>Ga0206829_10191_pt1 | contig 21050 bp, 21 predicted proteins | sample Alteio_BWOrgCont_75_FD_152862 | JGI IMG/M metagenome (GOLD analysis project Ga0206829, IMG submission 152862) | Enriched cells from forest soil in Barre Woods Harvard Forest LTER site, Petersham, Massachusetts, United States -... | ecosystem: Environmental > Terrestrial > Soil > Temperate forest >... | reverse complement strand
GTCAGGGTGAGCCAGCGCGTAATGTGTAACCAACGCGGTTACATGAGATAACTCGGTCGTCTCCGCCTTTAGAAATTTGCGCCGTGCGGAGTGTTGAAGAAGAGATCGCGAATCGTGAAGGTTGTGCCTGGAGGCACGCCCGCATCTTCGACGCGCATCACCTTGCCCCCGACAATTTCTATGCGCGTACCCGCTGGCTCGTCTTCCGCGCGCGTTTCCATCTCAAGGCGCGAAATAGAGGCGATCGATGGCAGTGCTTCGCCGCGAAAGCCGAGAGTCGCAATCGAAAGAAGGTCATCGCTCGAGCGGATTTTAGAAGTGGCATGGCGTTCAAAGGCCAGCAGGGCATCATCGCGCATCATCCCGTGGCCATTATCGGTGATGCGTATCAGCTTGCGGCCGCCAGCCTCCACTTCTACTCGGATACGCGTCGTGCCTGCATCGAGGGCGTTTTCGAGCAGTTCTTTTACGACCGACGCGGGACGGTCCACCACTTCGCCAGCGGCGATCTGGTTGGCTACCTGGTCGGAAAGAATGCGAATGCGCCCCATCTGAAATCCACCTTAGCAGGTTGGGTTGGGTGCGAAATATACGCAGTGTGTGCAAAAAGAGAATGGCGGCCGACTACGCCGGCCGCCTGTTCTCATTCGGGATGAATTCAGCGCTTTTTCGTCTTGCTCTTTGCGGGCGCCTTCTTCGGATGCGATTTGCTCTGCTTCTTGGCCGGCGGTACTGTCAGGCGGTCGCCGAGGACATGCAGGCGTAGGAAATTGGTCGAGCCGGACTTGGTGCGCGTTCCCGCGACGATCCCGAGAATATCCTGCGGTCGCACATATCCACCCTCTTCGAGAAGCTGTTCGGCCATGTCGACCATCTGCTCGGCAGTGTGTGCTTTTTCGCATCGGATGGGGTGAACTCCCCAGAGCAGATTCATCCGATTGATGACGGGCTCAACGCTTGATAAGGCATAAATGGGCGGTTTGGGGTGGTATTTCGAGAGCTGTCTTGCGGTCGTTCCTGTTTCGGTGAAGACTGCGATCGCGGCCAGGTCAAGGTCTTCGGCAGCGTGAGCCATCGATTCGCAGATGGTCTCTGCGACGGAGAGCCGGACGTGGCTGGGCTGTCCGTTATGTACCGGAACCTCAGGCTTGTGCGACTCCGTTTCGATGACGATCTTGGCCATCATCTTAACTGCTTCGATCGGATACTTGCCGGCAGCACTTTCCGCTGAAAGCATGACCGCATCGGTGCCGTCGTAGACGGCATTCGCCACGTCGCTGGCTTCAGCGCGCGTGGGGCGCGGGTTCTCAATCATGGACTCGAGCATCTGCGTAGCCGTTATGACGGGCTTGCGATGTTCGGCAGCGCGTCGAATAACATGCTTCTGAATTGCGGGGACTTTTTCCGGCGGCATTTCCACGCCCAGGTCGCCGCGCGCGACCATGACTCCGTCGGTGACATCCAGAATGCTTTCAAGATTATCGATGGCCTGCGGCTTTTCGAGCTTGGCAACGACCCATGTGTCAGCTCCGAGGGCCGCAATGCGTTGCTTGACCAGGCGGACATCGTCAGCCGTGCGAACGAAGGAGACGGCAATGGCATCGACGCCGTTTTTAACGGCAAATTCTAGGTCGTTTTCATCTTTTTGCGTGAGAGAGGGAACACGAACTGCCATGCCCGGTAGATTGATTCCCTTGTGCTCGCCGAGCATTCCTCCGTTGATGACCTCGCATTCAACATCTTCGCCGGGAATTTCGAGGACTCGCAGTTCGATGAGGCCGTCACAGAGGAGAATGCGCGCTCCGGGCTCCAGGCTTTCCGCGAGTGTGAGAAAGGTAGTGCTGATGACGGTGGCGGTACCGGGAATGTCGCGGGGTGTGATGGTGAGGCGCTGGCCGGCTTTGAGCTGTACCGGAATGCGATTCTTCAGGCGGCCTGTGCGGATTTTCGGTCCCTGCAGGTCACCCAAAATACAGATGACCTTGCCTTCTTCCGCAGCGACTTTGCGGATCATTTCGATCAGCTTCAGTTTTTCCGGCTGGGTCCCGTGAGAGAAATTCAGTCTTGCAACGTCGAGACCGGCGCGAACCAGTTCGCGAAAGGTCGTTTCAGTATTAGACGCGGGCCCGAGTGTGCCCACGATCTTGGCGCGGCGGTCATTGCCGTAGCCGGCAGCCGTAACGTTCATCCATCCCCCAAACATTTATTGCGATCCTGCCTATTTTAACTCGCAGACGTCACAGTCCGGCGATCAGGCGGTCTGCGTTTTTCCTTGTGTGAAAGCATTTTCTTCATCGTCTGCATTCAATAGAGGGCGGGAGCCGTGGACGGGGAAGATCTGCGCGTTGAATTCCGCTCCGATGAGGATGCTGATCGACACCATATAAAGCCACACCAGGGTAGCCACGGCAGCGCCGAGGGAGCCGTAAACGATGGAGTAATCGGCGAAGCGGGTGACGTAGAGCCCGTAGAGCAGGGTGATGAGGAACCAGGTTGCTGTGGCAAGCAGGGCGCCAGGTAATACCTTTCGCCAGTCCTGCGTCTGCGGTGTGCCGAAGTGATAGATCACTGCGAGCACGGCCACGCTGGTGGCCATGGCGATCATCCAACGGACCATGCGCCAGAGGAAGAGGACGTAGAGCCGGAATTCATGATCGGCATTATCGATCATCCAGCGCTCGATCTGATGGCCGAAGACGATGAGCAGCGTGGCGAAGAGCATGGGCACGAGCGTGATCGGGATGAGGCCGAAGGCGACGACGCGCTCGCGCCAGAAGTTCCATGTGCCGCGCGGCAGTCGATAGGCACGGCGGAAACCTTCCATGATCGAGAGCATGAAGCCGGATGCGGCGAAGATGGCAACGGCAGTCGCCGACCAGATCAGGCGCACGGAGCGGGCGTGGTTCATCTGGAAGTAGTTCTGCACGAGGCCCATGGTGTCAGGCGGGAGAATGTCGTAGAATGCCGATCGTATGTCGCTCAGAGTTTCCGTTTCCGGACTAAGGGCCAGCAGCGTGGTTCCGGTCAGAACAGCGGGGAAAAGGCTGAGAATCGCGGAATAGGCCGCCGCCTTTGCGGTAGTGAAGGCGTTGTGGCGAAATGCGTTCCACGTCGCGCGCCGGAGACTCGTCCAGAGGGACAACAGCATACCGTCGAGACTAAATCAACGCATGGACACTAGGAAGTGGCAGTCTAGCGTCTCTCAAACTCTCTGATTCTAGGCTTTTGGTTTCGGTTTCCACTGATTGAGAAATTCCGTCACGGAAGCAGGGTCCATTTTGCGCATAGCTTCGAACTCGCCGTTCTTCTGGCTGTAGAGAATCTTGCCATGTGCGTCCAGAACAGCGAGTCCGGGAACGCCCTTCTTAAGCGGAATCTCGTATTTCTCAGCGAGATCAGTATTGCGGTCATAATGCCCGATGTTGACGTGGACCAGGACGAAGTTGTTGTCGAGCAGATCGAGGTTAGGCGCCTGGTGGAGGTAAATGTCGAGTACCTGGCAGTCGCCGCACCAGTTTCCGCCGAAGTCGAGGATGACGCGCTTGTGCTCGTGCTGCGCGGTGACCAGGGCCTGCGCGATGTCGTGGTTTGCGTCTGCTGTGTCGGAGTAGATGACTCGGGATTGGGCGGTTGCCGCGAGTGTGGCGAGAACAAACAGGGCAGATGCAATGGCGGTGCGTGTTTTATTCATCGGTGGAATCTTTCCAAGGAAAGCGCGTTGCTGCATAGGATGCCACAAGTCGAGGTGTCGCTTCTATTTTCGCTTGGGCAGTACGGCTACTCCCCCTACCCCTGGCTTCATTTGTTTTGAGTTACTTAGCGGGGGACATCCCCCTCGTAGGTCGTTGATTTTAATGGCTGTTAGAGTTGATCTAGCATTATCCAATACTTTAGCGGGGATTCCCTGTCGGCTCTTGGGAGAGAAAGCCAGATGGCATGCTGCCGCCGGCGTCCGCCTGGATTCTTCGGCGGAGTGCGCCTGCAGAATAACGTGCTGCGTTTGTTGGGGCCGAACGCCTGATTTCCCCCTATATCGCAGGATAACAAGTTCAGCGAAGAAATTTGGCAAACTGCCGCCGCTCTAATTGGTTGAAAATGCTTGGGTTGGAAGAAAATTTTTCCTCAGGGGCTTGACAAGATCCCGGCGGGTGAACATCGCATCGCCTATACATCGCATAAATCGACGGCTTCGCGGAGCGAGGTAAGCGGGTCGCGTGTCGGGACGAATTCGTGGGCCACGTAGCCGGTGAAGTTGGTCGCGACGATGCCGCGCATGACGCCGTCCCACTGCACTTCCTGCGTGTTGTCGAGCTCATGACGGCCGGGAACGCCTCCGGTATGGAAGTGGCCCAGCCACTGGATGTTTTCCTGGATGGTGGCGATGAGGTCACCTTCCATGATCTGCATGTGGTAGATGTCGTAGAGCAGCTTGATGCGCGGCGAGTTGACCTCGCTGACGACGCGCACGCCCCAGGCGGTGTGGTCGCACATGTAATCGTGATGGTTACGTTTGCTGTTGAGCAGCTCCATGCAGATGTTGACGCCGTTGTCTTCGGCGATTTTCTTGAGGCGGTTGAGGCCGATGACGCAGTTTTTCGCGCCTTCGTCGTCGGACATGCCCTTGCGGTTGCCGGAGAAGGTGATGAGGTTGGGCACTCCGGCCTTTACGGCGAGGGGAATGTTCTTACGGAAGGCGGCTTCGATGGCGTCGTGGTTTTCGGTGCGGTTGAGGGCGTCGGGAATAGTGCCTCCGCCGGCGTAACCCATGGTGCAGATGAGGCCGTACTGGCGGGGAACGTCCCACTCGGCGACTTCGAGCAGATCGACGCCTTTAAGGCCCATCTGCGCTGAGGCCTGACAGAGCTGGTTGAGCGGGATGTCTTTATAGCACCAGCGGGAGACGGACTGTTTTATGCGGCCTTTGCGCGGGGTGGGGGCTTTGGTTTCGGGCACGTTTCCTGTTTCCTGACTCATGGCGGTTGCCGTCACGATAGAGGCTGCGAGGCTCGACTTCAAGAAGGTTCGTCTGGTGGTCATGGTTTCCGGGTGGTGCGGTTGAGTTGGGTTCGTGCTTTCCCACCCTTCGCGTTGCGAAGAATGGGGCACCCGTTGTTGTGGCTACCGATGCGAATTATAGACACTCATTTCGTCTTCAGGGCCAGGTCTTTCATGATCTTTTCGAGGCGGCGTCCCCGTGTCTCGGATTTCTTGGCTTCGGTCAGCGCCAGAGCGTGCTCTTTTTTAGTGGTGTAGCTGAGTTTGTCCCACCCGGCTTTTGCCGGTGCGTTCTTTTTGAGGGCAGCTAGCAGATCGGGTGGCGGGTCGATTTCGCGGACATCGGTGTCGGCGGCGATGGTTACGGATACGATGTCTTCTGGCTGGATGCCCGCAGCTTTCTGATTCGACAAGCGGACGGGGATGAAGTATTTGCCGCCATATACACAGGGCGTGGAGCGATAGGTGTAGCCGTTGATCGTGACGCGGACTGGCGGACGAGCTTTGCCGAAGTGCTCCTTCACGTCGAAGGGAAGTTCAACGAAGCCCTTTTCGTATTTCGTTTTGAAGCTCTTATCCGTAGTCAACGCGTGTCCTCGGGGCTGTTATTCCGATGGCGATGGGTTGGGGGCGGTGAAATCGGAGCAGCAGGGTTTTTCGACGTTTGAGAATTCCATGTATTCCAGGCGCGTGCCGTCGGGATCAAAGAGGTTGAGCTGCCATTTGCCGTCTTTGCCGATCTGGGTGTGATTGTCGGGTTGAGACAGACGGTTGGCGGCCTTCAACGCGGCGAAGGTTTTGGGCACACTCACGACACCGATGGAGAAGTGATTGAGGACGCCGAGTTGGTGCTGGGAAACATCTTGTATTCCACCGCCGGAGGGGCCGCTGGTGAGCATGTATTCGAGCCAGTCGTGGCTTTCGGGGGTTTGCTGGGAGACCCAGTCGATCTTGTCGGGCTTCATGCCGCCATACCAGTAAGGCTTGAAGTCGAGGATGGCGCGATAGAAGGTATCTTCTTTTTCGCGGCTGTGGACGAGCATGCCGACGTGGATGATGTGGTGTCCGACGAGGTTGGGTGCGTTGACCGGCTGCGGGTTCGCGGGTGGTTGAACGAACTGGACGGTGTTGCCCTCGGGGTCTTTGACTTCAATCAAGCGGCTGCCGTCGCCTGGGTCGTAAAGCGTGTGGGTGATTTCGAGGCCCTTCGATATCAGGTAAAGGGCCATTCGACCGGCGTCCGTCGTGTTGTAGGCGAGGTGATCGAGGCGGTTGGGCGAGGACTTGTCTATGAGCGGCAGGACTTCGACGAATTGCGTGCTGTTGACGTAATAACGCGCGCCATGCCGGTCTTCAGGATCTGGTCGCTTTTCGCAGCCGACGATGTCAACGTAGTAGTGCTCCGCGGCGGCCGGGTCGGCCGCGTAGACGGCGATGTGTGAAATGCCGGTGATCGGCGGGCGCGGGTGAGGAGTTTGGGCTAGAGCGATTGAACTGATGAGCGCGAGGAATCCTAGTGCGAATTTCATCGCCTACCAAGATAACTCGGGCTCTTGCGGGTTGGCGAGGATTCGTAATGAGCGCCCAGGGCGTCGGGGTTAGGGGCGTGCTTTCCCCTGACTGCGTCAGGATAGGCACCCTTATCAATGCTGACAGATGGAAAACTGCAGGTTCCTCCGCTTCGATTGGGATGATAATTCGGAGCGGAACACTCGAATCGAGATTTAGCGCGGGACCTACTATTCTGACTCTGGTCTTCGGGTTCACAGTCCTGTAACATCGTGCTTTCCGCAGTCCGGGATGGATCGCCATTGCTTAAGTTTTTGCAAGCATGAACGCCTTTCGCGCTACCCCGAACCAGCTGACCTTTCTGCGGCTGTGCATCATTCCCTTTATCGTGCTGGCGGTGCTGGACAGGCATTATCAGACCGCCTTTACGTTATTTGTAATCGCGGGTGTGACGGATGGCCTGGATGGGCTGCTGGCGCGGGTGCTGCATCAGCGGACGCGGCTGGGGCAGTATCTCGATCCGGTCGCGGACAAACTGCTGCTGAGCACGATGTTTCTGGTGCTGCATCACGAGGGGTACATCTCGCGGCGGGTGACGGTTCTGGTCTTCGGACGCGATCTGGGAATCCTGGTGATGGCGGCGCTTCTGTATGCGGTGATGGGGATGAAGGATTTTCGTCCCAGCATTTTTGGCAAGGGAAATACGCTGGCGCAGATTATTGCCGTGGTCACGGTGATGCTGAGTACTTTTTATGCGCCTGCATGGATTGTATTTATTCGGCACTGGGCGCTGAACGCTACAGTGGGGTTGACGGTTATTTCGGGCGTGCAGTATGCCTGGCAGGTCGCGCGGCGGCTGAGCACGCCAAGCGTAGTGGTGAGCAGCTAGGCGCCCAAATTTATTCGCCAATTGCCGACCGATGCCAACAGCAGATCCTTCGCTGCGCTGAGGATGACAATCCTAAAGAGGAATTGGGGAATGGTTATTCTTCATCATCTTCTAGAACGCTTTCCTCGATGGCCATGTCCTGGAACTCGTTCGAGTCGAAGACTTCGCCGCAGTCCAGGCATTCGACATATTCAACGTCCTCTTCGCGGGCAACGACGCGAACCTTAGGGTGTTTGCAGGGCGTGTTCATGGGTGTCGGTAAGTGAAAATTGAGTGATATCGGCAAGATTGTATATAGGACGCGTTCGATGTCAAACGGAATCCGGTGAATGTGCGTAGAAAAGCTTACGCAGGGGAGCGGTTCGCGGTTCCGTGGCGCTCTGGATATAAGTTGCTGGGATGTTGAATTCGGACTCCGGCGGTCGTATACTTTAGTTACACCCCGTTAGTTTCAACGGGTAACGTAGCGACGAATCGATGCTGAGGCTCACTAAAAAAGCGGATTACGGCCTGATGGCTCTGAAGTACCTGGCGGAGCATCCGGAGGCGACCGCCTTGAGCGCCAAGGATATTGCCGAGGCGTATCATATTCCGGCGCAGCTGCTGGCGAAGATTCTGCAGCGGCTGGCCAAGGTTGGGCTGCTGAAGTCGCATGCGGGGATGAATGGCGGCTATTCGCTGTTGAAGGATCCGCAGCGAATTTCTGCGTTTGAAGTGATTTTCGCCATCGACGGGCCGTTATTTATCACATCGTGTTTTACGCATGAGGGAAACTGCGACCTTACGGACAGTTGTACCATCAAAGAACCTTTAGCCCGTGTAAATGAAACCATCTCAAGTGTGCTGAAAAACATTCATATTTCAGACCTGGTGGAAGAAGGCCGCAGCCGGACGGTACGCGAACTGGTGACGATTCGCGCGACATCGGGTGAAAAGATTCAGCAGGCGACGTAACTGGCGGAAGTTGAGGAGATAGAGAACATGAGCAGCGTAGTGGAAACAGCGAACATCAGCGTGCCGGCGGCCGTGAAGCTGCCGATTTACATGGACAACCACGCGACGACGCCGCTCGATCCCCGAGTGCTGGACGCGATGATGCCATATCTGACCAGCACATTTGGCAATGCGGCGAGCCGTAACCACTCGTTCGGGTGGGAGGCAGAGAAGGCAGTCGAAGTAGCGCGCGAGCAGATTGCGAAGCTGATTGGCGCGACCGCGAAAGAGATTATTTTCACCTCGGGCGCGACTGAGTCGAACAACCTGGCCATTAAAGGCATTGCCGAGATGTACCGCGAGCGCGGCAACCACATCATTACGCAGGTGACGGAGCACAAGGCGGTTCTGGATACCTGTAAGCGGATGGAGAAGGCCGGCTTCCGCGTGACCTATCTGCCAGTGAAGGCCGATGGGCTGATCGATCTAGACGACCTGAAGCGGGCGATTGACGATAAGACGATCCTGGTCACGATCATGTTTGCCAACAATGAAATTGGCGTGATCCAGCCGATTGCGGAGATTGGCAAGATCTGCCGCGAGAAGGGCGTAATCTTCCATACAGATGCGGTGCAGGCGATTGGCAAGGTTCCGGTGGATGTGAACTCGCAGAATATTGATGTGCTCTCCCTTTCAGGCCACAAGATTTACGGGCCGAAGGGCGTGGGCGCGCTGTATGTCCGGCGCAGAAATCCGCGTGTGCAGATTTCCGAGCAGATCAACGGTGGTGGACACGAGCGCGGCATGCGGTCGGGTACGCTGAATGTTCCGGGTATTGTGGGGTTGGGCAAAGCCTGCGAGATTGCTCGCGAAGAGATGGCGAGCGAGGACAAGCGGCTGCGCGCTCTGCGCGATAAGCTGAAAGCGAAGCTCGAGTCGAGCCTCGACTATATCCACGTGAATGGTTCGATGGAGCACCGGCTGCCGGGTAACCTGAATATGAGCTTTGTGTATGTCGAAGGCGAGTCACTGCTGATGGGAATCAACGATATTGCGGTTTCCAGCGGTTCGGCATGCACCTCAGCGACACTTGAGCCATCTTATGTATTGAAGGCTCTGGGATTGGGCGACGATGTGGCTCACAGCTCGATTCGATTTGGGTTGGGGCGGTTCAACTCTGAGGCTGAAGTGGATTACGTGGCTGACAAGGTGATTGACATTGTGCAGAAGCTGCGTGAGCTTTCGCCGCTGTACGAGATGGTGAAGGAAGGCATCGACCTGACGAAGATTCAGTGGGCGGCGCATTGATCGATCGCGCTGCGCTCGGACGAAAAGGAAGATAAAGCAGGTCCTTCGACTCCGTTACGCTCCGCGCAGGATGACAAACGTTTTTAGTTGTTAGCAGGAATCAGAGGAGATTCTGACATGGCATATAGCGACAAGGTAATTGATCACTACAACAATCCGCGCAACGTTGGACAGATGGACAAGTCGAGCCAGGAAGTGGGAACCGGTCTTGTCGGTGCGCCGGAGTGCGGCGATGTGATGCGCCTGCAGATCAGGGTGAATCCGGAGACGCAGGTGATCGAAGAAGCCAAGTTCAAGACCTTCGGCTGCGGTTCGGCGATTGCTTCGTCGTCGCTGGCGACGGAGTGGGTAAAAGGCAAGACCGTTTCCGAAGCACTTGAGATCAAGAACACCGATATCGTGAAGGAGCTTTCGCTGCCTCCGGTGAAGATTCACTGCTCTGTACTGGCGGAAGATGCGATTCGCGCTGCAATCGGCGACTGGAAGAAGAAGAACGGCGTTGGCGAGACGGCCGACGTGGCGCAGCCGGTAGCGTAGTAAGCAAGAATGGAACCCCACCCTGTCGCAAACTGCGCGACAGGATGGGGCACCCGCGTTTTAGTTGGGAATAAAGAGATGAGTGCTGAGTTAGCTGTTTTGAATGCCGAGAACCTTATGCCCAATCAGAAGGGCGTGCAGGTGACGGAGCGCGCGCTGAAGGCGATCCGCGTGGCGATGGCGAAGGAAGGGATTTCGCCGGATGCAGGCGGCCTGCGCTTGGGCGTGCAGGGCGGCGGCTGTTCGGGCTTGTCGTACAACATTCGCTTCGATACGCAGCCGCGTGAGCGCGACCGCATTTATCAGTTCGAAGATGTGCGCGTCTTTGTCGATCCGAAGTCATTTATCTATCTGCACGGAATGGTTCTGGATTACGAGGAGACGCTGATGCGGCGGGGCTTCAACTTCGTGAACCCGAACTCGACGAAGTCATGTGGGTGTGGTTCGTCGTTTTCAGCCTAGAAAAGCCGCTCATATGGAGCGGCTTTCATCGTTACCATGCAAATTTCTGAGCAACAATCCGTCAAGACGGCCTGCTGGTCGTGCGGCTCTGCGTTATCTGCGGGTGCTTCATTTTGTGAAGCATGCGGTAAGGTGCAGGCGCCAGCTGCCGGCGTAACTTACTTCGATGTATTCGGGTTGCTGCGGAAGTTAGCGCTTGATACGGCTGCACTGGAGCGTACATTTTACAAACTGAGCCGCAAGCTGCATCCGGATGTGTATGCGCGCGCAAGCGAGCAGGAGCAGCAGTGGAGCCTGGAGCAGACGTCGCTGCTGAATGATGCGTATCGCACGCTGAAGAATCCGGTTGCGCGCACAGAATATTTGCTGAAGCTCGAAGGGGTGGAGATCGAGCAGGACCGGTCTTCTGAAAACGGCGCGAAGAAGGAATCGCGCGTACCTCCGGATCTGCTGGAAGAGGTCTTCGAGCTGAATATGCAGCTTGAAGAGATGCGCATGAATCAGAAGATGGGTGAGGATGATCCTCAGCTGCGGCAGGATCTTGAAAAAGCAAGAGTACAGTTTGAAGGGCAAATGACCGATTCTGATTCGCAACTACAGGTGCTCTGGGCGAAGTGGGATGCGGCACTCGATGCACAGGATGAGGCATCGCAGGCAGATGCGAAAGACAAGATGGTGGCGTTGCTGGATCGGCGGCGGTATGTGCGGAACCTAGTGCGCGATGTGAATGAGGCGCTGGGCCTTTGAGCCAGAACCCCACCCTTCGTTTCGCTCAGGATGGGGCACCCATGGTGCCGGCGGCTGGCAGGGAAAAGCAGATTCTTCCACGTCACTTCGTTCAGTGTCAGAATGACAGCTTTTAGATAAGAGATAACAAAATGGCGGAAGAACGCATTGTTGGAATTGATTTAGGCACGACCAACTCGCTGGTAGCGTTTATGCAGGGCGAGCAGCCGGTGGTGATTCCCGGCGAGGATGGGTCGAATCTTGTGCCTTCAGTGGTTGCGTTGGCTGGAGATGGCCAGAGGAAGTTTGTCGTCGGCAACGGGGCGCGGCAGTATCTGATCGAGACGCCGGAGCGGGTGATCTACTCCGCGAAGCGGCTGATGGGGCGCGGTGTTGACGATGTGCGCGAAGAACTGAAGCTGTTTCCGTTTCACCTGGCGGATGATCTGCAGTCTGGCGAAGTGTTGCGCATCAAGCTGGGTGAGGAGGAGTTTACGCCGCCTGAGATCTCGGCCTACGTGCTGCGGCAGTTGAAGAAGAATGCGGAGCGGTATTTCGGTGCGTCCGTGACGAAGGCTGTCATCACTGTGCCGGCGTACTTCAACGATGCGCAGCGGCAGGCGACGAAAGATGCGGGCCGCATGGCTGGGCTTGAGGTGCTGCGGCTGGTGAATGAGCCGACGGCGGCGGCTCTGGCGTATGGTCTCGATCGCAAGAAGGAAGGTACTGTTGCTGTTTACGATCTGGGCGGTGGGACGTTCGATATCTCGATTCTGAAGCTGCACGAGGGGATCTTTGAGGTCATCGCTACGAATGGCGATACGCACCTTGGCGGCGACGATATCGACAACCTGCTGATCGCGATTGCTCTCGATGACATTCAGGGCGAGCTCGGCGTTGATGTGCGCATGAGTCCCGAGACAATCCAGGCAATTCGCAAGGAAGTGATTACGGCGAAGATTGCTCTGTCGTCGGAGCAGGTGGCGCGCATCAGCGTCGATCTGCCAACGGGTGAGAAGTATCAACGTGAGCTGTCGCGCGAGGCTTTTGAGCAGATTATTCGCCAGGTGATTGAGCGCACGATTGAGCCTTGCAAACAGGCTCTGAAAGATGCGGGTCTTGCGCCGGAGCAGATCGACGAAGTTGTGCTGGTCGGTGGGTCGACGCGAATTCCGTCGGTGCAGGTGTTGACCGATCAGGTCTTTCATCTGAGCCAGCGCGGCAAGGTGCCGCATACTGAGCTCAATCCCGACGAAGTGGTGGCCCTGGGCGCGGCGGTGCAGGCGAATATTCTTGGCGGCGGTTCGAAGGCCACGGAAGATATGCTGCTACTGGATGTGACGCCGCTTTCGCTGGGCATTGAAGCGTTGGGCGGCGTGGTGGCGAAGATTATTCAGCGCAACTCGACGATTCCTGCCTCAGCAACAGAGCACTTTACGACGGGCGTCGATGGGCAGACGAATGTGGCGATTCATGTTCTGCAGGGCGAGCGCGAACTGGCGAAGGATTGCCGGTCGCTGGCGCGGTTTGATCTGAAAGGAATTCCTCCGATGAGTGCAGGACTGCCGCGCATCGAAGTAAAACTCCTGATCGATGCGAACGGGATTCTGCATGTATCCGCACGCGAACAGCGATCGGGGAAGGAAGCTGAGATCGAAGTAAAGCCGACGTATGGGCTGACGGACGAGCAGGTTGAATCGATGATTCTTGATTCGTTCGATCACGCGGAGGCCGACTTTGCCGAGCGGCAATTGATTGAGGCTCGCAACGAGGCGGATACGATTCTGACTGCGGTTGAAAGGGCTCCAAGCAACGCGGCGTGGCAGCTTTTGACCGATGAAGAACGCGCGCAGATCGGCCTGTTGAAGGATGAGTTGTTCGTGCTAAAGCAGGGTGATGATTTGAAGGTGCTGCGTGCCGGCACGGACGCATTGGATAAGGCGACGCGGCGATTCGCGGAACTGATGATGGATGCCGCTGTTTCGAGCGCGATCAAGGGCGAGACGATGGACTCGGCGAGCGATAAGCTGGGTGAAGGGCCGACGGCGCCGCATCCGTTTGCGCCTGCGGAAATCAGTAAGGATTAGAGATAATGAGTGACGTGAAGACTGAGCAGGAAATTGATTTGAGCAAACCCCCCGCGTCGAATATGGTACGAGTAACATTTTTGCCGGAGGGGAAGACAACGGAGTTTGAGTTCGGCACCATGCCCTATGATCGTCACGGAAAGCCGATGTCGTTTCTGGATGTGGCGGAGAATCATGGGATTTTTCTCGACCACGCTTGCGGAGGGGTGTGCGCATGCACAACCTGCCATCTGTGGGTTGAGGATGGCTCGCAGGGATTGAGCGAGGCCGATGACGATGAGCTGGACCGTTTGGATATGGCGGCAGACCTACAACTCAACTCGCGGCTTGGTTGCCAGGCGGTGATTACCAAGCCAGGCGCTTACGTGGTTCAGATTCCCAAGTGGAACCGGAATTATGTTTCCGAAGGCAAGCCGCTGGCTTTGGTGGAGGAGAAGTGATGGCGCGCGAAATTCATTGGTCCGACGCAGAAGAGATTGGGATTCAGCTGCAGGAGAAGTTTCCTGATCTTGACCCTTTGACGGTGCGGTTTACCGATCTGCATAAGTATGTGACGGAACTGGATGGGTTTGCCGATGATCCGGCCAAGTCGAATGAGTCGAAGCTGGAGGCGATTCAGATGGCCTGGCACGAGGAGTTTCAAGACGCCCAGGGGTAGTCAGCTTTTTAAGACCAATCGAATGCGCCGCGGAAGAGTTCAAATTCTGCGGCCTTTTCTTTTTCTAGATAGATGGAAAGGATGTCGAAGCGCGCGGCTATCTCTTTGCCCGGAAGCTGGCGCATATAACTGCGGGCGAGGCGGCGCAGCGTGCGGCGCTTGTCTTCATCGACGGCAGCTTCGGCTGTGGCCACGTCGCGGGTGGTGCGGGTTTTGACTTCGATGAAGCTGAGCGTGTCGCCATGCCATGCGATCAGGTCGAGGTCGCCGCGCAGACGGCCTGAGCGCCAGCCGCGTGCTACGACTATGTATCCCTGACGGCGCAGATAGAAGAATGCTGATAGTTCGCCGCGACGGCCAGTCGCCAGATGCGCGGGCTCGCTTTGTCTGCGCCGTGCGGCAGTCTCGATAAACTTCTCGAAGAGATGCAGACGCGCTGATTCAAAGATCGCCATGCTGCGCCCATTGTCGCGCGAATGAGCGCAGCGTCAAGGCAGATCGAACGTGTTAGCGCGGCTTTCACTACACTTTAGTGCTGGCTGGTATTTTCCTGGATGAATTTGCCCAGAGCTTCATACTGATCGCTGGCGATGTAGTCGACGCCTGCCGCGAGCGCGGCTCGCCAGCGTGCCTCGGCGGCCGCATACGAGCCGAAGTTGTAGCTCGAGAACCAGCCGTGGCAGCTCAGGTCTTGTTTGTTATCGACTCCGTCGAGCGTGTAGAAGCGAATCCATAGGCCGTTCTGGTGCGCGTGCTCAACGAGGGCGCGCAGGCGCATATTGTCTTCTTTCGTCCACCCACCAGCTTTATTCTGGCCGCCCTTTTCGACGACTCCCCAGGGGTTGTTCCACCAGCGGCGGTAGTTTGTGGCGCGTGCGGGTTCGAGGACTTCCGGTGCGGCCATCTCATCTTTTTCAGCGGTGGTGTGCGCTGCACCGAAGACGAGGAGCTTGCCACCGACGGGGACTTCGTCGTAGAAGACTTTTTCCTGTGCGTCGGATTCGCCGGTGAGCACCAGGATGGGTTTCACATCGAGCGGCTGCGGTGTGGCGTCGTCGGCGGTGCGCGGTGCGGTTGTGAGCCAATCCTGATATTCCTTCAGAAGAGCGAAGACGGCGCGCAGGTGTTCGGGCTCTTCTGTTTTGAAATCGAGATTGAGGGTGATGAGCGGCCAGTTGCCGTGGTTGCCGTCACGCAGCGCCTGTTCGACGATGGGACGCACGCGCTCGAAGAAGTATTGCTTCATGGTGGGCTCGTTGCCGTAGCCGGGCGCGCTGTGCGTCACGATCGACCATGACTTGCCGGTTTTCGCATCGGTGTGCCAGGCGAGGTCCTGCTCAATGGCGAGTGGCGTGCCCGCGGAGAGTGCGCGATCGATGCGGTCGTACCACCATTCGTAGTAGGGATAGCAGTTGTGCGCATCCATCACGGTGCGGGCTCCGGGATGGGCGGCATCTTGCGCGTGAAGGATTGGCGCGGTGAGGGAGCAAAGCATGAAAAGAACGGTTGCGGCAAGTCTGGCGAAAAACAGGTCCCCTTCGACAGGCTCAGGGCAGGCTTTCGACTGCGCGCTTCGCGCTCCGCTCAGGATGACAACACTTTTTTTAATGTTCATTTTTGTTCTTCCGTGTGGTTGAGATAGATGGGGTTGCCGAGGAGAATCAGCTTGCCTTCCGGCGTGATGATGTCGGGGCGCAGCCAGTGTCTTTTGCCGTCTGCGGGCAATGTGAGTGCGACGGCCTGATCTGGTTGCGCGATGCTTGAGTTGAGCGAAGCAACGGGCTGGCCGTCGAGAAGGAAGCGTAATTGATTGCCCTGGCAGGCGACGATATGCGCCGAGATTTTGATCGTCGATCCTACCGGGGCTGCGAGCGCGTCACCTATCATTGCTTTTTGGCTGTCGTCTTCTGCGAAGATCTCGAATCGGCGGTCGCGTGAGGCGCTGAGGTCGATGAAGACGTGGCCTTTGCGGATGCCGTCGAGGATCGATGCCACAGATAAATCGTTCGCATAGATGACGGTGGTTGGGCTGCCGATGGCGCTCTTTCCTCCGGCTGGAATTTGCGCATTGTGGTTGTCGCTGCCGCCGATGGCAGTAATGCGGTAGCTCTGGTTCAGATATTTTTCCCAGAAGCTGATGCCGGAGTACTGGCCTTCTTCGGCGCCGCCGTTGACGGCTTCAATGGAGTGGATCAGATGCGGATCAAGGGCTTCTTTTGGGGCTTCTTTCGGCGTCCAGCCGCAGCCCATGCAGATTTCGCCGGTTGGCGCGTTGGGGTGATTGATCGAGAGGATGGCGTGCATGCTCTCAGCCTGTTCGAAGAGCGACTGCATGGATGTGACCGTTGTTCCGACGCGGAAATCGACGAAGTCAGTTGGACCGAAGAGGTTGGCGTGTCCCCAGAAGGTTGTGATTTCGCGGCCGGGGATGAAGAGCAGCTTGTCGAAATATGGCTGCAACTCACGCAGCGCGTCGTAGTGGGAATCGGTGTTGTGGTCGGTGACGGCGATGAAGTCGAGGCCGCGCGCGGATGCTGCTTCAGCGGTGAGAAATACAGGGCACGGGACTTTCTTGCCGCTCTGGCTCTGGCAACTGCCGTCGCTGTGCGCGGTGTGCATGTGCAGGTCGCCGCGATACCAGGCTGGACCTTCACGCAGCGGGGCGTCCGTGAATGAACTGATCGCGTCGTCGTCGGCGCGGGTGAAGAAAATGTCGGCTTCGTAGTCTGCTGTTACGGCTTTGCGGATGTTGGGGACGCCGATGAGAAGCTTCCATTGACCTGCTGGGAGTGGGCCGGGAAGATACGATGGCGTGGCGTTTGTGGTGCTTATTGTGAAGTGGTCTTTGTTGCCGCCGCTCCAGCCGCGAAAACGTTCGGGGTCGAGAAGGCCGAGATCGAGGGCGGTGTGCTGGTCTTTGCCGGTGTAGCGAAATGTAACTGTAATGGATACGATCCCTTTGGGCAGGGTGAAGGGGGCTTCGACGTAGGTGTTGTTCTGGCTTCCGGTGATTGTGCCTTTTAGGGTGATGTCGGGTTTGGCAGGTGTTTGTGCAGTGAGACTAGCAGCGATGAATAAACAGGCGAGGAGGCAGTGTAGTTTACGTTTCAGCATGAGAAGGTCTTATCGCTTTGTTGAGAGTTGCGGCATCCCATCCTATCGCAAAAAATACGCGATAGGATGGGGCACCTTTGTTTTCTTGGTGCGAACGACTACTGCAGGTCCTTCGACTCCGTGCTACGCACTCCGCTCAGGATGACAAATTTTTATATCGTAAAGAAACAAAGGGCCTGCATTTCTGCAGGCCCTTTGTGTTGCTGTGTTAGAAGGATAAGCGCAACGCGAACTGCATGACGCGTGGGTCGCCGGACAACGATGTGATGCTGGCGGCGGAACTGCTGCTGAAGTTGTTGCTGGGCTGGCCGAATTCCGGGGTGTTGGTTACGTTGAAGACCTCCCAGCGGAATTCGATGTTAACCCGCTCGATGGGGAATTCGCGCAGCAGGGCTGCGTCGAAGACGTCCGTGCGCGGGCCGATGATGGTATTGCGGCCGCTGTTGCCGAAGGTCCCCGCTGCGGGTAGTTGGTAAGCATCGGAAAGATTGGGAGCCAGCGCGGTGCAGGCCTTGTTCTTCGAGACGTAGTACCAGCAGGTGGGATCGCCGACGATGTGTGGTTTGCCGATGAGGATTGGAGGCGCGGTAGCGTAGCCATACGGGTCGAGGGCGCTGCCAAGCGTGCCGCCGGAGTTCACCGTAAGCGGGTGGCCGGAGTAGAAGGTGTAGACGCCCGAGGTGCGGAAGTCACCGAAGATCCACGAAAGCGCGCCGTGGTTCAGGTACTGTTTGCCGTGGCCGAAGGGCAGCTCATAGACATAGCTGACCGCGACGCGATGACGGATATCGAAGTCGCTGTTGCCATACCATGCGCCTGCATTACGTCCGTTGGGTGCGTCTCCGGAGTTCGTTTCCAGCTCCTCGGGCGCGTTGTCGAGACTGTGCGAGTAGGTGTAAGCGGCGCGAAGGCTCAGCCCGTTGCGGAAGCGTCCATTCAGGCCGGCCTGCAATCCGTTGTAGTTGCCGAAGCCGATGGGGTCGGTGTATTCGATCAAGCCGAAATTGGAGTACGGGATGACGGGTACGATCTGACCGGCGGTGTTCTTCGTGGTCTGGACGGTGTTTCCGGCGATGATCGGCTGGTTGTAGTTGCGGATGAGGTCAAGATGCGTTGACTTGGTGCCGACGTAGTTGACGTCCGCTGTCAGCACACCGATGGCCCGCTGGAAGCCAAAGCTCCACTGCTGGACATATGGCGTGGGATCATTCGAGTCCAGGGCGCGGATGTGGAATGCGATGAGGTTGTTGAGGTTGATTGTCGAGGGGTCGAGATAATTTGAGGGGAAGCCCTGCTGCGCGATCATGACCGGAGTTGTCGAGGTCGATGCAGCGGATTGCGTCTTGTTGATAAGGAATGGCGGGTTGAGCGAGAGCTGATCCTCGCTGCCGTAGCGCTCAAAGACGGTGTAGTAGATACCGTAGCCGCCGCGAATAACGGTCTTCTGGTCAGGCGAATAGGCAAAGCCGAAGCGCGGGCCGAAGTTCTTATAGTTCGGGTTGACTAGAGCGCGTGACTTCAGGCCGCTGGTACCGGCGAAGACCAGCGATCCGGAGCCGGGGTCGAAGTTCGCCATCTGGTTTTTGGCGTTGAGCGCGGGTGTGGCGAAGTCGTAGCGCAGGCCGAGGTTGAGGGTGAGCTTCGGCGTAACCTTCCAGTCATCTTCAAAGAAGCCGGAGAGCATCCACAGGCGCTGGTCGACGAAATGGACATTGGTGAGCTGGTTGCTCTGCACCTGCCCGAGCAAGCCGTCGGCATAGGGGAATCCCGTGTTCGAGACGCACTGGCTGGCCGCGTTGCGCTGGCAGGTGAAGATGCCAGTGAAGGTGAGGTCGCCGCGCATGCCGGGTTCATCCTGAAAGTAGTTGCGCATGGGCAGGTAGAGCGATGCGCCCATCTTGTAGGTCTGGCGCCCGCGCGTGAGAGAGAGCGTGTCGTTGTATTGATATTGCTGTGGCACCTGCTGCTTGGGCAGAAAGTCAGGCGAGCCGAGGAAGGCGTAGTTGGTGAAGGTGGTCAGCGGGACACCTCCACCCACTGCGGGGTTGATAGGGATGCCAGGGACGAAATTGCCCGCATACTGAGTGAGAGCGAAAGGATCCTGTTCCGCGAAGGAGTAGTTGCGCACCCAGCCGAAGCGGAAATCGTTGACCAGGCTGGGGTTGAAAACGTGCGTCCAGCCAAGAACGAGGCTGTGGTTCTTGAGGTATTGGCGGCCCCATGCGGAGGTGCTGCTGCCGTCAGCAAGCCCACCAAGATAGCCGGGGATGAAGCGGAAGCGGTTGGAGTAGTTGTAGCGTGCGAAGACGCTATCGTTCTGAGATGGCGTCCAGTCACCACGGCCATCATAGTTGTCGGTATTGTCTTCGGCGAGCGCATTGCGGACGAAGTTATTCAGCTCGCCAGCCGCGTTGGGCTGCGGGAAGAGCGCAATGAGCGATGCAACGACGGGGTCGATACGGCCTGCCGGGATTTGATTGTTCGCGAAGGGCATGCCTGTTTGCGGGTCGTATATCGTCGGATACTTAACCCCGACGATGGCTCCGGTTGCCGGGCTGAAGTCGCCGGTGCGCTCATTGGGAAGCGGAACGGTAGCGGTACGTGAAACGCCCTGCTTGATGCGCGTGCCCTCGTAATTGAAGAATCCGAAGAGACGGTTCTTGAGGATCGGACCGCCGAAGTTGCCGCCGAACTGATTCTGGTTGTTTTCCGGCTTGACCAGATGATTGTGGTTGGAGATCCAGTCGTTGGCGTCAAAGTAGTTGTTGCGCAGATACTCATATGCGAGGCCATGGAACTGGTTGGTGCCGCCTTTGGTATTGACGGAAACGGCGGCGCCGGGTGCGCGGCCATACTCCGAAGAGTAAGGGTTGGTGATGATGTTGAACTCGGAGATGACATCGACAGAAGGATGAGCGGACTCGGTGCTGAGCTCCTGCACGTTTTCCGAGAAGGTGTTGTTGTCGATGCCGTCGAGGATGAAGTTGTTCTGCAGCGAGTGGATGCCGTTGACGTTGAAGTCGCCGGTACGGCCTGCTGACGTGGAGCCGCTCTGCTGGGTAAAGCGGCTGATCTGCACGCCGGGTACGATGCGGAGCAGATCGTCCCAGTTGCGAAGGTAGAGCGGGGTCTGCTCGATCGTCTGCTGCCCGATGACGGTGCCGATAGAGGCGTCATCAGGTGAGAGGCCAGGAGCCTGGGCCTCGACCTGCACGGTCTGCTGCGCGGTGCCGACCTGAAGCGCGAAATCGCGGCGGGTCTTTTCTGCAACATTCAGAGTTACATTTTCCTGAGCAGTACTGAATCCGTTTGCTTCAACGCGAAGGGTGTACTGGCCGATGGGCATGTTTTCAAAGGCGTAAAAACCGGCGCTATCTGTGGTGACGGTGCGGATGTATCCGGTGGTTGGACTCGTAACACTAACGGTTACATTAGAGATGGCGGCGGAGCTCGGGTCGGTAATCAGTCCGGAAAGACTGGCTGTGTTGACCTGAGCAAAGAGAGAAGCGCCGAACAATACGATGGCGACAAGGACGATGGTGTATCGATACCATGCCCAAGAACACGGGTACTTCAGCTTCATAGTAGCCTCCTCAAAAGGGGGATCAGCATGTCGTGCACGGAGAAATGAAGGGACCTACGCTCGTGAACAGCTTGTGTATTCAGGCGTAACTATAAAGACACTAAAGGCTAACTCTGAAGAAACTGTAAAAGCAAGATGAACAGGATGTGAATGTGACGCGAATGTGGAAAAGCGGGCTGAAACACACGGCAAATTGAACACAGCAAAAGAAAAGGCCCGCAGGATTTTTCTGCGGGCCTTTTAGTGAAG
>Ga0206829_10190_pt1 | contig 21057 bp, 22 predicted proteins | sample Alteio_BWOrgCont_75_FD_152862 | JGI IMG/M metagenome (GOLD analysis project Ga0206829, IMG submission 152862) | Enriched cells from forest soil in Barre Woods Harvard Forest LTER site, Petersham, Massachusetts, United States -... | ecosystem: Environmental > Terrestrial > Soil > Temperate forest >... | reverse complement strand
CCAATCACCATTTTTAACCAACAAAACGCAAAAAAGCATTAATAAAAAACGAATTCTAACTGGAACATTTCCCAATACCATTGCAAAATTAGACATTGTTTCGTCAAAAAATCAGCGAGTCTGAGATAATCTATCTTCAAAACCTATTGGGAGGCATTTCATGAAAAGTTTTATCTGGGGCATCATCTTCACCTTCGTCGCTTTAGCCGCCGGAGGCTATTTTTTTGTAGCTCATGGATGGGTGCCTGCTAATGCCGACGCCAAACCAGGAGCACTGGAAACTTGGGCCGCTCACACATCCCTACGCGCGACCATCAAAAGAGAGGCGCCAACCGATCCCGTCCCCCTCGCCGCGAACGACGAAAATATCATCGCCGGCATTAAGCTTTACCGAACCAATTGCGCTGTCTGCCATGGCGCTTCCGACGCACAGGCCTCTAATATCGCCACAGGCCTTTTTCAGCACGCGCCTCAGCTGGCCCGCCACAGCGTGACCGACGACCCCGAAGGCAAAATTTACTGGTTTATCAAACACGGTGTTCGTTTAACCGGCATGCCCTCTTTCACCGACTCGTTAACCGATAAGCAAATTTGGCAAGTTGTCTTATTCTTGAAACACATGGACAGTTTGTCCCGCAAAGCTGAAAAAGCGTGGAAAGCCGTTCCCAGCGCTCAGAACTAATTATGAAAAAAATATTTTACGTTTTTGTTCCGTTGGTAATGGCTTATTTAACGATTGTTTATTCTTATTACGCCGATCAACGAAACCTGGTCTTCGTACCACAAAAAAATAACGGCACCACACCCCAAAAATTTGGTCTGACAGATTATGAAGAGGTAAAGTTTAAAAATCCTGAAGGTCAAATGCTGGATGGCTGGTGGATACGCCACGAAGACGGCCAAACCCGTCCGGTGCTTTTGTACTGTCACGGCAATGCCGCCAATCTGTCGCTGTTATCCGAAGTGTCCAAGCTTTTTTACGACTTCGGCTTTGACGCCCTGATCTTTGATTACCGCGCTTATGGTGACAGTGAAGGAACCAAAAATGACCTGAGTGAAAAAGCCGTGGATGAAGACGCCATGTCGGCCATGCAATGGTTAAAGGATAAAGGTATCGATGAGCACAATATCATTATCTGGGGCCAATCCTTAGGGTCGTCCGTTGCCGCTGAATTAGCAACTCAAACCCATCCTGCGGGGCTGATTTTAGAAGGGTCCTTCCCTTCCATTTACGACGTATGTCGTTTCCGCTATCCCTGGTTAATGATCTTTCCCTTCATGATTCACGACCAGTTCAACACCATCGAATATGTCACCCAACGAACCTGCCCTTTGCTGGAAATTCACGGGGAAAGCGACACCATTATTCCCTTCGCTTTGGGGCAGCAGGTTTATCAGGCGGCAGCCGACCCCAAACAATGGCTACCCGTACCCAACATGAACCACATGGACTTTCCAAGTTTAGCCACCCAATATCAACAGCAGATTATGGATTGGGTCGCGAAGTGTGAAGAAACAGGAAAGCCCAACTAAAAGTTGGGCTTTCTAAATCTATCTTTTTCAACTTATTTATTTTAAAGAATTGATATCGATGACGAAGCGGTAATGAACGTCGCCGACCAGCATGCGTTCGTAAGCTTCGTTGATTTTATCGATCGAGATCACTTCGATATCCGAACCGATACCCTTCTGTCCGCAGAAATCCAGCATCTCCTGGGTTTCCTTAATGCCGCCGATTAAAGACCCCGCCAGACGGCGGCGGCCCATGATGAGCGAAAAGACATGAACCGGTACAGGCTTTTCCGGCGCGCCTACCTGAACCATCGTTCCATCTCGTTTGAGCATTGCCAAATACGAATTAAAGTCGATATTGGCGGAACCATTTCAGTATTGCTGACTCTCAGCGCCCACGGGCATAGCAGCGATTATTCCGTTTACTTTCAAAATCTGGGAGCTTTGTTTGCGGCGGTGGTGATAATGTGCGTGGTGATTTATTACAGCTATGCTTACACGCCGGTGTTGTTGAGAAGGATTGGAGCCCGCGGGGAGCAGATATTGAACCGCCTGAGCGCTTTCTTAGTGTTTTGCGTCGGCCTTCAAATTGCTGTCGAGGGAATTGAACAGCTGATTAAAAATTAAGAATAAAATATTTTTGAGATTACGGCAGTAAATGATGGGAAAAATAGCCTTCAAAAGAATTAACGACACCGCTATACTTCAAACCAGTATGAACCTTCAATTGATCCGCCAAAACTCAATCTTTTTTCAGGAAATCCATGGCTAACAAGAGCAATCGTCAGCATTTCCTCGTCATTTTTATTATGGGAGCCGTGGGTTTTCTTTTAACCCTCTCGCTTATCCCGACCGGCACCAGCCCCAATCTTTTGGGCAATTTTGGTTCGGGACTTTCTTATTTTCTTTATGCCGGTTTTGGTTTATGCGCCTGGGTGTTTCCTTTTGTTTTCTTCTATTTGGGTTATGCCCGGTTTAAGGATAAGCCCGTCTCAAAAGCCGGTTTTAAGCTGGTAGGCCTGATTTTGGCGGTTTTGTCCATTTCGGTTTTGTTTCGGGCGATTCTTCCCAACGTGGAAATGCATGAGGGGGCCGAATGGGGCGGTGGATTGGGCAGGCTGATCGGCGACCCGATGGAAGCGGTTTTGACCCGTTTTGGAACGGTTGTTATTTGTCTTTTAATCATGGTTTTGGCTCTATGGTTTTTAGAGGCGGAAGACCATGTGGTGAAGGGGCTTCAGGGAGCGGGGGAAGGCTTTAAGCGGGGTGGCGGATGGTTTACCGAACATGGGTTTAATGTGTTCGTGGTTTTATATGAAGGGGTTCAAAAGTCGATTGAAGGTTGGACTTCCCGACAGGATCAAAAGCGAGTGGTGGAGGATGCCCATCGAAAACTACAGGGTGATACCCAAGCCGTAACAACTTCCCTAAAAACTGAAAAAGTCTCAAAAACGGTTCCCTTGGTGCCGATAGTCGAACCCAAATCCGAAAAGTCTGTTAAACCAACCGCCCGAAAATTATTTACGGGAGAGGCGGAGCCTTTAGAGACGGCGCCGGTTGTCGCGGCTCCGGTGGAAGATGAAGACCTGGTAGCCAGCGCCATGGCAGAAGCTTTTCACAATACCGATCCCACGACCGCCAAACAAAAAATGCAGGCGGCGGGTATTGAAACGGGTGAGGAAGACGGCGAAAGCGTTGATGAACAAAAACCGGTGCGGGTGATCCGCAGTTGGAAATTACCCGACTTTCATGTTTTGAAAACCGTGGATGACCTGGACGATAAAGTGGAAGTAGATTTTGATGGCGTGAGCCGGACCTTGAAAGAAACTTTGACCAGTTTTGGGGTGGACGCCAATGTGGTGGGGATTAATCCCGGGCCGACAGTAACCCAATATGAAGTTCAACCGGCATCTGGTGTGAAGATCACGGCCATTGCTTCCCTGGCGGATGATCTGGCCCTAGCCCTCAAATGTGGTCAGGTAAGAGTAGTGGCTCCTATTCCGGGTAAGGCCACGGTGGGAATAGAAGTGCCCAACACCAAGGGACGTGTAGTGACACTCAAAGAATTAATCCGTCAGGACGTGTTTTTGGATTCGTCCAAAAAACTTTCGGTGGCTTTAGGCAAGGACATTTCGGGGAACACCTTTGTGGCTGGACTGAAAGAAATGCCTCATGTGATTATCGCCGGTTCGACGGGTTCGGGCAAAAGCGTTTGCGTGAACACTTTGATCGCCAGTCTTATTTTTAAATACACACCGGAAGAATTGCGTTTAATCCTGATCGACCCGAAGCGGGTGGAAATGACCATTTACCAGGGCTTGCCTCACCTGGCCTTGCCGGTTATGAATGATTCCAAAGAAGCCCATCTGGCCTTGAAGTGGCTAGTACGGGAAATGGAAGAACGCTACGAACTGTTGGCCAAAATGGGTGCGCGGGATATTGACAGCTATAACGCTAAAGTCGCTCAAAAACGGACATCGGGAGAAACCGATCTCTATCCCATGTATTACATCGTCGTGCTCGTGGACGAATTGGCGGACCTGATGATGGTGGCCAAGGATCAGGTGGAAGAATCGATTACGCGCTTAGCCCAAATGGCCCGGGCGGTCGGCATTCATTTGGTTTTGGCGACACAGCGTCCCAGCGTTGAAGTCATTACGGGCATTATTAAAGCGAACTTTCCGTCCCGTATCGCTTTCCAAGTGGCATCTAAAGTGGATTCCCGCACAATTCTGGACATGAACGGAGCGGAGTCCTTACTGGGTCGGGGTGATATGCTTTATCTGCCGCCGGGCGTGCCCAAACCTTTCCGTTTGCAGGGCGCTTTTGTGACGATTGAGGAAATTGAGCGTTTGGTGGAATTTTGGAAGGACCAGGGCGGTCCGCAATATTCAGCGGATATGACGGCTACTAAGAACAACAAAGATGTGGTGATGGAAGAATCGCAGGATGAGCTTTATAACGAGGCGGTTCAAATCATTCTCCGTTCTAAACAGGCATCAACCTCCTTTTTACAACGCCGTTTGAAGGTGGGTTATAGTAGAGCCGCTCGTCTTTTGGATGATATGGAATTACGGGGCATTGTGGGTCCCGCGGACGGAAACAAACCCCGCAAAATTATGGGCCAGGTAGCGGGAGACGACTTTGACGGCGGCGAGGAAGCTTTAGATGATTTTCAAAATTAAGTCTAATTTTTTTTCAAAAAATAGAGGCATTGTGGGCCCTGGAAATATTTCAATTTGTTGTTTGTTCATGTTTTTGAGTTTCGCTCAAAAGGTGAAAGCCGACGCTCCGATTCTGACGGTTTCGGAAGTTTCCCAAAAAGTGGAAGATGCCCAGGATTCGGTGGACGATGTTCAAATGAAACTGGAAATGACCATGAAAGACAGTTTGTCGGGCCAGGAGCAGCATCAAAATGGCCTTATTCAAATCAAGTCGCCTGATAAAGTTTATGTGCATTACGACAAGCCCAATGAGCAATTCTTGTATGTGAACGGCGGTTTCATGCAGATGTATCAACCGAATCAAAAAACTGTTTATGTCCAAAAGAACGTGAAGGGAAAAGATAATTCCCCATTTTTTCTGGGAGTGGGCAGGGCACTCAAAAAATATATCAATACCTGCCGGGTTTCGATTATCAAGGTTTCGGGTGACGAGGTGGTTTTGCTTTTCATTCCGGAAGATGAAAATCAGGGTTTTGACCGAATGAAAGTTTCGATCCGCAAAAAGGATTGGTGGCCCTACCGGATGGAAGTGGAAACTCCTTCGATGACTACCGAGGCCGAATTTAAGGACTTTGTTTTTAATAAAGGTTTGGCTGATAATTTATTCAAATTCACACCTCCACAGAGCGCTCAAGTCGTGGAAGGCGGAGCTTTTTAATGAGTGTGGGACTAGAACTGAAAACGGCCCGCTTGGCCAAGAAAATTACTTTGGAGACTATTTCCAAAAAAACAAAAATTCCAGTGAAGTATTTGGAATCGCTGGAACAAGACCAATTTGATGTGTTTCCTTCGCAGGTTTACGCCAAAAGTTTTATCCGTGCCTATGCCAAGGTCATCGGGATGGATCCCGCGGTGATGACCCGGCAGTTTAACGCCGAGGTTAAACCCCAAGAAGTCCGCATTGAACCGGTGAACGCTGAAGCTGAAATGGAAAAAGGGTCGCCCTGGAGCCCTATTATCACCCTGCCCCCTGTGGCCCGCCGGAACGAAGTGCACGACGATCCGGAGTTGGAACGATTGCATGAAGAAGACGTCGAATCCTTTCGCCGGGAACCGTCGGCTCTTCGCAATAAGCGGGTTCGGACGGTGCGCCGCAACAAGTGGCTGAGACGGTTGGGAAGCGCGATGGTTTTTGTTTTTGGATTGGTGCTTTTGGCGGGAGTGTTCTACTACACGCAAAAAGGCGTCGCGACTATCCAATGGAGCCAGTTGATGCCCAAGCCGACGGCAGAGCCCGCGTCTGGTTTGATGGATTTGAATGTGCCGGATAAATACCAGCATCTGGTGTTGAAAGGTCTGGATAAATCCTGGGTTCAAGTCGTGACCGATGACGGAAAAAGTACCTCGGAAGTTGATATGGACGAGGGGGAAGTCAAAATTTATCAGGCGGTCAAGAATTTCAAAATCAAAATTGGAAACGCGGGCGGGATAGACATTCAATATAACGGCAAGGCCCTAGGTGTTTTAGGGGTAACGGGTCAGGTAGTTGAGATTGATCTGCCCGCAACGGATGACACGGCTGATTCGACAGATAAAAGTTAGTATGGTTTTGAATCAATATTTTTTGAGGTGATTTATGGCTGATACTTATTCTTTTGACGCGGTTTCTGAAGTAGATCTTCAAGAGTTGGATAACGCGGTGAATCAGGCGATGAAAGAGATTACTCAGCGTTATGATTTTAAAGGCAGCATCAGTAATATCGAGCTCAAAAAAGCCACCAAAGAATTGGAACTCATTTCTGATAACGAATCCCGTTTAACCGCGGTCGTTGATATTTTGCGGGCCAAGCTGATCAAAAGAAATATTTCTCCTAAAGCATTAGACTTGCAAAAGCTGGAGGCGGCTTTTAGCGGTACGGTCAATCAAAAGGCTAAAATTGTCAACGGTATGCCGATGGAAGAAGCGAAAGAGATTGTGAAGAAAATAAAAGATTCCAAACTAAAAGTTCAAGCTTCTATCACCGATGAGAAAGTCCGTGTTTCAGGCAAGGATAAGGACGATTTGCAGGCCGCCATGCAGTTGATCCGCTCCATGGATCTCAAAGTGGCTGTTCAGTTTAATAACTTCCGCTGATTCAAAGGCTCTTCATGGCATCGCGAAAAACTGCAGAGCTTCCAACCTTTTCCAACCTGTTAAAAACTTCTTTAGATGCTTCAATAACTTTGTGGCAACTTTTTTTTATTCGAGCTCTTTTTATAATTTCCAACTGCATCTTTTTCGGTGTTTGTTTGGTTATTAGTTGTTTTCCCCTGGTCAAATTTTTTATTGGTCATATGGATGATCTTACCAACGGAAACGCAAAGGATTTGATTCAGCGAACGGATTTTTTGAGTTATTTTTCCGATTGGCACAGTTGGGTGGTTTTGGTTGCTTTATTCTCCTTGTACATCACCTTGGCAGTTTTCTTTTTTGCTTTTTATGACTCGGGAGTTTATAGCCAGCTTCGATTACATCAAAAAAAAGGTGTGTTTTTTAATCTGAAACAATTTTTGGGCGATGGATTGAAATTTACAATGCCAATGTTGGGGCTTCAAGCGACATGTTTTATCACTTTTATTAGTTACTTTTTAATTGCGGGTATTTTTGGTCTCATCGTGGCGGTCGTTTTTCATTTTTTACCTTGGTGGTTAGGTGTTTTAGCCGCTTTTCCGGCTGGGGTATTGTTTATCGCGGGCTTAGCTGTACTTTTTACGGGAGCGGGTCTGGCTGGTGTTTATTTGGTAGAAGGTGAGTTTTTTTTTGAAGCGTTTAAAAAAGGAGTTCGCAAGTCACTCGAACACAAAGGGCGGGCTATTTGGGTTATTTTTGGGGTCTGCTTGATTTATGCGTTGTTTTATATCGCGTGTAATGCGGTTTTTTCTGTTTTTGGCTTGATGCCCTTAATAGGTTTCTTGTTCAAGACACTTCTTTTTTTCATTAATTTAATAATGACGATTGGGTTGAATATTTATTTGGACTCCCTGTGTGTGGCCATTGTCTTGGAACCGAAGGAAACTGATTGAATCTCGTAGTCGCCAGAGGAATGGTTTTGGGAGCTATCGCTTACGCCGAGGCGGACAAAATAGTCCAGCTTTATACTCTTCAATTCGGCCGCGTGAGAGCCATCGTCAAGGGTATTCGAAAACCGAAAAGCAAGCTGGCGTCTTCCATCGAGCTTTTTACGGAGTCGATCTTTTCGCTCCATAAAAAACCCTCTGGATCGCTTTATGTTTTGGGTCAGGCCAAAATTTTGAACAGTTACGCGGACCTTAAAAAGGAATTTGTACAGATCACCACGCTTCAAGTTCTGGCTGAAATGGTTTCCCAGGCCACGCCCGAAGGGGAAACCCATTCGGAAATTTATCATTTGTTAAAAGAAGTTCTGAATGCTTTGGAAAAGGGACCAAAATCCAATGAACTGCTCTTAATAGCATTTGCGCTCAAGCTGATGGAGTTTTTGGGATATCCGCTGGAATTGGAAATCTGCGCGGAATGCGGCGAAACACTAGAAAAAAAGAAAGTTTATTTAATACCGCATCGTGGTGGCGCTCTATGTGAATCCTGCCAGAGTTCGGGTATTGTCCGTTTTCAGGTGGCGCCCATGGGTCTGGAAGTTTTAAAAAAATTAAGACGGACATCCATGGACCGGGTTCATGTTTTGAAACTCAAACCCCATTTTTCACGTCAGCTTTTATTTACGGTGATCGGTTATCTGGAACGCACATTTGAGAAATCCTTTAAAACTCTGGAATATTATTCCAAGGTTTTGCCTTTGGAGAGGGAATGATTATTATTTTGATGGGAGTGTCAGGTTCCGGAAAGACGACATTGGGCAAGCAATTATCCCTGGTGCTCCAGTGTCCTTTTTACGATGGAGATGACTTTCATACTCCCGAAGCCCGGCTGAAAATGGGCCGGGGTGAGCCCTTGATTGATGAAGACCGCCAACCCTGGCTAGAAAATTTGAGTCGGAAGATGAAAAAATGGAAGGTTCAAAGTCCTCAAACGATTCTGGCTTGTTCAGCTTTAAAACAAAAATATCGTGATTTTTTGTCCCAAAATTTTGAAATTACATGGGTTTATTTAAAGGGTGATAAAGCTCTGATTAAGGAACGGCTCAAACAACGTCAGGGTCACTATGCCGGAGTGCCTTTGCTGGATAGTCAATTTGATAGCCTTGAAGAACCACAAAATGCCATTGTTTTGGATATTTCCAATCCTCCTGAACGACTAGTTGAAGCCCTTATTCCTCACTTTTAGGCCACGTTTTAAGCCAAAAAGACAGGTTACTCACCTCCTTTTCCTGAAAAATGCTTGCTTTCGAATGCTCCCTGCCTATACTTGACTTTCTTGTCTACTATCAGGACTATGGATTGAGGCTGGTTTTATTTGCGTAAAGGGGCGTCTTTATGAAGTTTTCATCTACTGAAGAATATGGTCTTCGCTGCATGTTACAAATGGCCAAAAAAGGTCCTCAAGGCACTATGACCATTGTGGAACTTTCGCAAAAAGAATCAATGACCCCCGCTTATGTGGCCAAAATCATGGGCGCTTTGCGCCGGGGCGGATTGGTTCAAAGTATTAGGGGTCAAAGCGGCGGTTATAAGCTGGCCCGCCCCGCTCAGGAGATTAATGTTAATGACGTGCTGCTGTCATTGGGCGGCAAGTTTTTCTCCAAAGAGGAATACTGCACCACGAAAGGAAGTCATGCCGCCTGTGTGCACACAATGGATTGCTCCATTCGATCTGTCTGGACTGGTTTGGAAATGGCTATGACCAGCTATTTGCAAAAGTGCCGGTTATCCGACTTGATTCAAACCGAGCCTGAGATGGAAGCCTGGTTGACGAAACCGGTGAATCCTGGATCTTTGACCGCCGTGGGCGAAAAAGAAAAGCGTTGAAAGAAAAATTATGACCCCCAAAACCCAAGAACCCTCAGTTGAAAAAGTGACTTCCGAAGAATACAAATATGGCTTTGTGACCGATATCGAGGCGGACTCGGCCCCTCCGGGACTGAATGAAGATATTATCCGCTTCATCTCCCATAAGAAAAAAGAACCAAAGTTTCTTTTAGAGTGGCGCTTAAAGGCTTATCGCCAATGGTTGAAAATGAAGACGCCTGAATGGGCTTATGTTCAATATCCGCCGATCGATTACCAGGACATTATTTATTACTCCGCGCCTAAAGCGGGTCCGAAAAGTTTGGATGAAGTGGATCCGGAAGTTCTCAAGACTTTTGAAAAACTTGGTGTGCCAATGGAAGAACGGGCCATGCTGGCGGGCGTGGCGGTGGACGCTGTGTTTGATAGTGTTTCCGTGGGAACAACATTTAAGAAAAAACTTGGAGAAATGGGCGTTATTTTTTGCTCCTTCTCCGAAGCGGTTCATGAACATCCGGACCTGATCGAGCAATATTTAGGCTCGGTGGTTCCTTATAACGACAATTTTTACGCCGCCCTCAACAGTGCGGTTTTTACGGATGGTTCGTTCTGCTATATCCCCAAAGGTGTGCGTTGCCCGATGGAACTTTCTACTTACTTTCGTATTAACGCGGCCAAGACGGGTCAATTTGAAAGAACTCTTTTGATTGCCGATGAAGATGCTTATGTCAGTTACCTTGAAGGTTGTACGGCTCCGATGAGAGATGAAAATCAGTTGCACGCTGCAGTGGTGGAATTGGTAGCTTTAAAAGGCGCTGAAATTAAATATTCTACGGTTCAAAACTGGTATCCGGGCGATAAAGAAGGAAAAGGCGGTATTTATAACTTTGTCACCAAGCGCGGCGCCTGCCGGGGTGATAGTTCGAAAATTTCCTGGACTCAGGTGGAGACGGGCTCGGCGATTACCTGGAAATATCCTAGTTGTATCCTGCAGGGAGACAATTCAGTGGGTGAGTTTTATTCCGTTGCGGTGGTGAACAACATGCAACAGGCAGACACCGGTACTAAGATGATCCACTTAGGCAAAAATACCAAAAGCACCATTGTTTCCAAGGGAATTTCGGCAGGCAAAGGCCAGAATACTTACCGGGGTTTGGTTCGCATTCAACCGGCGGCTGAGAACGCTCACAACTATACCCAGTGTGATTCATTGCTGATGGGCGATAAGTGCAGTGCCCATACGGTTCCTTACATCGAAGTGAAAAATAACACCGCCAAAGTGGGACATGAAGCCTCTACTTCTAAAATCGGCGAAGACCAGATTTTTTATTGCCAGCAGCGCGGTTTATCCAAAGAGGATGCGGTTAATTTGATAGTGAACGGTTTCTGTAAAGAAGTTTTCCGCAAGCTTCCCATGGAATTTGCGGTGGAAGCCCAAAAACTCTTAAGCGTCAGTCTTGAAGGCAGCGTGGGTTAAAACAAAATGGAGAAATCAATGCTTATCATCAAAGGCCTGAAGGCCAGGGTTGAAGACAAACAAATTTTGAATGGGATTGATCTAACGATTAATGCCGGCGAAGTGCACGCCATCATGGGACCGAACGGCTCCGGCAAAAGCACTTTGGCCCACGTCCTTTCGGGTCGTCCCGGCTATGAAATCACGGGAGGGGAAGTTACGCTTGATGGTAAGGATTTGTTATCGCTTTCCCCTGAAGATCGAGCCCGCGCTGGCGTGTTTTTGGCTTTTCAGTATCCGGTAGAAATTCCCGGCGTGAATAACACTTATTTTTTGAAAGCCGCTTTGAACGCTATCCGTAAATCCAAAGGCGAAGAAGAACTCGACGCCATGGATTTTTTGGAATTGGTCAAAGCCAAGTTGAAGCCCCTTCGAATGGACGAGTCCATGTTACAGCGCGCTGTGAATGAGGGTTTTTCTGGCGGCGAAAAAAAGAAAAATGAAATTCTTCAAATGGCGGTTTTGGAACCCAAGTTGGGTATTTTGGATGAGACGGATTCGGGTCTCGATATCGACGCGTTAAAAGTAGTGGCGGACGGCGTGAACGCTTTGCGGGGCAAGAACCGTTCGTTTCTTGTAGTGACCCATTATCAACGGTTGCTTGATTACATCGTGCCGGATCAGGTTCATGTTTTGGCCGGCGGCAAAATCATTAAGACGGGCGGTAAAGAACTGGCCCTGGAACTTGAGGAAAAGGGTTACGGCTGGCTGACCGGTGAAAAGGTGAAAGTTTAATGTCGACTTTAGCGACTCAAGATATCTATTTATCATCTTTTGCCCAACTCGAAGCGAAGCTTCCGGGTCAGGATGCCGCTTGGTTAAAGGCCCTCAGGCTGCAAGCACTGGAACAATTTAAACAAACGGGTTTTCCGACGAATGAGTTGGAATCCTGGAAATATACGGACCTTTCGCTGAATCTTTTGAAAGTCAATTTTACCTTTGAGACGCCGGCTTCCACGACAGTGATTTCAAGTCAGCTTAAAAAAGCAGGATTTGATGTGGAAAGAGTCCATTTGGCCGTCTTTGTGAACGGCCGTTTTTCTGAAGAACTCTCTTCTTTCAAAGCTTTGGCGAAAGGTGTGATGGTTAAAAACCTGGCGTCGGTTCTCGCAAATGAAAGTGTTAAAGCTTTTATGGGAAAGATAGCGGTATCTCAAAACAGGGCCTTTACCGCCCTTAACATGGCTTATTTTTCCGATGGGTTGTTTGTTCAGGTGGAGGCGGGTAAAACTCTCGATGTTCCGATTCACGTGGTTTATTTATCGTCGAATGGAAACCAAACTACTCAATCTCATGTCCGGAATCTTTTGGTGCTGGGCAACGATAGCAAAGCCCAAGTGATTGAGCACTATTGGGGCGAAAACGTCAGCGCTTATTTTACGAATGTAGTGACCGAAGTCGCTATGGCGAAGGGTTCTTCGCTGGAACATACCAAGATTGGACAGGAAGACATCAAGGGCTATCACATCGGCTCTTTGATCGCGCAACAAGAAGAAGGAAGCCATTTAATCTCCCGTCTCTTTTCTTTGGGCGGCGCCTTAACCCGCAATGACATTGAAACAACCTTGTCACAGAAAAGGGCTGAGTGTGTGTTGGAAGGCCTTTATCTCGCCAAGGAAAAACAACATGTGGATACAAGAACTTTTATTGACCATTTATCGCCCAATTGCAACAGCACGGAAGTTTTTAAAGGCGTTATCGACGATCAGGCGACTGGTGTTTTTGACGGCAAGATTTTAGTTCGAGAAAACGCACAAAAGACCGACGCCCGTCAATCCAACAAAAATCTGCTGCTTACCAAAGAAGCGAAGGTTTATTCTAAACCCCAGCTTCAAATTTACGCGGACGATGTGAAATGCTCTCACGGCTCATCGACCGGCCAGATCGATGAAGAAGCGATCTTTTATCTACAATCCCGCGGCATCGGTCGGGAAGAAGCTAAAAAGGTTTTGGTCTATGCCTTCGCGGGGGAGATGGTAGAGAGGCTAGAAAACAGTTATTTGAAACCGGCTTTGAAAAAGCTGGTGGATAACTGGATGGAGGTTTCGTAATGCCAACCTCTTCTCCCGTTGTTCACTCTGAATCCCAAAACACAACTTTTGATGTTCAAAAGTTCCGGAAAGACTTTCTTATTTTGAACCTGCAGGTTCATGGCAAGCCTTTGGTTTATTTGGACAACGCCGCCACCACTCAAAAACCTTTGTCGGTCATTGAGACCGAAAACCGTTATTACCGGGAATACAACGCCAACATTCATCGGGGTGTGCATTTGTTGAGCCAACAGGCCACCAAGGCTTATGAAGACGCAAGGGTCAAAATACAAAAGTTTTTAAACGCAGCCCAATCCAGTGAAATTATTTATACCCGAGGCGCGACGGAAGGCATCAACTTGGTCGCCCAGACCTGGGGACGCAAAAATGTTCAGGCGGGCGATGAAATTCTCATCTCGGCCATGGAACACCATTCCAATATTGTCCCCTGGCAGATGATTTGCGAGGAAAAGGGAGCCAAATTACAGGTAATTCCTATCAATGACGCGGGCGAATTGCTTATGGATGAGTTTAAAAAACTGGTTACGGCCAAAACCAAATTAGTCGCGGTGACGCATGTTTCCAACGCGTTGGGTACAATCAATCCCGTTGCTGAAATTATTCAATATGCCCATTCTAAGGGAGCGTTGGTTTTAATTGACGGTGCCCAATCGATTCCTCATCTGAAAGTGGATCTGCAGAAGTTGGATTGTGACTTCTATGTCTTCTCGGGCCACAAGATTTATGCTCCCACTGGTATCGGCGTTCTTTACGGCAAATTAAAACATTTGGAAGCGATGCCTCCCTATCAGGGCGGCGGAGATATGATCGCTTCGGTTACTTTTGAAAAGACGATTTACGCCAAACCGCCCCAAAAATTTGAAGCCGGGACGCCTCATATCGCGGGTGTTATCGGCCTGGGAGCGGCTTTGGATTATATTTCGGCTATCGGCTTGGATCGTATCGCCGCCCATGAGCATGAGCTTTTAGTTTATGGAACTAAGGTTCTTTCGCAGTTTAAAGAAGTTCGATTTATTGGGACCGCTTCGGAAAAAGCGGGGGTTATCTCCTTCACGTTGGGCGACATACATCCCCACGACATCGGCACTATTTTGGACCGCCAAGGTGTGGCCATCCGGGCCGGACACCATTGTGCCCAGCCGGTGATGGAACGGTTTGATGTTCCGGCGACTGCCAGAGCCTCCTTTGGACTTTATAACGTTAAAGAAGAAATCGATGTGCTGGCCCAAGCCATTCAAAAGACTTTGGAGGTCTTTGCCTAATGTCCGACTTCAGCGATCTTTATCAAGACCTCATTCTCGACCACCAAAAGAATCCCCGTAATTTTGGCGAAATGCCCGACGCCAATCATCACGCGGACGGCTATAACCCTCTTTGCGGCGATAGGCTAACCCTTTATTTAAAATTGGATGATGGGGGAACGATACAAGATATTCATTTCAAGGGTTCGGGATGCGCTATCTCGAAAGCTTCCGCCTCCATGATGACGGTGGCTTTAAAGGGAAAGAAAACCGTTGAGGCTGAAAAAATGTTTCATGAGTTTCATGACATGGTTATGGGGAAAATCGACAAGGCCCCCGAAGATTTGGGCAAGTTGAAGGTATTTGAAGGCGTTAGGGAATATCCGGCTCGCGTAAAATGTGCCAGCTTGGCCTGGCATACGATGGAAGCGGCTTTACATAATGAAAAGGACGTTGTCTCTACCGACGACGGCAAGGGAAGCGAAGGATGAGCAATTACGAATTAGTGACTGTTGCCAGAGACTGCAAAGTGATCACCATTCCTTATGGAACTGAAAGTCTTTTGTTTAAAGACGAAAAGGTTTATATCACCCAAACGTTGGGCGGTAGCTTTACGGTTCAAAGGGACAACGGCCAATTGGCCCGGGTTTCCGGTTCCGACGCCGATGCCATTGGCAAAGAAGTTCCTGACGAAGCCAAAGTTTTCAAAATGCAGTATGACGATGAACCGGTTGACGAAAAAACCGTTGAACAAAATGTTTGGGAGCAAATGAAAACCTGCTATGACCCTGAAATCCCGGTGAATATCGTGGAATTAGGTCTTATTTACGGTTGTGTAATCAAAGCCCTGCCAGAGGGCGGCAAAAGGGTGGAGGTGGTAATGACTCTTACGGCGCCCGGATGCGGTATGTCGACCGTGCTTAAAAATGAAATTGAAGAGAAGTTGAAACGGATCAAAGGCGTGCGTGAAGCTTATGTGGAAGTGACATTTGAGCCGCCCTGGACTCAAAACCTCATGACCGAAGCCGCCCGGCTTCAACTGGGAATGATGTAATTCTTAGAAGCGGACCGACACGTCAATCCCGCCGCCGAGCGCGACAGAATCCTGAAGATCTGGAACGCTTCGTGTGATTCCTGCCAGATCAATACTGAGATTGGGCTGGAAATAACCAACTCCGAAGGTCCATAGCTGCTGTCCTGAAATGTCATCCGCGAATGTCCCTAAACGAATAACGAGTCCCCCGGGATAATAACGCTCAATACCCGCTTTCCAATGGGTTGTCTGGTTTACCCAAGAAACCTCACCTTCTAAAAATGTATTTTTATCCGGCGGAGCTACAGCGACGCCTAATTTTGTTGTGTAGGGGAAAGGTTGATTAATAGAGACGCCGGCGGAAGGTCCATTAAGTACATCCTGTCCTGTGATGGTATCCAGATTTAAGTTTTGTTGTTGTCCTTGCCAGCTAAAGTTGGATTGAATGTTCTGGATCATAAAACCCACATTAAGCATATCGCTGATTTTGGCGTACAACCCCACATCCATACTCAGCCCTAGTCCAGATGTGGAGGAGGTTTGGGTGTATTGATAACCGGTGGTACTGTTCTGGGTATAAGTACCGGTCAGGGAGGTTTGGGTGTAGTAGCTGCCGTAATGATATTTCAAACTGCCTCCCACGGATAGAAATTGGAATGAACCCAGGGGTAAGGGCATGGCGTAACTGAGATAAAAGGTTTCAATCTGTTGGAGGGTTTGAATGTAATTGAGATTATAAGGCGTGGATGAAACCGCATTATTGGAACGGTCATTGAATAACGAAAGAGAACCCTGGGAAGCGTTGTAGTTTAAATTCTGATCATAAATCACGCCAAAGCTGAGACCCCCATATTGGACTGCAAAAAGACCGGAATAATCCTGATAGCGCTGAACCGGATCCTGCCCGGATTGCATGGCATTAGATGGGCTAAATCTCAAAATGGGAGAATTGATATTACTGGTATCAAAAGCGGAAAAGCCAGTTCCAATATTCCAATTACCATTGCCCTGAGGAACAGCTTCTAAAGCGGGATTCCAGTAGAGACCAAAAATACCTAAAGGGGCCGCTGATGTCGCGTATCCAATAGCCATTCCGCGCGCATCCTGAGCGCGTACCAAGGCTGGAAAGAGAATAATTGTTAAAAAAAGCCAAAGACGAAGTTGGTTCATGTGTCCATCTTAAACGAGAGCATGGTTTAAAATCAAAAAAAACGAGAATTCGGCGGTTATTCAACCTGCGGCTATGTGTTTTAATTTGAATTAAGATTTTGAATGGCTTCCACCCTTGTTACAATCAGGACATGACTTCTTATTTTGACCGTGTCAGAAAAATCCCCCTTTGGTTTCATTTGGTTTTTGCTTTCCTGGCGTTTTTAGCCTGGGGAGGTCGTCAATGGTGGCAGTGGGAGCAGGATCGTTTTTTCTCTCCGGCTATTTTTCTCAAAGGTTTTTTGCTTTTGTGTCTGGTCTCCATGATCTATGTGGCGGCAAGCCGTCGCAGGCCCGGGTTTTTCTTTTTGGGTTTTTTTCCTTTATTGTGGTTGGCTTTATCGAAGTCCCAATGGGATATTTGTGCTCAAACGGATTATCGATACTGGGCATGGCTGGTTCTTTTTGTTTTGTCCGAATTGATTCTTTTTGCTTTCGATGATGGCCGTCGGATATTAGTTCTGGTCAGTCCCCTTTGGGCGATCCTTTCGATGCTTTTTTCTTTTTCGGTTTTGAGCTTTTTATCCTTTGGCTGGATAAGGAATGGCTATCGTTTTAAGAATATCGAATGGGTCCGTTATGGCTTTCCAACGATTGGTTTGTTCATCTGGATACTGGCCAAAGACTGGACTGCTTACCATTTCTTCTGGTATGACGTTTATGAAGTTTTGATTAATGATCTTTACATTTCTTTCTTTTTTCTGGGTTGGCTGGGAGCGCTGAGTTTTTCAACCCGCAAAGCGCCCTGGTTTCCCGCTTTTGGTCCTCTTTTTTTATTGCCAATAGGGATTCTTTTGTTTACGAACATCAACCTTTACACACCTTTTCAACAGGAAGTTTTGAGGTGGGTGCTGGTGTTTTTTGCCGGTTTTGGACTGGAAAGTTTCAGAAGAGATATGATGGACCGTAGCTGGCATGGATGGCTTGTGTGGTTTGTGTTGGGGTTTGCCTTTTTTGGAGGGGTTTTATAGTTGTTTGAAACCAGAAACTTGGGTTTTTCCTGGTTGAAATTTATGCTAAACTCCGCTTGCTCAACGTTCTTTTTTGGAGGCAATTTCTTGAAGTATTTAAGATTTTTATCACTTTTTTTTGCGTTGCCGTCTTTCATTTTTGCCCAAACTATACCGGCTCCAGCGATACCTGTCGCAACCGTGGTATCGGCTGACGCCCCGAAGATATTTTGCGCCCACCCTAACTTTGATTTCCATAATGTCGATGAGGGTGGAGATATCGTTCATTTGTTTCATATAGTCAACCGGGGAAAGTCTACCCTGGTTATCAGCAATGTTTCGACTTCCTGCGGTTGCACGGCGGCGGTCGAGGATAAAAAAGAAATTCCTCCGGGAGGCCGCGGAGTCATTAAGGCCACTTATCACACCAAGGGACGGCCGGGCCACGCCACCAAAATTATCACGGTTGCGTCCAATGATCCGGTAAATCCGGCCTATCAAATGAAATTGGATATGACAGTTGTCCGTGATATCGACATTCAACCGGACAGGGTTTATTTGTATAACGTTCAACACGGTCAGGCCCAAACCGCTTCGATCCATATCATGGGCAAGCCTCACTTGCTTCTCAAGATTTTGTCGGCCCAATCCACAAACGGTACGGTTGGCGTGAGTATTATTTCGTCCGATTTTGAACAGGCAACCCACCGTTATGGCGCGACCCTGCAGGTGTCCGTGCCGGCTACCCAACCTATTGGTAGTTTTAGCGACAGCATAAAAGTTCAAACCAGTTATAAAAAGAAACCTGAGTTGGATATAGACGTTTCAGGAGAAGTGGTTGGAAAGTTCGTTTATTCTCCGCATTCGGTCAGTTTTGGGATTCATCAGGACAATGCCCTGACGGTTTCTTTTACACCGCAAGACCCGCAGCATTTTACGATTCGAAAAGTTGAATCGCTTCATCATTTAGCTCGTCCGGAAATGAAAAAATTTAACTACGGGGGCGGAGTGGAGCAGTATCAGGTATTAATCTATCCACCGAAGAATGTTTCGGCGAATAGCGACGGTAAAGACACGATATTGGTAACAACGAATGATGTGGAACAACCGCAGGTAATGATTGACGTTCAAGTGGCCAAATAAAAGGCTAGGGCGTTGAAATAAAAATGCGGTTGTGTTGAATAAAACAAGAGGAAGGTTTTTATGGCGACCGTGTTAGCTCCAGCCGACGCAGGATTAGAAGATATCATCGCGACGAGCACCTCCATCTGCTCGATTGAAAACGGCGTTTTGGCTTACCGAGGTTATAACATTGATGATTTGGCTGAGAATGCCACGTTCGGCGAAGTGACCTATCTTCTTTTATATGGCAAATTACCCACCCGCGCTGAACTGGAAACTCTGGAAAAAGCGATAGCTGAAGGCGGTAAAATACCGGCTGAACATTTGAAGCTCATTAAACAATTTCCGATGAGCGTTCCTCCAATGGATTGGCTTCGAACAGCGGTTTCGGCCTTATCTTTTTTCGATCCCGATTACAAAGACAACAGCCATGAAGCGAATTTGCGTAAAGCCATTCGGTTAACAGGTCAAATGACGACTTTGGTAACAGCCTTTGACCGATTCCGTAATGGCAAAGACCTGTTGGAACCTAAGGTGGGGAAAAGTCAGGCCTGGAATTTCCTTTATCAGCTCACCGGCAAAGAACCGGATGAGGTTTCCTACAAAGCTTTTGATGTCTGCCTGATTCTTCACGCTGATCACGAATTAAACGCGTCTACATTCTCGGCCCGGGTCACCGCGGCGACTTTAAGTGATATTCATTCAGCGGTTACTTCGGCTATTGGAACCTTAAAAGGATCTCTTCACGGCGGGGCTAATGAGCAAGTTATGGTGATGCTCCAAAAGGTTGGGGACGATTCCAAAATCGAAAGCTGGATTCATGACGCCCTTGTCCGTAAAGAACGGATTATGGGTTTTGGTCATAGAGTTTATAAACACGGTGATCCTCGCGCTAAACATTTGATGAAATTGTCCGAAATTTTAGGCAAGGTGAAGGGCGAGACCAAGTGGTACGAGATGTCACGCGTGATTGATGCGGTAGTGCAGAAAGAAAAAGGGCTTTTGCCGAACGTTGATTTTTACTCCGCCTCCACTTATCACTATTTGGGTATTCCCACCGATCTTTTCACGCCGGTTTTTGCCTGCAGTCGCGTGACCGGCTGGACAGCCCATGTATGTGAACAATTGGCGCATAACCGCCTTATCCGGCCCCGCGCAGAGTATTTGGGCGCTCGTGATCAGCATTATGTCGCTATCGACAAGCGTTCATAAGATTTTTTGCACCGCCTTTTTGATAGGGACGCCCAGTTTCTTCAGTTAAAATGACTCTCAAGCCCGAACCTCAGGTTTGGGCTTCTTTATTTACAAGGATTCGACACCTTCTATGCAGGAAACCAAAGACTTTAAATCTTCCTTCAAACTTTATCTTCGACTTTTGGGTTATCTGAAACCTTACCGCCCCAGAGTGATTTTAGTCTTAATCTGCATGATTCTGTCCGGCGCGACCACCGCCTTTGTCATGTATCAGCTCAAACCGATCATGGACGCGACTTTCACTAACTCAAACGACCCTCTGGCGACATTTCATCATTTGGTGCTCTTCACCATTCCGTTAACGATCATAGCCGCCTTAATCAGGTCCGTCAGCGGTTATGGATTTGATTATTTGAACCGTTACTTAAGTCAAAAGGTGGTGCAGCATTTACGGAGCGATCTTTATAACCATTTTCTGAAATTGCCCATGTCTTTTTTTAACGCGCAAAGAATAGGCGGATTGGCTTCCCGGATAACAAATGATGTTCAGGTTTTACAGGATTCCATTATGAATATCGTGGGGCAGGGAACCCAATCTTTCATCACGGTGGTCACCATATCCAGCGTACTTTTCTATATGGATTGGCAGCTCGCGTTCGTGGCTTTGGTCGTATTTCCGATCGCGCTTTTTCCCATTTATCGGTTTGGCCGTAAAATCCGGCACGCCTCCGGAGAAGGCCAGCAGATACTTTCCAACCTGAACGCCCATATCCATGAAACTTTAGCCAGTATCCGGGTGGTTAAGGCTTTTGGAATGGAAAACCACGAAAAAGAGAAATTTCGAGCAACTCACAACAGTTTTTTTGGCGTGAAGATGAGGGAAAACCGGGCTTATGCGGCTTCGTCCCCGATTGTGGAGTGGATAGCGACTTTCGCTTTTATGTGTTTAATTGTCTGGATGGCCTATAGAGCTTTGCTTATCAAAAACCTTACGGTTGGAAGTTTTGTTTCTTTTATTGGGTTGGTTTTTTCGCTTTATCCCAAATTAAAAGATTTTAACGGACTCTGGGGCGGACTCCAGAGCGCTTTGGCCGCGACCGAGCGATGCTTTCATATTCTGGACACCGTGGACCCCATGGTGGACG
>Ga0206829_10188_pt1 | contig 21075 bp, 25 predicted proteins | sample Alteio_BWOrgCont_75_FD_152862 | JGI IMG/M metagenome (GOLD analysis project Ga0206829, IMG submission 152862) | Enriched cells from forest soil in Barre Woods Harvard Forest LTER site, Petersham, Massachusetts, United States -... | ecosystem: Environmental > Terrestrial > Soil > Temperate forest >... | reverse complement strand
AAAATTAAAAAATATAAACTATGTTACGATACGCAATTATTATAGAAAAGGCTGCTGATGGCGGCTATGGAGCTTATGTTCCTGATCTTCCAGACTGTGTATGCATGGGAGCAACTCATGAAGAAGTAGTTCAAAACATGATAGAAGGAATCAAGTTTCATTTAGATGGCTTAAAAGAAGAAGGACTGCCGATTCCTTCACCAATTTCGGAAGCAGAGAATCTGGTTATTGAATATGCAGCTTAATAAATAAGTGGATAAGATATAAAACCCCACCCACACCCCTCTCCCCCACAATATCACCTATCCAAATCAAAACCTAATCATAAAAAAACAAATTTCTCAATAAACAAAACCCTGGAAATAGTATAACGGACACCGATTGTCCCCTTCAAAACCCGCATCCTTCCTGATAACAGCCCGGTTTATTGTTTAAACCTTCGGACTTCTCAACAGCCCCGCGATGATGGCGATAATCAAAAACAAAAACAATATCCACATCAATAAACTCACTGCCTCAAATGGGGAGGTCTCGATATCCGGATTCATAGTTCTTCTTCTATTTGGAGAAGGTGATTCCAAGAGCAAGGTTACGATAATGACAATAAATAATATCGGCAACCAGGACACTCCCCATAATTGTGGACCGAAGGGAACTATCCAATAATTTCCTGCAATGCCAGCCAAAAAAAGAATTAAGAAAAAGATGGCTAAAGCTGCGATGGAACCACTCGCCCTCTTGCCTCTCGCAAAAAAGAGAGCAACAACTAAGGCAATAAAAAATGCACTGAGGATTCCCACGGCTATTGATTATTTATCTGTAATTCCATTGCTTGGGCAGCGGCGGATCATCTATCCGCGTAGGATCAACTTGTGGATGCTGAGGAATCCTTGTGGGATCATTCTTTTCCGGTTCTGCCTTGCCTGGTTTATGCCTGGTAGGGTCAGGATTATGATCCGGTTTGATGGGAGTATGAGGAGTGTTTGGTAATGGTTTATTAGGATGTGGTTCCGGAAAGCCTACCGGACTTCGGTGAAAATTGTTTTCTTTCATAGTTTTATATTTATTAAATTATCTGATCTTGTTTCTCTTAATAATTCTCCCCAAAATACAAGCCCGTCAAAGAGCTTTCCCGCAGCTATAATTTGGGATTGATTGGGAATAAATTTGCCTCTCGCATCAAGTTGATTAGTGAATAAAGGAATATTAACAGCATCAAGAACAGGTGCCATTTTTAATGCCAGAAGAACCGGTTGAATAAGTTGCATACACCGCGTACCACCGGCAATACCTCCATAACTTACAAACCCGAATGGTTTATTGTTCCATTCCTTATATAACGTATCCAAGGCATTCTTTAAGGGCGCAGGATAACCATAATTATATTCAGGAGTAACAGCAATAAAGGCATCCGAGGCTTCAATAATTCTGCTCCATTCTTTGGTCGTCTGCCTTGTATAATGCTTCAGCCTGGGATGTTCCGGTTCATCAAGGAAGGGAAGATTAATCTTCTTAAGGTCTATCATTTCGGTTTCAAATTCAATCCGCTTCTTAGCCTCATCATAGATCCAATTAGCCATTGCAGGACCTTTTCTGCCTTCCCTCATACTCACGATTATGATCTTTAACCGCAACATCTTATTTTTATTTAGGATTATTTTCCCCACCTGCCTTTATTCCAGTGATAACCACTACCACTACGATGCGGTACCCAACTTCCACCGTGCCATGTTTGTCCTCGACGTGCATGTTCCCAGTGTCCGCCAATTCTTTCATATCTTCCTCCTCTCCATCCCCATTCGCCACCTATCCAAACTCCATCTTGCCAAGGAGCTACACCTACTACTACATCAGGACCACCGTCTGGTATTGCTGCGACATATCCTGCATCGCATGAAGCACATAAACTGATGGTAACTGCGACCATCATTACTTTCAGAAATACTATTAGCTTTTTCATTTTCTTATGTATTTAATTTTATAAGACTTTTCCAAATATCATTCCTTCCTCGGTTACTATTTGTGGAAAGAAAATTAAAGCCCTAATCCTTTGCAAAATGCAAATCATTATCCCAATTTGAAACAAAAGGAACGTTGGCTTAACATTAAATATACAAAGGAACGAAATTTGAAATACTCACATCAATAATGGAAAAAATTCTAATGTTATGAAAAAGACAAATCTGTTTCTCGTAATCATGTTGGTAGCTGCTAATCTTGTTTATTGTCAGACTGACACTTCCAGAAAAGTATATCAAATGAATAACTCGGTGGATATACCTCTTACCGCTATAGGTGTAGGCTGGTCAGCTTATGCAATGACAAAAGTCTATAACAAGCCAGGCTCTACTCCTGAACAAGTACTTAGCCTGAACAAGAACAATGTCAATGCCTTTGACAGGAATTGGATGTATGGATATAATGCCACGCTTGACAAGGAAAGTTATTATCCATTTTATCTTGCCTTCCCGCTTCCCATCATCTTTTTTCTAACCGGTGAAGATACGCGCAATGATTTTTGGCAACTTAGTTATCTCTACCTCGAAACCTTAGGTGTCACGGGATTATTTGGTTTCTCAGCAACTTATTTCGTTGATAAATATAGACCATATACCTATGATCCGGGCACTCCAATGGATAAACGAACGAATGGAGGTGCCAAGAGTTCCTTCTATGCGGGTCATGTGGAAGTTATTTCCACGACTACATTCTTTATGGCGGAGGTTTATTCGGATTATTATCCCGATTCCAAATATAAATGGATGTTCTGGACAGGAGCTACGGCAGCTACAGCAGGAATGGGATATGTACGGCTTGAAGCTGGGATGCACTTCATGTCTGATGTTCTTCTTGGAGCAGGAATGGGTGCTTTGTCAGGCATCCTTGTTCCACATTTTCATAAAACAAAATTTGCCAAGAATCATAGTGTTGGTTTTGCTCCTTTCTATCAGGATAATCATAACGGGCTTTCGATGTTTTGTAAATTCTAAAGTATAACAATGAAATCTATTTGGAAAGGTGCCATTAGCTTTGGCTTGGTGAATATCCCCATCAATATATACTCTGCCATTCATGACAGTACATTAGACCTTGATATGCTGGATGGTCACGATCATTCCAACATTAAATTCAAGCGTGTCAATGAAACCACAGGCAAAGAAGTCGCTTATGAAAACATTGTAAAAGGCTACAAAGTAAAGGATAAATATGTGGTCATCGAGCCTCACGATTTCAAACTTGCGGATGCTAAAAAGACCGAGACCATAGAGATTCTCAACTTTGTGCTGGAGAAGGAAGTGGACTCCATTTATTATGAGCAACCCTATTATCTGGAACCTGCAAAGTCAGGTATGAAAGCCTATGGAATCCTTCGCGATGCCTTGAAAGCAGCGGGCAAAGTAGGCATCGCGTCCTTTGTCATGCGAAACAAAGAGGCATTGGCGATTATCAAACCATACAGTTCGGTGCTTGTCTTGAATCGCATTCGTTTTGAAGAAGAAATCCGTGATCACAGCGAATTAAAAGTTCCGCCTCTTTCTAAAATAAAAGCCAAGGAACTCGATATAGCCAAGCAATTGATAGATCATCTCACAACTAAATTCGACATCTCAAAATATAAAGATACCTATACAGAAAAACTCCTCAAGATCATCAAACAAAAAGCCAAGACAGGCAAGTCGCCAACTCCTCAAAAGATGAAAGTAGTTCATAAGAAAGACAAGGAAGAAGATTTGATGAGTGTCCTCAAAGCAAGTCTTAATAAAGGAAGGAAGGCTTCGTAGGATAATCAGGAATTAAAAATTAGGAATTAGGAGATATCGATGTTTCCTAATTCCTAATTTTTAATTCCTAATTGTCTTCATCGTCTTGTTGCTGCGCCCGAAAAGGTCGCAGTCACAAGACGATGAAAGGAACGTATATAGAACTTAAATTATAAGACTAACTGGGGGCTTTGCTTGGGAGATATTTTTGGGGAGAGGAGTGAGGGTGGGGTTTTACGTCCTTTTTGAAAAAAATTTATGCCGCATATTCAATAACCAAATTCTCTGCCTCTGAAATTGCAGAAGGAATAGGCAGTCCTTCTTCTTTTAATCCGTCTAAATGAAACTTAATTCCTTCAATCATGTTTTGAACTACTTCTTCATGCGTAGCCCCCATGCCTATACAACCTGGTAAATCAGGAACATAAGCTCCATAGCCGCCATCAGCAGCTTTCTCTATAATAATTGCGTATCGTAACATAGTTTATATTGTTTAATTTTATTTTTCTATTTGTGCTTGCTTCATTATACTTCTTTCTAAGCCAGGAGTTACATCATTAGATAAACGATGAATAGGAATAGTTACTAATCCTTTCTTTGTTTTATGTTTATACTGGCGATGACTACCGCTTTGTCGTACTTCATACCATCCATCATCTTCTATTCTTTTAATAATATCTTTTGTTTTCATCCTTCGATTATGGTAAGGCGTTTCTTTTTATCTTTCATGCCGCAAAGATAGGTATTCCTTAAATAGTCTTTTCCTTTCTTCTCCTATCCGATACTTACCTCTCGCACCAGTTGCAGGACGTATGGAGGCTTTGATTGGGAGATATTTTGGGGGAGAGCGGTGAAGATGGGGTTATATTTATTAATCGAACTTCCATGATATTTGTTTATAATGATGCTAAGTATCTTCATCGTCTTGTTGCTGCGCCCGAAAAGGTCGCAGTCACAAGACGATGAAAGGAATGTATATAGAACTTAAATTATAAGACTGGTTGGGGACTTTACTTGGGAGATATTTTGAGATAGAGTGATAAGAGCGGGGTTTTAGGAAGGCTTATTCCTTTTTATTATTTCGTATCTTTTGCAGAATATCTATGTCTGCTTTATCTTGCGGGCGACCAGCAAACATTTTTACAATAACTAAATGATGATAATCTATAACCGGAACAAACTGATCTTTTAACGGCAATAAAACTTTCTTTTCATCGGCTTCATTGTATGTTAAGCCATAGACCTTGGTTAAAAAATCTATTCTATTGGGTCGTTCTCCGATGTGCATCATTTGTGCTTCTTCAAAATTCATTTCTCCGGCAGCTTTAAGATGTTCTTCGTTGATTCCGAAACTCTTTAATACCTCAATAAACTTTACTTTGTTTTCATTAGAAGGTTTCAACCAAATATCCATATCTCCCGTGGTTCGTTCATACCCATAAAAAATCACAGCATAACCGCCTATCAGCATAAATTCTACTTCATGCTTTAATAATAACAGCAGAAACTCCTTATGTTCATCAAGAAATATATCCATTATTAATCAAAATAAAGTATTCGTTCTTTCTTCTCTTTTCCCTCCGCATTTTCCTCTTTGATTCCGTAAACTCTTTTTATTAATTCAACAGCATTTTGCAGATGCTGTTCAGGAGTTAATAATGCCAACTCTTTATATGCTGCCTCCGATTGTTCCTCGAAGGATTTAAAAATATGAAGTATCTTCTTTCCATACGCTGCTTGCGGTTCCGAAGCCATAGAATTACTTTCGTTTTCCTGTTCCTTGTCCTTTTCTTCTTTCATGCCGCAAAGATAGGTATTCCTTAAATAGTCTTTTCCTTTCTTCTCCTATTCGATGTTTACCTCCCGCACCAGTTGCAGGATGTTTGTGGCCTTTGCTTGGGAGATATTTTTGGGGAGAGTGGTGATTATGGGGTTATATTTATTAATCGAACTTCCATGATATTTTTTTATAATGATGCTAAGTATCTTCATCGTCTTGTTGCTGCGCCCGAAAAGGTCGCAGTCACAAGACGATGAAAGGAAAGGATATAGAACTTAAATTATAAGACTTGCTGGGGGCTTTGCTTGGGAGATATTTTTGGGGAGAGTGGAGAGGGTGGGGTTTTCTTGTGGGATATGCTTTTCTATTATGATTTAACTCCTACGGAGTAAGGAAAAATTCCGTAGGAATGGCATCATAATAGTAAGGTAATAAATAGGTATGTGGAACTCCGTAGGAGTGACATATTCTTTTCCTTGTATCTATCTCTCAATCCTTCATCCCATGCCCATCATCAGTCTGTCTGCGGGTTTTGCTTAATACTATCGGTATTCGTTATACTATTTCCAGGGTTTTGTTTAGTGAGAAATTTGTTTTTTTATGATTAGGTTTTGATTGGTATGGGTGATATTGTGTGGGAGAGGGGTGTGAGTACTATTCTATTTTTTCTAATTTAATATAACCTCCTTTTCTAAACATTAAAGATTCATGCTTATTATGGTCACAAGGAGAATAATAATATGCATCTCCATTCACAATTTTTAATTCTAAATTTACACCATTTTTAAATTTATTACCTGGTATTATCATATCTATTGCCAAAGGTGCAGCATCTTGAATTTTATTAGAAGCTGGAGTTTTTACATAAATCATACTACTTCCATTAATTGTAATAGTTGTATCATTTTGTAGCAAAGTGAAATTTACTACATATTCATATTTATTATCATGTGTCGAATTACATTCATTAATATGATTTTTATAAAACGGATAATATGATGTAAGATGATATCGAGCTGTTGTATCAACTTTCCTTTTATCAACAATCAACCTTACTACAGTTCCACCTTCTTGAACTGGTCTATCTGAAGGTATTGAATCAAATCTTGGGAAAGTAGGTTTTGATGGAGGTGGCATTGTTTTAATATCTTTTCTATCGTGTTTTTGATTTGCCCTACTAACACTTTCCAAAGTATAGGCTTTAATTCGTTGAATTGAATCCATAATTTTTAAATTATTAATAGAATCAGTTTGTTTTTTTGATTTATTAAGACTATCTATAAGTTTATTTTGCCTTGTTTCCGAATCTATTGTAATTATTTTTGGACCAAAAATTTCTTTAATATCTTTAAAGCCTCTTAAAGTTCCTTCAATACTACCAAAAACAAGTAGTAAAATTGCTATTAGAGCAATTAACAGATTATTCTTACCCCATTTAATTACCTTATCATATTTTGATAAGCTATTTTTATTGTAATATTCTTCTCCCAAGGTTGTAATATATGCATTAATTTTTACCTTTGCTAATGTATATTCTCTTACACTATCTGGTAAAGGTCTTGGAGTTGCAGCTTTACATCCTAATTTAAAGTAACCTTCATCTAAACAAATCAAATTATCATTTTGCATTACAATTAAAAGAGATTTTATCTTAAAATTAGTCATACCTCCATTATGCAATTTTTCCAAAACAGGATTAATTAACTCGGGAGTTGAATTGGCATTAATTTTTATCAAATATTCAAGGATGAGAATTTTAGGGTTTTCCATTCCGCAAAACTACAAACTTAAAAAGAAACAATCCTCCCGCTGTCTTATCTTCTCTCCAAAACATCCGCAATCCTCACTGCAAAAATCTCTACTCATTCATTGCCGTCAGCTTTAGCTGACGGAATAAGATAAAGAATGCTCATTGGCTTTAGCCAAATCTTTGTCATTATTTTGGCTAAAGCCAATTTATTTATCATCTTTTATCCGTTGGCTAAAGCCAACGGCAATGAATGGAAAGTTTGATTTGGTTTAAAACCTTCAAGGTCTTTAAGACCTTGAAGGTTTAATCTCACAGAGAAGGAAAAAAGAATAAAAGACCGCACATGGTTCTTGAATCCCTTGCCATCCGCCAGGAATAGCATCATCTTGTTTCTTGAAAACATAGCTTCGTTTGCTAAGCAGATGGATTATTTTGCCAATAACGGAGGTATATTTGAGAATAACGGAGGTTGGTTATTTAATAACGGAGGTATCTTTTTTAATAACGGAGGTATGTTTAAGAATAACGGAGGTATGTTTGAGAATAACGGAGGTATCTTTTTTAATAACGAAGGTATGTTTGAGAATAACGGAGGTATCTTTGAGAATAAAGGAGGTATGTTTGAGAATAAAATACCTCCGTTATTCTCAAACATACCTCCGTTATTGGTGAAATAACCACCTTTGCTAATAATCTGACCTTATAAAATCTTAATAAAATGTTACCTCAACAAATCCTTTCCTTGTGTTTTCTTTTCTTTGCATGAATGAAAAAATAATTCTATGAAAAAAATCCTGAAAAAAGTTATTCCTGTAAAGGTTATTGTAAAATGGATAATGGGTGGCAAGTTGGTCTTCAAAAAATATGAGGAAGGTACTATTACTTTTATGGTTAATAAAATGCCGGTAGTGCTGCTTTTTCGTGAAATTGTTTCATTGCGCAGTGATGGCAATAGTACTATCTATTATTTGAGTAATGGGAAATGTGTTATTCGCCTGTTAGGGTTAGGCTATTGTTGTCTTGAATTGCCGTATAATCACTTTGGAAGGTATCACAATACGTATGTCATGAATTTCCATTTTTACCAGGAACATTCTCTCAAGGAAGTATGTGTTGTGAAGTTATTTGGTGGATTTAGTTTTGTTGTTTCGAGGTATGAAAGAGAAAGATTTTATGAAGATGAAAAGCGTTACACAGCCAATGAGAAATCAAGAATTATCAGATTAAATTTAAAAAATAGATAATGACTGTCGGGTTATATACATCGATAATACAATTACAATATATAAACTTTGAGGGCTTGTCATTCCTGCTTTCTCATTTATCATTCAGACTGTGTCGCTTGTCATTCCTGCTTTCTCATTTATCATTCAGACTGTGTCGCTTGTCATTCCGACGAAGGAGGAATCCTATTCATATTCTAAAAGGATTCCTCCTTCGTCGGAATGACAAACGTAATAATAAAAATTACTTATCAAAACATATTCTCTTGTCATTCCTGCTTTCTCATTTATCATTCAGACTGTGTCGCTTGTCATTCCGACGAAGGAGGAATCCTATTCATATTCTAAAAGGATTCCTCCTTCGTCGGAATGACAAACGTAATAATAAAAATTACTTATCAAAACATATTCTCTTGTCATTCCTGCTTTCTCATTTATCATTCAGACTGTGTCGCTTGTCATTCCGACGAAGGAGGAATCCTATAAGAACAAAAAAATATTGAAATGCAAACAATAGGAACTCATAATTATTTCACTTATATTATAACTAATAAGTACAAAACTGTATTATATACAGGCGTAACCAATAATCTTAAAAGAAGGTTATATGAACATCAAACAGATTCTAATGGCGAGAAAAGCACATTCGCTGGAAAATATAATTGTGTTAATTTAGTCTATTGGGAGAGATTTCAGTATGTTGAGCATGCTATCGCAAGAGAGAAACAAATTAAAGGATGGAATAGAAAGAAAAAAGATGACTTAATAAATGAATTTAATCCTGGTTGGGAATTTTTAAATAGGGATGTTGTGGAAGGTATATAATTTTATAGGATTCCTCCTTCGTCGGAATGACAAATCTACACAGTTTTTATTATGTAATTGTATTAATAGTTTAAATATCCCAATAGAAATTTTATAAAAAATTAGTTATCCATTTTTAAAGGTAAATCTGCGATAAAAACTTTTTGTATTGCCGGTAATGTTATACCCCTATTTTTGCCCCATCAAATAATTAAATATATCTTTATAAAATGGCAACAAATAAAAAAAGTACCGCCGCGAAAGCCGCGCCAGAAAATGAGAATGCAGAGGATTCTCCATCAAAGAATCCCCCAAAAGGATTAGGAAAACATTCCATCAAACCTGAACCTTTCACGAAAGCTCCGAATCTGACAGGATCGGAATTGATCGAAAGACAAAGGAGAGCAAAGTTTGAAAAGAAATTAGAGAAAGGAAAACCGGTGAAATTAAGTGAAGTGAAGAAGTACCTTCTTCCTGAACTAATGCTGATGTATGCTGTGTCTGTTGATCCTTTGAATACTTATGTTTGTAACATTAGTTTTCTCAATGATCTTTCTCGTCCTGAAATGTTTGAATTTATCGCTAATATTATTGCCAGCCTTACCGATAATGATTTTTATACCACACCTTCACCTGCTCTTTCTGTTATCACTCTTGAAATCGGATATTATAATGCCGCAAAGGCTGATGGAAAAACAACATTGGCTAACGAACATCTTGTTAATATTAAGTATCTGATGAGACAATTGGCTATCTATGTGGCAAATACATGCGGGGATCTTTTATCTACACTGGAGAGTTCAGGATTTATAGCTAATAAGAAGACACGTGGACCATCAAAAGACATGAACCAGGTAGTAATCAGAAGTGCAAAGGATACGAGTCATATAGGAACAGGTGAAGCCACTTATGATGCTATGCCGGGAGCATCTTTTTATAATGGTAAATGGTGTTTAAGAGATGTGGAAGATGCACCGATGAATAATGTCGCCGGTTCTGTAGGGGTGAAAATGGAGTTTGATGAGCTGCCGAGTAAAGAATGGGTTCTTTTGTTTGTAAGAGCCAAAGGTCCTAAAGGTGCGGGAGACTGGAGCGAAGGGTTTCCTTTCTTTCCAAGGTAAGAGAAAGGCATAAAGGTATAGGGATATAAAGGTATATACCCTATTCCCTTATACCTTTATACCCATATACTTTATACCTCTATACCTTATACCCAAGTTTTGTTTTTCTTTCATCGTCTTGTGATTGCGACTTTTCAGGCGCAACAACAAGACGATGATGCTTACTAATATCCTTGCAATTTGAATTGTAATTTCTCAATTTAAATCCTTTTCTAAAGAATTTGTTAAAGGATAAGTTAATTGAAACTGAAAGTTAATAAAGACCGTATAATAACTACATATATCCGTTCTGTTTATTTAATTAGCAGCCTATTAAAAGCAGGTTTACTGCATGAGAAAATATAGTGATACCAGTATTAAGATTATTTTTATAATCACAACCATAATATTAGTTTGGCTATCTGTTTTTTCTTTTTTAAGGATGGAGAGTTTGATCAATGCTTCGAGTTGGGTCAATCATACTAATTTGGTGAAGCTGGAATTGGAGACGGCTATTTCTATCTTGAATGAGGCAAGATCTGATCAGCGAGGATTTATTATTTCTCACGATTCGGTATTTTATCATAAATTTAATGATGCTGTCAAAGAGGAATATAAATATCTTCATAATATAGATTCCCTCGTAAAAGATAACCCCGCCCAAGTGACTAATACACGGATGTTGAAAGAATTGGTTGAAGGAAGTATTGCTGCTTTGAGAAAGAATATTAAAGACTTGACAGCTTATAATAATTTACTGATTTCTAATTTTGAAAAAAGGGAAGTCACCCTCGATGATGTCCGGAAACAGATATCGAAGATGGATGCTATCGAAGACGTGCTTCTGAAAGATCGTACCTTGTTATTGGATAAAGAAACTTATGCGACTCCATTAATTATTGCATTGCTGATTTGTATTGCCATCTTGATATTGGTTATTTTCTATTTCAAAATTAATTATGATTTAAAGAAATCTGAAACTTTGAAATCTGAAATCGTGAAGACTAATATCATGCTCGAAGAAAAGAATAAGTTACTGGTCCAAAACGAAGAACTTCTCTATAAAATATTTGAGAACAATCCTATTGCCATGTCCTTTTCTGAATTAGGAACTAAGAAAATCATCTACGCCAATTCCCTTTTCTACTCTTACTTTCAGCTCACCCCTGCCGAAGTTATTGGTACGAATTCTGATCATTTAAAATTAACTTCTGACGAAGAGAATCAGCGGCTTGTTGCGATCATCATGAAGGCTCTTAATGAAAGCAGAAGTGTTGAAGAATTACGAAAATTGTCAATTGAGGAATCAGCAAAATTACTGAACATATTGAAGGAGAAAATGTTTAAGAATGGTTATGAAATTCTATATACCAGGAAAAACGGTGAGACATTTTATGCCATGTTTTTTTTCGAAATAACAACATTAGGAGATAAGAAATATACCATCGCTTCTTATCTTGATATCAGCGATAAGAAAAAGGCAGAGGCTGAAATTGAAAAAATGAACAACGAACTTCAGAAGGAAACTGAAGCAAAGAATGTGGCGGAACAAAAGAAGCAAGTAGCCGAAGCAACAGCAAAATCGAAGCAACAGTTTTTGGCACACATGAGCCATGAAATAAGGACTCCGATGAATTCGATATTAGGGTTTACCAATGTTTTATTCCGAACAAATCTTAATGAAGAACAAAAGGGATATATCTCCGCCATTAAAGAATCAGGGGATGCCTTATTGATCATCATCAATGATATTCTTGACATAACAAAGGTGGATGCAGGAAAGATGGTGTTTGAAAAAACAGGTTTTAATCTATTCAAATCTGTTTCCGCCACCCTTCATTTGATTGATGATAAAATAAAGGAGAAGAACTTAGAATACATTAAGGAATTCGATACAGGAATTCCTGAAATAGTTGTTGGCGATGCTGTTCGGCTTCGACAAATATTATTAAATTTAGTCAGCAATGCCGCTAAGTTCACCAATCACGGGAGAATAACGGTGAGTATTCATAAACTGAAAGAAGATGCCGAAACAGTAACCCTTGAATTTATTGTAAAAGATACAGGTATCGGGATACCAAAAGACAAACAGGAAAATATCTTTAATAGTTTTGAACAAGCCACCAATGATACCAGCAGGCTTTATGGAGGAACCGGATTAGGACTTGCTATCGTAAAGAAGTTTGTAGAACTTCAGGGAGGCATAGTCAGTCTTGAAAGTGAACCTGGGAAGGGCTCTTCATTTGGGTTTGTGTTAAGTTTTGGAAACACAGAAACGAAATTGGAGAAAGAAAATGAAGAGGTTTTAAATTTGAAACTTGATATTAAAAATGCTAAAGTATTAGTAGCCGAAGACAACCTCTTTAATCAACTTTTAATAAAAAAGTATTTAACAGATTTTGGATTTATAGTTGACATTGCCGACAATGGAAAGATGGCGATAGAGAAGATGAAAGAAACAAAATATGAATTTATATTGATGGACATTCAAATGCCTGAAATGAATGGTTTTGAAGCCACTGCCTATATCCGCAATACATTGAAATCTGATATTCCAATCATCGCACTTACCGCAGATATAACATTAAGTGATGTAGAGAAATCAAAGGAAATAGGAATGAATGATTATCTGTCAAAACCTATTGACGAAGAGTTATTATTCAAAAAAATTATCAAATATTTAAAGCCAGATAGCCGGGATATTCTATAACAAAGGATTGAATTCAACTGGAAATCTACGAAACTTTGCAAAACAGTATCAGGAATCATTTCTATACATCGTCTTGTGACTGCGACCTTTTTGGGGAGCAGCAACAAGACGATGAAGAATAATATTAAGGTACAAAGTTTGATAGGAATCTTTATTCATGAGAAGGATAGAGAATGAGTTTAACGGTTTATAAAAAGAAAAGGGATTTCAGCAAGACTTCGGAGCCTGATGCGAAGAAGAAAAATGCTTCTTCGGAATTGCAATTTGTTGTGCAAAAACATGATGCTACTAATTTGCATTATGACTTTCGTTTGGAAATGGATGGTGTGTTGAAAAGCTGGGCTGTGCCTAAGGGTCCTTCCATGAATCCTGATGATAAACATCTGGCGATAATGGTTGAAGATCATCCTTATGAATACAAGGATTTTGAGGGGAATATTCCGGAAGGCAACTATGGTGCAGGAAGCGTCATTGTATGGGATAGCGGCACTTATCATTCTATAGAAAACAAGCAGGGTAAGGATGATGAAAAGGCTTTGTTACAGGGCTTAAAGAAGGGTCATCTTACTTTTATTCTTCATGGGAAAAAGCTGAAGGGAGAGTTTACATTAGTGCAATTAAAGAATGCCAAACCTAACCAATGGCTGCTGATAAAAGCGAATGATGAGTATGCCTCTAAGGAGGATGTTCTTAAGAAAGATAAATCTGTTATCAGCCGCAAAACAATTGAATCATTGAATAAAAAACTGTATGCAAGTTCACACACTCATAAGAAATAAAAAGCCGACAAACAGTATAGATAAAACTGTTTTATTGAAGCCGATGCTGGCGAAGATAAAGGAGTTTCCTTTTGATGATGATGAATGGGTCTTTGAGACCAAATACGATGGATACCGCGCACTTGCATTGTGTGATGGGCGTGGAAAGGTTTCGTTATATAGTCGGAATCTTATGTCATTTAATTCTAATTATCCGGGCATCGTTGAAGAGTTGAAGAAGATGCCACATCATTGTATTCTTGATGGGGAAGTTGTTGTGGAAGATGGCAAGGGTTTATCGAATTTCCAGCATCTCCAAAACTATAGGACAGCAAAGGATTATACATTGAAATATTATGTCTTCGATCTCTTGAATCTTGATGGAAAGGACTTGACGAATCTTCCATTGCTTGCACGAAAAGAGTTGCTCCAATTGTTGCTTCATAAAACAAAAATGAAGAATGTAATCTACTCGGAACATATTGTTGGGAAAGGGATTTCATTATACAAGAAAGCTATCAAGAATAAGTGGGAAGGTATCATGGCGAAGAATGCGAAAAGCCCGTACCGCGTGGATTCCAGGAGTAGTGAATGGCTCAAGATAAAGATTGTTAATGAACAGGAAGCAATCATTTGTGGCATCACAGAACCGAAGGGAAGCAGGAGTTATTTCGGTGCGATATTGCTGGGGGTATATGAGAATGGCAAGCTGGAATACATCGGTAAAATAGGAACCGGTTTCGATGAAAGAACATTGAAAGAATTGTTTCATGATTTTAAACCTTCTTTCATTAATAAGTCTCCATTTGATAAGGAATTAAGATTGCGAGATACTATTCAATGGATGAAACCGAAGTTTATTTGCCAGGTAAAATTCACAGAATGGACAAAGGATGGAAGCATGAGACATCCTGTGTTCATGGGCTTGCGCAGAGATCTGAATCCAAAGAATGTAGCAAGAGAAAAGATATTTATGAATGAATCCGAAAGCATCAACAAAGATTAAACAAACCAATCCTGATTATGAAATAAAGATTGGGAAAGCGGTCTTGAAGCTCACGAATCAGAATAAGATTTACTTCCCTGAAGATAACATTACCAAGGGCGATGTGGTGGATTATTATTTTGAGATAGCACCTCTCATTTTGCCCTATTTAAAGGATCGCCCGCAGTCATTGAATCGTTTTCCTAATGGAATTAATGCACCAAGTTTCTTTCAGAAGGATTTGAATATAGATGTCATTCCAGAATGGGTTCATACCGAGAAAGTCTATTCCGATTCTAATAAAAAATCTTTGAATTATTTAATCTGCAATGATCAGGAAACCCTTGTCTATATGGCAAACCTGGGTTGCATAGAGATTAATCCCTGGAACTCCAGACTAAAGAAGTTAGATAATCCAGATTGGTTGGTGATTGATCTCGACCCTGAAGATATTCCATTCAAAGAGGTTGTAAAAACAGCATTGGAAACAAAGAAAGTATTTGATGAAATGGAAATAGATTGTTATTGCAAAACATCCGGTGGAAGAGGCATGCATATCTTTGTTCCTTTGAATGCAAAGTATGATTATGCTATCGTAAGGAACTTTGCAAACCTTGTTGCCAAGCAAGTTAATGAAAGATTACCAGATATAACAAGTCTCATTCGGCAGCCATCCAAACGACAGAAGAAAGTCTATCTTGATTATCTTCAAAACAGCCGTGGACAAACGCTTGCAGCCCCCTACTCTATTCGTCCTCGGCGTTATGGAACTGTCTCGACTCCTCTTGATTGGAAGGAAGTTAATTCAAAATTAGACCCGACTTCTTTTACCATAAAGAATACTTTGAAGAGGATTGATAAGAAGGGCGACTTGTGGGATAAAGTTATTGGTAAGGGAGTTGATTTGAAGAAGGCGATCAAGAATATTAATTTGAATTCTTAATATCCTTTTCCAGATCTTTCATATCACTTTTGACATTCATTTTAAACTGTACCCAACTACTATCACTGTAGTTGTAATTCCTGATTCGTGAAGTCAGTTCATTATTTCTTTGTTCCAGATCACTCAATCTTTGCAGGTGTTTCGGAGACCCTTTACTTTTATTCTTTGCCGCATCAGCCTTGAGTTCAGCAATCGTTTTATCATTTGCATTAATCAGTTTCTCCCAATCTTTTTTCATGTCAAAGAACACTTGTGCAGAATCTTTTTGAGCCTTTATTGCAGAATCCTGTGTTGCCTTTTCAATGTCGCTTTTAGCTTTATCCAATGTCTCCTGTGCATTGATTTCCTTGGTTTGCGGAGACTGGCAACTGATCATATAAGCCGTTACAAACAGCGCGATGATGATTAAAATTTTATTCTTCATAGTATTACTTTTATTAGTTAATGAATTCAATTTATCAAATTCCATTCCTATTAAGCTATAGAATGATTCATTAATTAAAAGAAGGAGGTTGTGCAATTCAAAATGAGAAATTACAATTCAAATTGCAAGAATTTTATTAATCCTCATCGTCTTGTTGTTGCGCCTGAAAAGTCGCAATCACAAGACGATGGAAGAAAATGCATAAAACCGGATAAGTGCGAAGCTCCTGTATGGTTTTATCGTCATAGAATTATTTTTTCATCTATGCAAAGAAACGAAAACGCAAGGAAGTGATTTGATGAGGCAACCTTCTATCAAGAATTCTAAAGGTAATTTTATAAGCAATGAAGGGTATTTCGCCAATAACCAAGGAATGTTTGAGAATAAATAGGGAATGTTATTCGTGAACATCCCTTATTTATTCAATAAATAGGGGAAGTTATTCATTCCGTAAGGGAAGTTATTGAATAAATAGGCTAAGTTATTGAATAAATAAGGTTAGTTATTAAATACATTACCTTCGTAGTAGCAAAACATTCCCTATTTATTCATTCCGTAAGGTGATTTATTCTCAAACATACCTATGTTATTGGCGAAATAATCCATCTGCTTAGCAAACGAAGCTATGTTTTCAGGAAACAAGATGATGCTGTTCCTGGCGGATGACAAGGCATTCAAGAACCAAACACAATCTTTTTTTATCTTTATGATTGTCCGTATTAATACCTAATGTTGTTAAAATAATGAATATTGAACAAGGAATAATGAATGTTGAAGGAAGTAAGGTTGAAATAAGAATGAATGAATTAGAGAATTCAGTATTTGTCAGAATTCCAAATCATTATTCATTATTCCTTGTTCAATATTCATTATTTCCTTTGTTAGGTATCAAGACGGACATTCATATTTATCTTTTCCTTCTCTGTGAATCTCTGTGCCTCCTCTGTGAATCTCTGTGTAATGGTTTTGTTGTTTATTGGGAGGATTACACAGAGATACATGGAGAAGGCACAGAGATTCATGGAGGATTGCGAGGGTAACTAAAGATTATTTACTTTTGGAGAAAATATTAAAACATTTACAAACAGGAACTGGATTTATTGCTATAATAGAGGGCTATTTGTATTGATAAAATTATTGAAGGGAAAGATATAAAGGAAAAAATAAATAAATAATGACTGTCGGCTTTTATACACCAAATTTCGTCTTGTCATTCCGACGAAGGAGGAATCCTATAGAAATATGGATAGGATTCCTCCTACGTCGGAATGACAAGCCCTCACAGTTATTATATAGTAATTGTATTCGTGGTGTATAGAAACCGACAGTCATTAAATAAATTATTGGCAAATGGTCTCATTACTAAAAAAGCATCCGAAAGATTGCATTCTATTAGGTATATTAGGAATGATTCAATACATGAATTAAAAGAACCAGAAGAAGAACAGTTACTATTAGTATTAGAAATTATTCATCATCTCTTAAATGATCTGTATTTAATTGATGTTGAAATTGCCTTGCTTTCAAAAAAAATTTGCGAGGCTAAGAGAACAGGGTGAAACCATATTAAATACTTTTATTTGTGAAAAATTAATTGAATCCAATCCTGGTATTTCCCCAAGATATTCAATTCAACTTCTCTAAAGCTGCTTTGATTCTCTTAATAGCTTCCTTCAATTTATCTTCCGATGCAGCATAAGAAATCCTTATACAATTACAATCACCAAAAGCCTCTCCTGAAACAATGGAGACATGCGCTTTGTTAAGCAGGTACATGCTCAATTCATTGGCATCATGGATGGTTTCATTGCCATCTGATTTGTTGAAATAATAACTCACATCAGGGAAAACATAGAAGGCTCCTTTGGGTTCATTGAGTTTGATTCCGGGAATATCTTTCATCAGATTCAATATCAAATTCCTTCGCTTGAGAAACTCTTCGCACATCTTTTTAGTTGGGGTAATATCGCTGTTCAATGCCGCTTTGGCAGCCATCTCCGAGATGGAACAAGCCGCAGAGGTAAACTGTCCCTGCATCTTATCACATGCCTTGGCAATCCATTCCGGCGCACCTATATAGCCTATCCTCCAGCCCGTCATGGCAAAGGCTTTTGAGACACCATTCACAGTAACCACTCTGTCTTTAATGAAATCAAATTGAGCAATACTCTCATGCTTTCCAATGAAATTAATGTGCTCATAAATCTCATCAGAGATAATGTAAATATCAGGATAAGAAGCAATGACTTCAGCTATCCCTTTCAACTCCTCCTTTGAATAAACAGAACCCGAAGGATTGCATGGAGAGGAATAAATCAAGAGCTTGGTCTTAGGGGTAATGGCAGCCTTTAATTGCTCTGGAGTAATCTTAAAATCATGCTTGATATCAGTAGGAATATAAACCGGTTTAGCCTCTGCCAGCTTGGCAATCTCAACATAACTCACCCAATATGGAACAGGAAGAATCACTTCATCTCCCGGATTTAAAAGGCTTAAAACAACATTTGCAATGGCTTGCTTGGCACCAGTCGAAACAACGATTTGCTGAATGGAATAATCAAGATTATTCTCTCTTTTAAACTTGTCAGAGATAGCCTGCCTGACATCCAGATAGCCTGATATTGGCGGGTAATGGGAGTATCCATCGTCAATAGCTTTCTTGGCAGCTTCGCGAATATGTGTGGGAGTATCAAAGTCCGGTTCGCCAAGACTAAGGTTAATAATATCGTTCCCTTGTGCCTGCAATTCCCTGCTGATTCGCGACATCTTGATGGTTTCCGACTCTGCAAGATTGTTAATCCTATTCGATAATCTTATCATATATTTTTAAATATTAAGGGCGCAAAAGTAGGAAAAAAGTTAAACCTTATGGTGTTCCAATAAATTAAGAAGTATAGAAGAGTTTTATTTGGATATTTCTTAATTTTGCCATCCTATATGTCATTAAAACAAGACCCTTATTCGGTATTAAAATTAAAGGAATTTCGCTTATTTATATTAGCCAGATTATTCATTACAATTGCTTCGCAGATACAGGCAGTTATTGTAGGTTGGCAAATATTCAAACTCACCAATGATCCTTTATCTCTTGGATTAATAGGGCTTGCAGAAGCCATTCCGTTTATTGTTGTTGCGTTGTATGCCGGGCATGTTGCTGACATTATGAACAGGAAAAGAATCATTCAAATAACAGTTTTAGGAATGCTGTTATGTTCCCTGTTGCTTACCTATTTCTCTATGGAATTAAATGTCGGATTATTAAATTCTACGACTTTTCCTATCTATCTGATAATTCTTTTAAGCGGCATTGCAAGGGGCTTCTTCTCCCCTGCGAATTTTGCTTTCATGCCTCAATTAATTGATCGAAATGTCTATCCGCAAGCCATATCATGGAGTAGTACTGCCTGGCAAACAGGAGCAGTTGCGGGTCCTGCTTTAAGTGGATTAATATATGCTTTGGTTGGATTCAGGGATACCTATTTTATTGTTTCAGGATTAACTGCTTTGGCATTGATTTTATACAGTATGATAGCTTCAAAGCCGGTGCCACCGCCAAGTTTCGAGCAATCTATGGGCGAAAAAATAAAAGAGGGACTGCATTTTGTATTCAAGAACCAGGTAATCCTTGGAGCATTATCCCTTGATTTGTTTGCAGTGTTATTTGGAGGGGCTGTCGCTTTATTACCCATATTTGCAAAGGATATATTAATGGTCGGTGCGGAAGGCTTAGGGTTCCTGAGAGCGGCTCCTGCTGTGGGTTCCATCATCATGGCAATCTATCTTGCATATCATCCTATCGCTCATAACGCCGGTAAAAAATTATTATGGAGCGTTGCAGGTTTTGGTCTTTGCATGATAGCATTTGCGGTCTCTAAAAGCTTTATTTTATCATTTATGTTATTAATTCTTAGCGGAGTTTTTGATAGTGTCAGTGTCATTGTCAGAAATACATTGGTCCATACATTGACTCCGGAAAACATGAAAGGAAGAGTATCTGCGGTGAATAGTATTTTCATCGGTTCTTCCAATGAAATAGGGGCTTTTGAATCTGGTCTCGCAGCAAAATTAATGCGCACTATTCCATCTGTCATCTTTGGCGGATGCATGACAATTCTTGTAGTTTCCATCACTGCTGCCAAGGCAAAACAATTGTTGCATTTGAATCTTACTCCAAAGGAAAAGATTGTATAAATAATAGAATTGCTAAGTTATTTGCACTTATTTCAACACTGATTTCTTCAATTACCGTGCAAAGGTCTCCTTCTATGAGCATTGGACTTTGCCTTGGGCTTTGCCTTTTACTGTTATTAATCCTCGATTAAAGAAAATTTATATAGTTTTGCATAATGATTAAAGGATATAAGGGCGGTAATGATCAAAACCTTTCGGCAGAAAAAGCCGAAAGTATATACGACTCAAATACCTTTCGGGTGTTATGGACAATAAAATAAATAAATTATAAAAAAGTTGCCTTATGAATTATTCTATTATTAAATTAATATATTCTCCCATCGGAGCCTTTGTTTGCTGGCTTTTTCTGGGATGCAAAAACCATTTTATGGATCAATTAACTGAAGAAAATAGCGACAGGAACACATTTGTCGGTATGTTTTCATTTGCAATTATACTTATTGTTGTTATGAAATTTATAGTTCCTTTTATCAAATCATTATGAAAAATATATTTTATAGAGAGAATCGAAAACAATTATTAATTATAGTGTTTTCATTTGCGATATTAAATTCGGTACTTCGTTATTTTATTTTTAATAAAAATAATTTTATAGAAGTACTGTTGAATTTATGCATTTATAATCAAGTAGGAATTTTTATTGTAA
>Ga0206829_10187_pt1 | contig 21161 bp, 21 predicted proteins | sample Alteio_BWOrgCont_75_FD_152862 | JGI IMG/M metagenome (GOLD analysis project Ga0206829, IMG submission 152862) | Enriched cells from forest soil in Barre Woods Harvard Forest LTER site, Petersham, Massachusetts, United States -... | ecosystem: Environmental > Terrestrial > Soil > Temperate forest >... | reverse complement strand
GAGCCACTGTCTTTATTAATGAAAGGGGAGAAACTGCAGGAAGGTACAGAATGGACGGGAAGCCCTGTAAGACCACTCTAAGTTAGTTGTGTAGGGCTTAATAAATGTATATATGGAAGGAAATATTTCTGTAAATATTAAATCCATTAGGGTAAAAGAGCATTACGAGCTTGTCGAAAAGATGATGCGTGGATTGCACGATTCTGAAAAGGAATTGTTCAATAAAGCAGAACAATGGGATAATATCCGTGAGAGTTATATGCGGCATGTTATATCCTGCCAGGAAGAAAATGAGGGTGCTTTCCTGGTGGCCTATATAGATAATAAACCTGCGGGTTTTATTTTCGGGTATATAGAAGAACAAGATGACAGCCGCATAGAGGTTTATACAGGCGATGAATTATATGTTTCTGATGGTTATGTAGATCCCCAATATCGCAAAATAGGTATTTACAGGAAGCTCAATGCTGCACTCGAAGATATCTATATTGCTAAAGGTGTAAGAAGGATCACCCGTTTCACTTTGACAAGCAATACCAGGATGCAAAAACTTCTTGAATCGGAAGGCTATAGCGCCACGAGAATAATTTATGAAAAATGGCTTGAACCGGATGGGAAACATATCCAACAACTGGGACTGGAAGCGCCAAAGGAATAATTCGTAATTTTGAGATATGGCTAATCCTTCGATTGCACATTTAGCTGTTAAGAAAGTAAGCGGCACCAAGGTTGCAGATGCAGATGATTCTCTCGCTGCTGAAGAGCCATTGGAGATACGCCTTAGTTACGGCCCCATGAATGCAAGGCAGCAAAAAAGCATTTCCGTAACCATGCGTACACCCGGCAATGATGCCGAGCTTGCTATTGGTTTTCTATATACCGAAGGCATTATTGGGTCAGCCAAAGAAATTACATCCGCAAAGCCTTATAACCAAAGGGCCGAGAATATTATTAGGGTTGAACTTGATCCCAACGTAAAAACCGATATGGAACGCCTGGGGCGGCATTTCTACACCAGTTCCAGTTGCGGGGTTTGCGGCAAAGCATCTATAGATGCTGTAAAAACTGTTTGTAATATCCTTCCCACAAAAGACAGCATTCAAATACCGGTTGAGCTTATTTATAAATTACCGGCCTTGCTACGGGATAAACAGGATGTTTTTGAGCATACCGGCGGTTTACATGCATCTGCCTTATTCGACCTCGAAGGGAAATTGCTGATGCTGCGGGAAGATGTAGGAAGGCACAATGCGCTGGATAAATTGATTGGTGCCTCTTTAATGGCTGATATGATACCTCTTGATAATCATATATTGCTTCTTAGCGGCAGGGCCAGTTTCGAGCTCATACAAAAGGCTGCAATGGCTGGCATAAAGATCATTGCTGCTGTGGGAGCGCCATCCAGCCTGGCTGTGGAAATGGCCGATGAATCAGATATAACTTTGATAGGTTTTTTGCGCGGGGAAAGGTTTAATATATATACCGGGGCCCAAAGAATCGTAATTTTGTAGTAAGATGAAAATTAGAATTAAAGGCAATTCCATACGTTTACGTCTCACACGTTCCGATTTGGACCGTTTTGCTAAAGATGCCTACCTGGAAGAAAAAACAGAATTTGGTAATAATGCTTTGACTTATGCTTTGCAAAGATCAGATTCCTCAGAAGAGCTTTCTGCAGATTATACAGCCAATAAAATTACCGTTTATATGCCTAAAACTTATGCAGAGAAATGGGAAGACACAGACGAAGTGGGCTACAGCAATAAATTTGTTTTTGATGATGGGAAAGAATTATTCATCCTGGTGGAAAAAGATTTTAAGTGCATTGACGGCGAAGTATTGGAAGACCAATCTGATAATTTTGATCATCCCCTGGATAAATGCGAGTAGGAGTATTACTTGTGTTTTGCAACATTGAATACCCTCGACAAATTAAATCCGAAATGAATGCCACCTTTAGCCCAGTTGCCGGTGGTTTCTTCTATAAAAGTACGTTCTGTAATATCTGCTGAATTGGTAAAAAATAATTGAAAAACATGCCCCCCTGTTTCTATATCTATACCTATTGACAGACTATTGGTATAACCATTCAAACTATAGAAAGGCAGCCTGTAATAATACTCGGCAGTAAGTGCGATCCTGTTATTCAATTTATAACGCCCCCCTACGCCAATGGCTATCTCGTCATTTGATTCGTTTGATGTCGGGACAATATTATAATGAATATAAGTGGGCGTTAGTTGCAAAGACAAGCGGGTATTAAACTTTCGCGCAAATAATAGCTGGTTGGTGTAATACAGGCGGTCTCTGAAATTGTAGTTTATCCCGACGGGTGCCAGCACCTGCGACGGCAATGTTTGTATCGAGGGCGCTGATACAAAACTTACGGACAAGGGCATTCCTCCGTTCATTCTTTGCCGCAAGAGCTTTATTTTCACAAAGCCGTCAAATTCTTTCTCATAGGTACTTCTGCCGGCGCCTATCATCAGCCATTTAAAGAGGCCATAATTCAGGCCTATTCTTGTAATGGCATTATCAAAACCAAAAAAAGTTTCAGCCCCCTGCTGCAACTCTCCGAAACGGTGCGAAAGGCGGAATTCAAGAACGCCTTGCGGTATGTTTTCAATACTTTGCCCGTTAATGATCCTTGATGATTTAAATATAGCTTCTGTATAATTATTCCCCGACCCTGAATTAAGATACTGTGCATCGACGAGGCTCTTTAACTCCGCATTGGCTTTTTCATCTTCCTCATCGCCTGTCGTATCGTTTACCGCAGTTTTCGTAGCATGTCTTGTTTGCGCCAGGGTATTGGTGCAAGATAATACTGAAATAATAATGGCAATCAATATACAAGGCCTTACATTCATTCCCGGAACTATTGCGCCTGTATGTAAAGCAGACCTTTTATAAATTTGATCACATACCGTGGCTTTTCAAATACTCTATGCAAAATACGATATAGCAAAATTTTTCTGCCTGATGACCGGCTGGAAATTTTAATGCATTGCAGTTACAACACTGCTTACAGTTACTTCTATTTCTTTTGCGATCTTCCCTTCTACAAGAGAAGGTATTTTGATATCGTAATCTTTTGTTTTTACTGTAAATTTAGAATTCAGGGTCACTTCGCCTCCTTTCACGGTAATCGTACCTGGTATGCTTACATCTTTGGTTACACCATGCATGGTCAGCTTGCCTTCTGCATTAGCGGGATATACGCCGTCTTTAGACAAATTAACTTCGCCTATGTTAGTTATCCTTCCTTTAAATTCAGACTTGGGGAATTTATCGCTTTCCATATAGTCTTCATTAAAATGCTCCTGCATGGTTTGTTTTTCAAACTTGAAGCTTTTTATCGGCACCTGAAATACTATCTCCCCGCTCTTGCTGTCAAAAATGTTTGCCACTTCGTTATTAAAAGCCTCAATTTTTTCAATTGGAGTTGAAGAAAAGAACGACACCTTTCCTGTACGTGTCATATATTTCTGTGCAAAAGCACCACTGAATGCACTTAATAATATCGCTGTAAAAACTACTTTTTTCATAATCAATAATGGGTGTTAAAAATGAAAATTAATCTATCAACAGCTACAAAACAAAATCAGCATACAATTATTTTAATTGCAGATACTTTAAAATAAACTTGTTTTGTGAGCATTTGTCATTAAAAATATAACAATACTTCTGCCAAACTGTATATTATCAGACAAAACGGGAAAAAAACAGCACGAAATGAAGAAAAATAATATTAAGCCCGTAAAACTATATTTCACCCGCCAACCATTGTTTGAACTCAGCAGCCCTCTCTGAGCTTACAACCGGAGATTCCTTTACAGTGGGTTTTAATTTTATAATAACTCTTGCTTTGCTATAGGTTTTCATCTCGTCTATAGCCTTCAGGCTTATCAGAAATTGCCTGTTAATGCGGAAAAAGTCCTTGGGGTCCAGCATCAGTTCAAGCGCGTCAAGGTTCTGGTCCATCGGAAAGGTACGGCCATCGGTAGCCCGCGCAAGCGTATTTTTATTTTCACTGTAGCAATAGGAAATTTCATCTACAGACAAGGTTTTGATATGCTCGCCAAAACGTATCATAAAACGTTTTTTATACTCAGCAGGCTGCCCGGCAGGCTTTTCTGCGGCCTTGTTTTCATTATGCCTGAAGATATGTTGCATATCCCTCAGTTTCTGGATAGCCGTCTCAAGGTCTGTCTTCTTCACCGGTTTCAGGATATAGTCTATGCTGGATGCTTTAAATGCGTCCAGTGCATACTTGTCATAAGCAGTGGTAAATATAAGCGGGCAGTCTATCTTCACCAGTTTCAACAGGTCGAAAGCCGATCCGTCTGCAAGATGAATGTCCAGGAACACCAGGTCCGGAAATGAATTTTGCAAAAACCATTTCCTGGCAGCTTCAATACTTTCCAGGGTAGCAACGATATTAGCCACAGGCACCACTTCTTTTACCAGTTTGGCAAGCCGCGTAGCTGCAGGATTTTCATCTTCTATAATTACTATGTTCATAATTTTATAACAATGGTAAGATTACAATAAACTCATTTCCCTCAACCCCAAATTTAATTCGTTTATTAGTTAATAGTTTATACCGGTTACTGATATTCTTAAGCCCGATACCTTCACTTTTTTCCTTGCTCATCTTTGCCTGTATGGGGTTTCGGACCCTAATCTCATTATCGTCAGCACTTACTGAGATCGTCAATGGCTGCGAATTTGATACAATATTATGTTTAATTGCATTTTCAACCAATAGCTGCAGCGCTAATGGAATGATTTTTTTTGAATGCATAAGCTTTTCAGGAATATCTGCTACCAGGTTTAATGCATCACCAAAACGGCACTTTTGTATATAAAAATAGTCATTCAAAATTTCCCATTCTTCTGCTAGTAATATCAGGTCCATATCCCTGTAGGCGAGCATGTTCCGGTACAGGTCTGCAAGATTTACGGTATATTCTACAGCAGTATCTTTGTTTTCTTCTATCAGGTTGGTAAGCGTGTTCAGGCTGTTAAAAAGGAAATGCGGGTTTACCTGGCTTTTAAGATGTTCATATTCAAACACCATTCGCTCCTCTTGCAGTTTCGACATGTTTTTCAACCTCTTTTCCCTTGTCCGGATAATCATATAGGCTAATAAAATAAGCAAAATTATGGCAGAGGCAATAAACCAGATCTTTCTCCAGAACGGTGTGGCAATAACAAACGAATAAGTATCCTCGTTGGCATTTGTAAAATCATTATTCAGCGAGGCCTGCACAATAAAAGAGTATTCGCCCGGAGGCAAGCGGGGAAATGTGACTGATTCATCGTTCGTATTGATCCATCTTTCCTTATAGCCCTTCAGCATATAGCGATAATTCAGTGGCTCGGGGTTTGTAAAATTGATTCCCTTAAAATGAAAGCTGATATCATTTTCGTTATAAGGAAAGGTATGTCGTTGATCGCTGATGTTTTTTAAATACACACTTGAATTGGTAATATCTATGGAAGGGCGGATATCGTAAAGCGAGTCCTGCTTATTGAAAATTACGATCCCGTTTTCAAAAGGCACGTATACATTCCCCGAAGTATCTTTTGTTACACAGTTCAGCACTAGGGGTGTGCTGTCTATACCCAAACCCAGTTTCCTGTTGAAATGCCGGAAAGAATGACTCTTGGGATACCATTCTTCCATGCTTCTTTGATAAACGGATACAACTTGCCCGCTGCTGTTAGCAATTACCGCAGAAATATTAACATCCAGGTCGGCAGGCATCTCAGATGCCCTCATGTTCTCCCAATTGCCATTATGTAAACGATACAGGTCTTTTGTGCCTAACCAAATATCTCCATACAGGTCTTCGGTAACAGTATAGGCTACTTCATTCTTTAGCTTGCTGAAAAAATCCCAGTGGTAATAATCTTTGCCATCAAACTTACATATTCCCGCGCCATCGGTGGCCATCCAGATATTTCCTTCACGGTCAGGATACAATTCATATACATAATCTGTGCCTATTCCTGAGTTTTTACTGTAATGCTTAATGGGTTTTATTTGTTTGTCCAAGGCTGTTGGGTAAGACAGCTCTTCCAGGCCATTCAAACCTGCAAGCCACAAGCTGTTACCGGTTCCGTTTATATTCAGTATGCTTTCATTTTTCAAAATTTCGGGCCCTATTGCCCTGGTAATAGCACCATTACTGGTCCTGTACCACAGCCCTTTCCCGAAAGTACCTACCCATAACCTGTTTTCTTTATCAACATATAGGCTCGTAATGGTTGCCTCAGCTTTATAAATATGTTTCAGAGACTTTTCAGGCTCATTTAATAGTATGCTATACAGTTCATCGTTTTGTGCAAACCATAAAGTATTAGTTTTATCGCATGCTATAGAGGTAACTTTTCTTAAAGAATAGGGTGCATCCAGTTTGAAATAAGAGATATACTCACAGCTCATCAGGGTCAATCCCTGGTCAGTCGCTACCCATAGATTGCCTGCCTTATCTAACAGTAACTTCTGTAACTTCTTGTTAGGGAAAAAATTTGCTTTAGCAATTATATGCAGGCTGTCTTTCAGATCAATATTTATAACATAGCCACTTTCTGTAATTACGATATTATGATGCGCCGAAATAGAAATAATATCATTCACTTGCCCCCATGTCCATTTACAATCCATTTCAGGAACCCAGATTTTCTTATTGTCCTTATTGTATAATGCCAGGCCCTTTTCCTGCGTGCCCAGCCAATACATGGCAGTATTGGGTATTGGTTTTGTGACACGTACAATATTGTCGGGCAGGCCTTGTGCGGTTGTATAAGAGCTAATCGCTGTTTTATTATTAGCCCAGTCTATATCTGCTATACCATTGTCCGATCCCAGCAATATTCTTTTATCTGCAAGGACTGATACTTTATAAACAAAATTATCCGGTAAGCCTCTGCTGCTGTTCAGGTTTTGCCCTACATTGTTAAGTACAAGAAAAATGCCTTCATCTTCCGTACACAAAAACATCATACCCGATGCATCCAGGCAGATGGAAGTAATAGATGAAGAAGGTTTTGCATTACGTATATGCAATTCGCTTGCCTGGTAATTAATTATCTCAGCTACTTTGCCATTAGAATACCCTGCAACAATACGATTTTGTTTAGTTGCTAAAGCCGTTACCGCTTTATTGATGCTATCTGCAACCTTTGTAAAAACCTGCCCGTTAAACGTGTAAAGCCCTATATCTGTTCCCAGCCAGATATTGCCAATATCGTCTTGTACTATTGCGTTTATTTTGCTGGGGGTATTAGATTCACTCAAGGTGTAATCCTTGCTGAAAGGTACTTGCGCACCCAGGCTAACAGAGAAGATGAGGAATAAAAAAACTAAGCGGATCATCTGCATTATGAATTGGGAATAAGTGTAGCTGTTACCGTTACATTTATATCTGGCGCCAATTTATCCATCACTATCCTTGGTATTTTAATATCGTGGTCGGCAAGAGGAACTATAAATTTACACTCTATCTTTATCGTGCCGTTCTTGCAAATAATATGTGCTTTTATGATCCGCTCCCTTTCGATACCATGAATTTTTAATTTCCCTTTAGAGCGTACATCATATTCCCCGTTCTTAGAAACATCTACATCTTCAATTATTTTGCCACTATAGGTCGCTTCCGGGTAGCGGTCGGTTTCCATATAGTTCTCATTAAAATGCTCTCTTTGTAAAGGATTATTAAACCCGATAAATGATGCTATACTAAGCTTGAACAGAAAGGTTTTTTTGCTCAGGTCAATGGCCCCCTTTATTTCGTCGGATGAGGCACTGATAAGCTCTTGTTTCGCTTCGGAATAAAAACGCACATTACCTTTATTAATAACATAGATATTATTAGTTTGCGCTAGCGAAAGCTGAACCATCAATAGAAGGGAAACTAAAAAATATGCGCGCATCCTTATCATTTATTAAAGGAAATGGAACTGATGATTTATGTATAACAATGTACTAAAGTTTTTGCTAATAACAAACCCATTCATAAGGTTCGATGTGCCTTGCGGAAAAGCTTGTTGATTTAAAACAGCCTGCAAAGCTTCACTGGCCATATCTGTGCTTTTCTTAAACAACTCATAGCGCTTCCTATTTATGTTAATAAGGCTTTTTCAAATAAATAAAAACATTATGCAATTGATATCACAATTGCCTCACAGAAGGATCTACAAATCTCCTGTCATATATAAACGACTTATCGCTAAGTGTACGCAAAAAAGCAATAATGTCTTTTTTATCCTGGTCTGACAATTTTCCAATTTCATACATTTCTTTAGCTGCATTTGCAGCATATTTTTCAGGCCTGCCATAGTGGTCCATCACTTGTTGTAAATTCCTGAACCTGCCGTCGTGCATATATGGATAAGTCATTTCAACATTTCGGAGAGAAGGGACTTTAAATTTATAATTATCAAACGCTGCGCCGGTAATGGCGCCCCTGCCTTTGTCCTTCAAAGATGTATCAGGGTTTATTCCATTATTCCTGTAGGTATTATCCGTAAAAAGCGGTTCTTCGTGACACGAAGCACATTTCTCCCTAAACAATTCAAGGCCTCTTTTTTCACTAACAGAAAATGTATCGTCACCGCTCATGTATTTATCATACCTGGAATTGGCAGAGATCATCAGGCCCGTAAATTGTGCCAGCGACTTTAAAATTCTTTCCGAAGAAATGGCTGTGTCGCCAAAGGCCTTTCTAAAATCTGCAACGTAGGAAGGGTCTTGTTTTAACTTAACTATTATATGGGCAATGCTTTCATTCATCTCTATAGGATTCGTGATGGGGCTTAATGGCTGCACCTCCAAATGATTAACGCCGCCGTCCCACATAAATGCATCATTCCATATAAGGTTTTGCAAAGCAGGAACATTTCTTTTACCAATCAAACCGTTAATGCCGTGACTTAATGGATGGTCAATATGTGCAAACGCAGCAATGCGCTGGTGGCAGCTTGCACAGCTCGTTGTGCTGTCTTTTGAGAGAAGAGGGTCATAAAATAATCTTCTACCTAACACAAATACATCCGGGCTCAGCTTGTTGTTCTTAAACTTGTAAACCGGTTTTGGAAAGCCTTTAGGGATCTTTAGTTCTACATCTTGTTGGGAAATATCAAAATAAGTATTCACGCCTGTAAGCCCGAAGAATACAACGCTTATAAAAAAGATGGACCATATCGCAATGACCTTGGTTCTCATTATTCGACACTTGCAATTGAAAACATTTCCGCGTAATTATCGGCAATGGTTGTGGCATTGTGAAAATCGGTGACAGACGAAAGTTTTGAAAAATCGACAATTGTTTTAGCTTTTAGCATTTGGGCAATATCAACTTTTATATGCAGCTCTTTCATTTTTTCCGCGCTGAGTGGTTTACTGAAATCAAGTTTTATTGTTCTTATACAGTTAGCGGGTTGTTTGTACCCGCCAATATGGTACTCAAAAATATTTCCCGGAGATTTAGAAGCGGACGATTTGCCTTCCAGCTTCAGAAATATATAGCCGCTGTTCCATGCCCAGAACATGGCGTTAACAGGGTCTAATGCGCCCGATTGTGCCCCACTGCAATTATGCAAACTGTCCACACCAATAATAAATTCAATGCCCGTATATTCTCCATGCGGAATCTGTTCAAGCATTATTTTTTTTGATTCTTCTTCCTCTTCATTTATCAAATAATAATCTTCAAAAGATATATCTTTCGCATTCTTTCTTTTTAAGCGAATATTGCCAATGTAATATTTGAACTTGGTCACAATATAAGATTGCCCGGCCCCATTTTTGTAATTGACAGAATCAAACTGTAATAGCTGATTGCCTACATAATGATCAAATACCAGGGTCAGTTTTCCTTCCGCGGCTTTATTTGTAAACGACATGGCAACCCCGAGGGTTGCCATGCATAAAATAATATTTAGTATCTTTTTCAATTACAACATTGGGTTTTTCACCACAATTTATTTACTTTTTATGATCTTATCCGATACAATTACACCTCCCGACTCAAAAGACAGGATATACATCCCAGCCGGAAGATCTGCCATATCAAGGGCATAACCTATACTTGGTTGCAGGTCCCACATTTTTCTTACCACACGGCCCTGCATATCAGACAGGCTCACGGCTACATTGTTCATGTTAGCGGCGTCCATATAAATATAAGCATAGTCCTGAACGGGGTTGGGAGCAATTACATATTTGATAGTATGATTTTGAATTTGATTTACCGCAGTAGAAGCTCCCGTATATGTTGTGTCAGGACCAACAGGGGTTATATGATTGCTGACAGAGCCAACCACGCCGTAATAAGAAGGGCCTATCACAAAGGGGAAAGCTGGTTTCAGGCTGTCATCTAACGTTACAAAATACGCATAAGTTCCGTTCGGGTAATCTGGAGTATAGCAAAAACGGCCATTGTGCGCATCCAGGTCGCCAGCACCAGAAGTATAAATATAATCTTCGCAACAGTCTCCCAGCGGATAAGCGCTTACAGTAGGGCCATTGGTCCTGGTCGTATCAGTTGTTAATACATAACTGCTCCTCATTCTTTTTATTGGGCCGGAAGCAGCTGTTGTGCTGGCATAGCCGTAAGCGCCGTAAATTGGGTAACCATCCAGCGCATAACCAATAATAGGAGAGTGGTGCGTGCTGTCGGTCGAATTATACAGGCATTTCGGGTTTACGTGGTTATGATACATGCCTTGCTGCTGCGGATGCCCTAAACAAGTGTCAAAACCGGGACCTTCAAATATCAGTGCATTCCTGTTCCATGTAGTATTATAAGGCATCCCTATCCCCATTTGCCATGAGCTTGTGCTGCTATTCCAGCTAAAAGCATCTTCCGGGTTGAATATACCTACTCCATTCGACCATAAACCAATAACCCCACCACCCGTATAAACAGGTGCGCCGGTATTCTCTACCGGATTTCTTGGAAACTCGCAAACAATATTCTGTGGAGAAGGTGTATTCGGGTTGCCGGGCCAGGGGCCTATTGCATATTCCGGGATGCAATCTGTACTTACATAAACATAGTTGGCGGAATATTGCACTAATTGAACATTAACGTACCCACCGTATGTTGCACTTGTAATGGTAGTATTCAGTAACCAGGACGTAATATTCGGTCCCACCTGGGCTTTGCAAGAAAATGAAATGATTCCCGCAAAAAATAACAATGATAAGCTTCTGTTCATAAAAACGATTTTATTTTAATCTTGGGTTGTGTGTTGATATTATTTTAGACGCTTTGCAAATTGAAAACCTTCGGCTTACTCATAACAAAATTTTATGGACGGGCAGGGGGCGGGCCTCCCGGGCCACCAGGCCCATTATTTCCAGGTGGCGGCGGTCCATCAGGGCCTTCGTGCCCCGGTGGCGGTCCGCCCGGCCTTGGTGGAGGGCCGGCCATTTTTCTCAATACTTCTTGAATAATATCATCAAACACTTTCTTTTGCTCATCATTGCATAATTCCCGCACCTGCCTGAAATGCCTGTAAGTAACAAATTCTATCTGTTTTTGATTATCACCAATGGCAGCCATTAAACTATCAGCCTGTACTTCGGTTTTATTTGCATGCTTCAGGTTCTCGAATAAAGCAGTGCGTATTTTTCTTCCTTCTTCCTGGATAATAATAATAGAATCATGGTGCCGGTCTCTTAACTTTTCAAATGCCTTCACTTGTTCATCGGAAAAATGAAGTTTACTTATTATAAATTCGTCAGGTCTTTCGCCACGAAACAAAATTGTTTTTTGAGGCCTGAATAATATTCCGATGCATATTGCCAAATTCAGAATTGCCAGGGTCAGGGTAAACCACTTCCACGTTTTTATAGTAGTGTTTGCATCCATAAACTCAGTAATTATAAGTGGTTTGGTTTCCTAGTTCCCCCAGCATTCCAACGTTTGCATCCTTCTGCATCAGTGCCTTATCTTTTTCTCTTCTTATTTCCGTAGTAATTGCAATACTATTAATTGCCAAAATGACCAGGCAGGCAATTATCCATTTAGACAATAAAACAATAGCAGGAATATCCTGTACAGCACCTTTTTGCTGCATCCTGTACCTGATCTTTTCATACAGGAAAGGATTAGCTTCCGCCTTTTTCATCCCTTCTGTACTGGCTAGTACTTCATTTACCCATTTTTCCTTATTGTTCCTGCTATCCATATTGTTATATTTTTTAGACGTTAAGCAATACTATTTCCTTCGCCCTTCATATATATTTTCTAGTTTTAGCCTCAGGCTCGCTTTGGCCCTTTGTATTAATGATTCCACGGCTTTTGTGGAAATATTTAAAATTTCCGCTATTTCCTTTTGGCTCAGGTCTTCTATCTGCGACAGAATAAAGGCTGTTTTCTGGTTTCCCGGTAGCCCCTCAATCACTTTGAACAAATATTTTGATTTCTCCTTTCGTTCCGCCAATATGCCAGGATGCTCAAAATTAGAAGAGTCGTATATCAGCTCACCCGTATCTTTATGAAACAAGCTTGTTACAAATGCAAATCTTTTTTGCCTTTTTTGCGCCCGGATACCATCAAGGCATTTGTTTACGGTCACCCTATAAATCCACGTGCCCAGGCTAGACTGCTCATTAAATTTTTCAATGGATTGATATATTTCTATAAATACTTCCTGGGCAATATCCTCCGCCCATTCATGGTTTTGCACAAAACTAATGGCGGTGTTAAGCACCTTTTGCTGGTAGATATCTACCAGTTCCCTGAAAGCAGCAGGGTCACCCGATTTTAGTTTAGTTATGATATAAAACTGTTTATCTGCCCAAAATAATATAATTATAACTCAAGGTTCCGCTCTTTTCCATCTTCCGAACGATACAAATATTATTTTTGACAGTAATTATGTTAAAGCGCACGATATACCTTTTAGTTTTTCTTGCCCTGTTATCTATGCTGTCGGGTCACCTCATGTCAAGGGCAACGCTGGTCGGCAGAATTGGCATCAGCCTGTTCCATAAAGAATATAGCTTCCTGAAAATATGGTGGCAGGGCGCGCTTATAGTGTTTGCGGGCTTGTTACTCATACTCGTCCTTCATATTGTTCTTCAAAGAACTTTGAAAAAAATATCGGCCGCAGTAGCTTTTATGGTCTCCTTGTTTTTAGGGATATGCGGCTTGTATTTTACCTACTCAGATTTTCGCGGCGACCTATCACATCGTTTGCTGGGAGAACGTTTTCACCTGGGGGCCTATCTTTTCTGGATGGGCTGGATTTTTATTAGCCTCGTGTACCTTTTGGGTAAAAAGGGCAAACCAATTCCCAAACCTGTGCAAAAAAACAGTGATACACGAGCAATTTAATAGCATTGTCCCGGTAGGGACATTATATTGGTGAATAAAAGGTAAAATCAACACCCGTCCCCTATGGGACGGTATATCAATCCGGATATTTTATAGTTGACATGATGCCTATTTCTCTTTCAGCGCTTTCAAAACCCAGTCTTTCAGTTTTCCTTTTTTATCTGCAGCCACCAGTTTATCCATATATTCTGACCGAGGCATTTCAGTATCGGCAGTGTAGTGTTCAACAAGGCTTTTTACTGCTGCGAGATTACAGTTTAATTCATTTTTGTCCTTTGTTTCCATTTCATGTTTTGCCCAGGCGCCCATAAACATAGCAATGAATTCAGGCGAAACATCTTCGAATTTGTCCACATAGGGTTTGATATTAATAGAAACATCAGGGCAATGACTGATCCACATCAGTAAAAACGCGTCAGACACATGCCTCTTGTCTATGTCTTTACTTAGTGGCGTTTGCAGCATCCAACTGATGCATTTCAGAATATCATTTTTGTATTTGGAGCAATCATCAGCGCCAAATTTTGTAATATCGGGTGGCATATTAAACTCCTGTGCCTGCAATATATTGCTGGCGCTAAACAACAAAACAAACAGAAAAGAAAAAGTAAAAAATTTCATTGTTATATTTTAATACAGTAAAATAAATAAAAAGAATTGAAACAAGCGTGTTTATAAATTTAAGTAGAACGGCGCTAATAGCTTAACCGCATCTCCACTATACTTATTTTCCTGGGTATAAATGGTCAACCTTTCATCAATAAATCCTTCCTGTTTTCTGGAACATATCGTTACCACCCTGTTTGCTTTCAGTTCTGCTCTGGGTTGCACTATTAATTGTTTTGTTATAGGCCAACCTTTGTCGTTCAATAGATCCTGCCACCGTTCCAACTCTGTATAAGGTAATAATACCGAAGCATATCCATCATCTGCCAATACATTTTCCATCAGCATGATAATATCAGTATAGTTTAAGGTCAAAGTATGTCGCGCATTATTTCTTTCCACATTATCCCCTAATAAACTATTCTGAAAAAAAGGCGGATTGCATAAAATGAAGTCGTACTTCCTCTTAAAATTGTAATTCCGGATATCCGCATTGATGACATTTATTCGCTCCGCCCAGGGAGAATTCAAAATATTTTCTTTTGCCTGGTTCGCTGCATTATCGTCCAGTTCTATAGCATCAATCTCAATGTCATGATTCCTTTGTGCCAGCATCAGCGATAGAAGCCCTGTACCTGCGCCTGCATCCAATACCTGTTTCACATTCGCGCCTATAGGTGTCCATGCACCTTGTAAGCAGGCATCGGTTGATACCTTCATAGCGCAGGCATCCTGTTCTATCCTGAATTGTTTAAATTGAAAATAACTATTGCTCATTACTTCAATCAAAGATAATAGGTATTACACTTTGGAATTTGGGTTTTGGAATTTTCGATTTTACCACACTGTCCTTGCAGTAGGGCTAACACTTAGATCTGCAAATTCTCCTTTCAGGTATTTATAATGCGCAGTAATCCCTATCATAGCCGCATTATCAGTGCAATATTCAAATTTGGGTATAAATACATTCCAGCCATATTCCGTTCCGGCATCCTGCAATGCTTTCCTTAAGCCCGAATTAGCGGACACCCCACCTGCAATACCAACATCTTTAATTTTCAGGTCTTTTGCCGCCTTATGCAATTTATTCATCAACATTTTGATGATGGTAAACTGCACAGAAGCACAAATATCATTCATGTTCTTACTCACAAAATCAGCATCAAGCTTTTTTTGCGCCTGCAAAAAATATAATACCGCAGTTTTTAAGCCGCTAAAACTAAAATCATAGCCCTGCATACTGCTCATAGTGAACTGAAATTTATGTGGGTCTCCCAACTGTGCATATTTGTCCACCAGTGGGCCGCCGGGGTAGGGTAGCCCAAGCATCTTCGCCGTTTTATCAAATGCCTCTCCCGCGGCATCATCAATGGTTTCTCCCAACACTTCCATATCAAGATAGTCCTTGCACAAAACTATTTGTGTATGCCCCCCTGAAACGGTAAGGCATAAAAATGGGAATGCAGGTTTAGGCTCATCAATAAAATGTGCCAGCACATGCGCCTGCATATGGTGCACAGCTATTAAGGGAACGTTCAATGCCTGAGCATAAGCTTTGGCAAAACATGCCCCAACCAGTAAGGAACCTATCAGGCCAGGCGCCTGTGTAAATGCAACAGCATTAATATCTTTTTTGTCCACTCCCGCAGTCTTCAGTGCCACATCCACCACGGGCACTATATTTTGCATATGCGCCCTCGATGCCAGCTCAGGCACCACGCCGCCGTATAATTCGTGTACTTTTTGTGTAGCTATCAGGTTGCTTAATACCACTCCGTCCCGCACCATAGCGGCGCTGGTCTCATCGCAGGATGATTCTATGGCTAATATATTTATGGATTTGGAATTCATGAAGCCCGCAAAGCTCGTGTATTAAGAAAACATTTTCAAAAAACTGTTTTTAAAGGCCTTGACAGTAAATGCATTTAAATTCCAGGAACGCAATTATCTTTATCTTCTTAAACTTTTTAAAGCATCCATGTCCTACCTCAAAAAACTTACAGGTCCCATATTATTTGAAAAAGATAATTACAAGGCACTTTATGAAAATCTTCATACGCTTGCAGACATGTATGCCTCCTACACAGGCATCGAGGCTGGCAATATTACAGACAAAGATATTCTTCTCCCCAATGGCAATGCCATATCGCCCATAAAAGCAGCTCATTGCTTGCTGGAAATACGGCGCACTGCGGTCTTTTTGCGTGGCATTTACAAAGCAATACTTCAGTTAAAAAAAGATTTTCCGGGGCAAAAGATCAATATCCTTTATGCAGGTTGTGGGCCTTATGCAACGCTTCTTACACCGTTTACAGCCTACTTTGGCCCGGAAGAATTGTCTTTTTACATGCTTGATATAAACCCCGTCTGTCTTGAGGCTGTAGAAAAACTGTATAAGGGCTTGGGCCTTGATGCTTATATAGCAGAATTTATTTGTACTGATGCAACTACTTACCGGCTGCCAAACAATAAAACGATGCATATGGCCATTTCAGAAACCATGCAAAATGCTTTGGCCAAGGAGCCCCAGGTAGCCATAATGCTGAACCTCATTCCCCAAATGCCTGATAATGCAATTTTTATACCCGAAGAAATTAACCTAAGCCTGAAACTGATTGATCCGGCTGAAGAAAACAATAGTTTTTCCCTACAGGATTATGTGCCTGAAAGAAAAGAGATCGCTGAATTATATACTATTGGCAGAACAAACTGTAAGGGGCATACGCCTTTAACAGTACAGATACCCGGACAAACGGGCAATTTCAGGTATCTGAATATATTTACAGACATTACCGTCTTCAAAGATGAAAAACTGGGTGCCTATAATTGTGGCCTCAATTTGCCTGTAAAAGTTGCGGATATAAAAGATAAGGCATCTGAAAAAATTACTTTCTGGTATGAAATGAATGATGTGCCCGGTTTCAGGCATAAGTGGAATTGAATAGATTGTACTTAAAACTGTAAGGCATAAAAATGCGAATGCTGGTTTAGGCTCATCTATTAAATGCAACAGCAAAACCGGCAAAGCTGTGATTTTCTCGTCCCTAAAGCGATAAACTGAAAGGAGATTAAAGCTCGGATACCAGGTCTTTAACAGCGTCGCACTCCAGTTTATCCACACGCAACACTAATGAATCCAGGTTGCGGAAATGGATAAAGGCTTTTCGGTATTTACTCACTTCAAAAGCCGGGGAACCCATATAAGATTCCCCTTTCTTTTTAATGCTCTTCGATATTCCCGACTGGGCTGCTATCACGGTATTATCAGCTATTTCTAAATGGCCGACAATGCCCACCTGGCCGCTGAACATACAATTCTTCCCGATCTTAGTGGAACCGGCTATTACACCGGCGGCCGCAATAAATGTATATTCTCCCACTTCTACATTATGGGCTATATGTATAAGATTATCAAATTTTGCGCCTTTTCGAATAATAGTGGACCCAAGGGTAGCCCGGTCTATTGCACAATTAGCCCCTATCTCCACGTCGTCTTCTATTATAACATTCCCGATCTGGGGTATTTTTTTATTGCATCCATTTCCGGGCGCAAACCGGAAGCCATCACTGCCTATCACTGTGCCCGAATGGATGATACAATTCTTTCCAATTTCTACCTCAGAATACACTTTCACACCGGCAAACAAAGTGGTATTATCACCTATCACTACATTATCTCCAATATATACCTGCGGATATATTTTTACATTATTGCCAATTACTGCATTTTCACAAATACAAGCAAATTCCCCGGCATATAGATTTCCCCCGGTTTTGGCAGAATCTGATATAAAGGCATGTTTCGAAATGCCTGTTTTATTCAGTTTCACCTGGTTATACATTTCCAGCAATTGTGCAAATGCTTCCTGGGCATTTTCCACCTTTATTAAAGTAGCAGCAACCGGGCCTGTAGGCACAAAATCTTTATTTATAATAATTAACGATGCCTTACTGGTATAAATATAATGTGTGTAGAAAGGATTCGATAAAAAAGATATAGTTCCCTCTTTCCCCTCTTCAATTTTCGATAATGCAGATATGCAGACATTTACGTCTCCAATTATTTCCCCTTTCAGGATGCCCGCTATTTGTATTGCTGAAAACTCCATCTGGGAATATTTTTAATATTTTAAAATGTCAAAATACAGAAAGAGTTTGTAATAGTATGATTCTCATTTAAAACTTAATAGGCAAAAATAAAAAGCCCCCATTGCCTCTGTCCGACAGCGCACGGGGAATCTTTTTCATACCACCTGTTTGGCAGTACAATATATATACATCAATTATTGTGCCAAATCATTGTCCGGCAAGGGATTAGACGCTTCTGTGCCAGCTTCACCCTCATCTTCACGGCTTTGGTTCCATTCCACAATGAAATTATTGCGCCCGGTGCCGGTCAATATCGTCAAAAACTTCTGCTGAATCAGTTCCAGCATGGCAAGAAATGTAAAAATGGCATGTATCCTGTTCTGGCAGTCTGTAAACAAAGCCTCGAACGAAACTCTTGAGTTTGCCTGCATAGTATCCAGCAAATAAGCCCGCTGCCCCTCCATGCTGTAATTATATTTCACAACCACATGTTGTGGTTTGTTGTTCCGCTCTTTAAAGCGTTTCATCACACGCTCATAGGCCTGCATCAGTTTAAACACCGTTACCGTTGTTATTTCCGTCCCTTCGCTGTTTTCCTGCCCTATGGCTTCCAACTCCTGGCGAATATTACCTCGTTTCTGCTGCATCAGGCGCTCGGCTTCCATCAGCACCATTTCCTCGCTGGCCTCTTTGAAGCGTTTGTACTCCAGGATCTTGTCCACGAGTTCCATGCGCGGATCTATTTCATTGCCATGGGCATCAAGCTCTTTGCGTGGCAACAGCATTTTTGCCTTTATGCGCATCAGAGTAGAAATAAACAGGATGAATTCGCTGGCTTGCTCCATATTTAGCTCCTCTTCCATAGAGTGGATATACTCCAGGAACTCATTCGTAAGCTTAAAAATGGGTATATTATAGATATCCAGTTCGTCCCGTTCAATAAAAAACAGCAGTAGGTCGAAAGGGCCTTCAAACTGCGGAAGCTTTATTTGATATGCTGTTGACATTATTTAAATTAACCTTATTTAGTAAAATTCCAAATCCCCATTAACCTCTCAACTTTTCAACCCCTCAACCTTTCAACTTCCCAACCTACTTCGGCTTATACCTCGACTGCTCCAAAAATTGCTGTGGCTCTATATTCAATGCCAATAATTGTTGAAGCGTCATTTCCGGGTGCTGCTTCATGTAAGCCTTTACTATTTGCAAACCCAGCCAGCTACCTATATTGCCCGGGCTTTGTCCCGGCATCCCGGTAGAATTCGGTCCCTCATTTACATACCTCAGCACCCTCTCCCAATCCTTGCTATAAAACAAGTTTTCCTTAATGAAAAAATTATACACTTCGGCTTCATTATTTTGGCACCAGTCCATTTGTTTTTGCGTATACGCCAAACGTATAGAATCAGGGGTATAAGGCAGCATTTTCCATACAAAATATTGTTGCTTGCCTTTTTGCACCATCATGTCCAGCAAACTCCTGTTTTCAGCATAAAAAGGGTGCTGGTCCTGGTATATGGCGCTGAAAGCGGCAACCGGTATATAATTAGGTGTAAAATGTTTTCCCATATAGTCCGGCAGGTCAACAGATTTATAAAAAGGATAAGCAGGCCCCAGGAACATATCTAAACCTATTCCTAAAGTATTACTTCCCACAGTAAAAGCGCCCCAATTGGCCAGTCCGGAAACCACATAAATGATCCTTGGCACTTTATAATCAGGATAATAGTATTTCATGAACTGAAAACCATTTATTAAAGCAGCTTCTTCCTTCTTCGTGTCGGGAAAATGTACGGCAACAGTATCAAATACACCCCTGTAGTCCCTTTGGCTAAGAAAACCTTTCAGTCCCAATTGTATTGCTTTACTGCTGTCTGCATAATTTCCCATTATCCCAAAGCCCATCAGTGTATCCAGGTAAAAATCAAGGAAATCAGGATATTTTGCTTTAAGACTTTGTAAACCTTGAGGTAGTTTGTTCGTATCAAGTGCGGCAAGGTCTTTGTCCAGGCGTTGGCTTTGCAACTCAATTTTTATGTTGCTTACATCAGGTATCTTCTCACCTCCCTTGCAACTCCATAATAAGAAGAGGAGAGAAGCAAGCAATAGTGTAGTGATTCCCCTATTTAATATTCCTTCTTTGCGACTTTGCGTCTTTGCGGTTAAAATTTTATGTACCATCATTATATTTTATACCCTAATTCCCAATCCCAAATTCCCAAATCTACACGTTATTAACATTCTTTCGGGGCGGCAAAAATACTACGGATATTTTATGTTTATGACACTATCTTTGAACTAAGCAAATCAGCACTTCCTTTTCCGAAAGTGTTATTTGCGTATTTTCAATTCCTTCCATATGACAAAAACATATTTTTTACTATTTCTATGTTTAGGTCTCTTGAATACTGTCTTTGCCCAGCAATACGAAAACGAACCTTTGCCCGCACCTGCACCTGCTCGTACAAACTACAACCATCAGTATGGTAATAACAGGTTAAATATCAACAGGCTTCGCTTAGGTGCCTATTTTGCCCCTGCTATTGGCTGGCTGCATCCCACATCTTCCAAAAGCGACGATGAAAACTACTATGTGAACAGCAATGGTGCCAAAGTGGGCTATGCCTGGGGCATTATGGCAGATTATTTTTTTGCGCCAAACTATGGTATTTCCACGGGCTTTAATATCAATACAGTCGGTGGCAGCCTTATCAATTCGGCCACATCCAGGCTCGATACCGTCTCAGTAGCGAATACAGTAAAATATGCCAGTTTTGATTATACATTGCAGTTCCTTGAAATACCCATCGCATTAAAACTTCAGTCCGACCCCCTTTCAGCTAAGGGGCTTCGCATCTTCGGGCAGATAGGCCTTACACTGGCAATTAATATAGCCCGCAAGGCAGACTATACCGTAAATTACAACGATGCAAACGACGTTCCCTCTGTAGCCACTGGTAACAACGAAAAATTACAAGGCACATTGGCAGTGCCCCCCGCCATGCTGCAAATGAACCTGGGTGCCGGACTGGAATATCCCATTAAACAAAAACTAGCTTTTTACTTTGGCCTCTTTTTCAATAATGGTTTCCTCCCCTCAGCCGTTAA
>Ga0206829_10186_pt1 | contig 21269 bp, 19 predicted proteins | sample Alteio_BWOrgCont_75_FD_152862 | JGI IMG/M metagenome (GOLD analysis project Ga0206829, IMG submission 152862) | Enriched cells from forest soil in Barre Woods Harvard Forest LTER site, Petersham, Massachusetts, United States -... | ecosystem: Environmental > Terrestrial > Soil > Temperate forest >... | reverse complement strand
ATCTTCTTTGATATGTAAAATGGGCTCCGACTTTCCATTTTTCAAATATTTTTCATAAACCGCGACGATATTGGGAGTATTGATGAACCCACCTACGTTTCTTGAATGAGGTAGAAGTATCTGATCGACTTTTAAATCCACTTTTATTTTATTCAACCCCTGAAACATCAGCTCTACATCCCCGGCGCCGATCCGCTTTCCTGCAACAGTGTGGATATAGAGCGCCTTCTTACCATTGGACTCGACCGTTGTTGTGCTCAAATACCCTTTAGGCTTACCCTTATCGTCGTAAACGAAAAATACTCGCTCATTGGGATCATTTGGATATGGAAAGGAATAGCTAGACGAACAGTCCCCTCCCAAGGTTCCCCGGAAGATACCCAGAAACGGGGGCACTTCTCGCAAAACGAGTTTTCCGTGGTGAACCAAAGCTTGTGTAGCAATTTGGCTCGAATATTCCCGATTGAGACTCGTAGCAAATGACTTTAGATCCTTTGCTGTCGGATGATCCATGGCAATCGGATGAGGTAAAGAGGCCAGAGCGAGCTGTATCCAATCTGGGTCACTCTGAGTGATTAAATCATTTCCCGTCAAATCGTTGATCAGCTGATCAGCATCTTCTTTGGAAGTATTGTCTGTCAGCTTTTCGAGGAGAGTGACCAAAAGATGAAAACTGCTTTTGAACTTTTGATCGTAGTAGCCCTTCTCCATCTCACCGAGTTGGACGATTTCATCTGGACTAAACACACTTTCAGCTTCTGCTTTTGTAGCAAGGGAGGCCTTGGATTTGGCGAGTGGTTTCTTTAAACCCATCAATTGCTTCAACTTGTCTGCTAGAGACGAATCTTTGTTGCCCATGATGATGCTGAGAATTTTCTGCTCAGCCTGATTTGTATTTTGGTGTGCTTTTTCGTGGGCCATTAAAAACTCATCTAAAGCTCGTTCCTTCTTTTCAAGTTTTGAAAGTTCGCTTGAGATGTTTTGCACTAGGAGCGACTTGAGAAGGGGCTGACCATAAGAACTAGATGACGAACTAGCTCCTGATGTATCGACCCCGCTCTGTGGGGTGGGGTCACCCTCTCCTCGATTCTTTTCGACTGCGTTACTGATGCGGGTGGTGGCTTCGGCCAGTTCTTGACGCAGACGCTCTTTCCAGGCTTGAACTGCTTCAGGCTTGATTGTAGCTTCGCTTACCGATAAGCCTTTCTCGGGCGTTTGGAATGTTAATGTCTTATACTTCCTGCCTTCCATTGCTTTTCGATACTCTTCATCGGCATAGAGTATATTTTCTAACTTTTGCTGATCCTTCAAAAGCTCAAAAAGATCGATTTTGTAGGTCATGGCCTGTGAGAGAAGTTCCGGGCTCGACTTCTTCACCCACATCAGAAAGCGCACTTGATCTTCAAGAGTATTCAGAGGCGGCAATTGCCCCCAGGTTGAGATAGCCGCTAAAAAAGACAAAGTTAAGGTAGAAAGGAGCGAATAGCCCTTCACAAGTCTTTTATCGGTCAGATGTGTAGAAAAGTTAAAAACCCTGTTAAAACAGGGAAATAAGCTCAAGAAAATGCGAGATTAATAAAAGAGCTTTTTTATAGTCTCTAAGAAATTCAGGAAATGCCGTTAAATAGATCCTCACAGCGAATGATTTTATAAAAATAATGGGCTTGATCTAGATCCTTGGTAACTCGATCTTTCACAATGAGAACTTTTTGAATGGTTTTCTTTTTTGAAAAAACACTTGAAAGAATTTCCACTTTTTTTTCAACTTCGGAAATGACTTCTTTGCCGATGGGGTTGCGAGAATATTTTATTTCACATAAAGTCACGACGTTGTCTTGACGATCAAAAAGCAAATCGATTTGAGTACCACTACTTTTTAGATCCTTTCTAAAATAGGGACCGGCAGTGTAGTTAATTCCTTGAAAGCCTAAAATCTTGCTGATCAAGAAAGAATTATTTTGACAGAACAGTTCAAATGCCTGTCCTAAAAACGAGAAAAACTGAGGCGTTTGTGTGATTTGTAAAAAAAGATCCGCTTTTTCTGTACCCATCTGCCGAATGGAAGGTTGGATCATAGTGAGATAAAATCGAAGATAGGGATCTGTGAGGATATATTTTTTTATTTTGGACGTTTGCTGCTTATCGATCGGGACATGACTTTTGATAAAGCCAGCTAGTTCGAGATCTTCGAGTTCTTTTGACAAGTGACCTGAAAGTTCGATTTTGCAAATTTTTGAAATTTCTTCACGGAATAGACCATAGCTATTGCGATGGAGGGCGTTAACAATTTTGGCATAATGATCTTTTTTTCCAAAATGAGATAAAAATATCCTGTCAAATTCTGTTACGAAAAATCCGTTCGGACGAAATGCCAGTTCATTGATCCCCAAATAAATCGACGGATGATTTCGCACCAGTTTTAAATAAAGCGGAATTCCTCCCAGTAGAAGTAAAGACTCTAGGACTTCCATTTCACCATGAGAGGTAAGCATCTGAGAGGCCTCAGATAGGTTGAAAGGAGTCAGACCTATTACGACTTCGACCCTCCCATAGAGCGCCTTCGATTTGACTACTTGATCGATCATAAATGAAGCGATCGAGCCACAGAGAATTAAGCTAACTCCGCTGATCTTTGATATGTACTGATCCCAGACCATCTTCAAATTGACAATGAGTTCGGATCTTTGAGAGGCCATCCATTGGAGCTCATCCAAAACGATTACGGCCGGCCTATTTTTTAAAATCGGAACAAGGAGCATAAGAGCGGCTGGCCAATCCCGAATTTTATTGCTCATTTCGAGATCGGGTACCTGTTGCTTCAGTTGAAAGAGAAAATTCAAGATTTGGCTTTGCTTACCTTGCCCTTCGAGTCCCTCAAAGAAAAGCGCCGTCTCATTTTTAAAAGCCTCGTGGATGAGCTCGGTTTTACCCACTCTTCTACGTCCGTATAGGACTGCAATACGCGGCTCGACATCTCTTCGTAGAGCGCGAAGCTGCCTGATCTCCATCTCTCTTCCAATAAACATGAGTCATCCGTCCTATGATGCTCATATTGTACAGGATAGGACGCTTTTATGTGAGAAATTCGTCCTATCTTTGGAATTTTGACCCTGATAGGACGGAAATCATGCCTTTTAGCGCAATGCCCTACTATTCTCGGCGATTCCCGAAAAGTCTCAATAAACTCAAGAATAGATTAATAAAATTCAAGTAGAGCATCAACGCACCAAAAATAGCGCCTTTATCTGCCTCACTTTGATTCGCCCCTGAAGAGGAATACTGGTAAGCCATAGAGCGTATGGTCTGAGCGTGATAGGCAGTCAGTCCAGCAAAGATCAGAACACCTGCTGCTCCCAATCCCATACTCAGCGCTTCGCTCCGAACAAACATATTGACAAGGCCGACCAAAATCAAACCCCATAGGCCCATCCCAACGAATGAACCGACTCCGGTCAAATCCTTGCGGGTGACTGTGCCAAAAAGTGCCAACCCACCGAACATCCCAGCCGTAATAAAGAAAACCTGCCCGATGGAGGTCATCGTATAAGCTAGAAAAATCATGGAAAGGGTAACGCCATTCAGGGCAGAATAAGCCAAAAACCCCAAGGTAGCAGTCATTGCACTTAGCCGCTGGAAAGCCGCTGTCAAAGCCATGACCAATAAGACTTCAGCGATCATCGCCCCATAGAACATCCCTCGATGTTCCATGATCATTTGAGCAGCCATGTCCGATGACGCCAGGTAATAACTAACCACCCCAGTCAGGGATAGCCCCAGAAACATCCAGCCATAAGTGCGGCTCATGAACCGAGACATAGCGATCTGCTGAGATGCTCCGACTGAAATCGTCTGTCTATAATCAGTAGAATAGCGTGCGCTCATATGAATTATCCCTTTCCGTCAATACTCGCCTCTATTAGAAATCAAACCTGACATTACCACAATAACAGGCACAAAACCGCAATAATGCTAAAGCGGACTGTATGTGTCAACAAACTGGAGTTTGGCCAATCGCTTGAAATCACTGTCAAGAGACCAAATCTTTCCTTCATTTTTGAAACCAATTGCGGCAATTAAAAGATCTCCTGAAGCAAAACGATGACCTTGTTGACTTCCTTGTTCAATCCACACTTCGATTTGATCCCAGCAGTCTTTCTCTGGGTAGAATCTGGGAAGCGCTGAAAACACTCGTTTGATTTTTGACAGCTCGGCGCGCGAAGCTCCAGACAAGATCTCAATCCAAACGGGAGCTGCCAAAGCTATTTCATCCTTATCCAAAAGCATATTTATTTCGCTGACGAGTTCGGAGTTTTTACCTTTAAGATAGTCAACCCATACGGAAGTATCGACAAAGACCATAATTACTGTTTTCGTCGCCTGGAATTATTCAAATTGATATCCAGATGAATCGATCCGGACATTTTTTTAAGCTCTTCGATTCTCTTCCTTCGAATAAGTTCCCGCAAGGACACAATTATGGTGTCCGTCTTGGATTTAAAACCAAGTAACTTCATCGCTTCTTCCACTAATTCTTCAGGCAAATCTAAAGTAGTTCGCATATAAACTATGCTAATCTATATGCTTTAAAATGTCAATATATCGACTTTATATATGCAGACGCGAAGCGGCAGACTTAACTTGACGTACATGAGGGGTCGGAATGCACAACCTTACGATTTTTTTAAGGATCTAACTCCCAGAACATCGGCCACTTGATCTTTCCCCTCAGCCCTCTTAATATGGATATGAGGTGTCCATCTGATGTCCACAAGCAAAAAGGTGAATATTGCTGAATTTAAGGCCCGAATGGGGGTCTATTTAAAGCGGGTACGTGGAGGTGAGGAGGTCATATTGAAAGATCGAAATATGGAAATCGCTAAAATATCCCCTATAATCAAAGAAGGTCTGCCAGCTCTTAAGATCCAAAAGGCACGTCGAACGAGCCAAGACTTTGATGATTTCATTACCACTGCTACTGGTCTACATGGCATCGACTCTCTCAAGCTTCTAAGCGAAACTCGAGAAGACAAAAAATGATCGCCTATTTAGATTCATCCGTAGTTTTAAGAAAACTTTTCAATGAACCTGATCCTATCAAAAATCTATCAAAATTTGACACTCTCGTGTCGAGTTCATTATTAAAGACGGAATGTATGCGAGTCTTTTCTCGCCTGAGGTTAACCGGAGCCGCATCCCAAGAGCAATTGCTCACGATACAAGGCAGTCTCCATACTCTCATAGACTCCATTGATCTCATTTTTGTTTCCCAGGAAATTCTAGATAAAGCTGGAGAAGACTTTCCGACTCCGCTAAAAACATTGGACGCCCTTCACTACGCAACCTTTTTAATCTATCAGAAAACGATTGGAGAACCTGTAACCTTCGTTACACACGACATCGTTTTGGCGCGTACTGCGAAGGCAATGGCAATGAAATTCGCCGGAGTTCCAGAGTAAATCCCCAGCCACTTTGAAATTATCAATCAGAGCTTCATTCTTAGTTTTGAGACTTTCGAAAATAATTCGTACATTCACCGAACTCAAGAAAACTGAGCCTTCGGTGATGGTTTGCACAAATGATTTTAAGATTGGATAGCTCAGTACGAGGGATTCCCCCTGTGCTTTGACTTGTGTTTGCGACAGAAGCCCCCTTACTTCATCTAGCTTTTCCAAAAGCGAATGACTCGCCGTGAATCTCACTTCCGAATAATCATCGTTCAAAGGGAGAATACGATCATGGGGCAAATCTTCCGATGATCGTGGAAATAGAGAAGCAATTTCACGTTTAGCTTTTTTACAGCTCATACCGACAATCGCCATCATCACATCTCTTAATCCTGCATCGTTTAGCTTTTCCCTATTCGCACATCCAAGTGCTAATTCAAGCAGACTGATATTGAGCTTCCCTGCTGCAAGCAACTCTTTGATTTCAGGAAATCTCTTCAGCAATCGAGAAGCCCGAATTTTTCTCTCGGCAGCCGAATCTTCCATACCCACCTCTTCAATGAGGTACGCCCAAAGGGATGCATGTTCAAAAAAAAGTTTACGCCGGTCCAACTCCATAATATGTTCGAGCTGTTGAACAAAATTTTCTCGTTCTTCGACAACGGCATCTTTAAAGCTAGCAATCAATTCTGAATCAGTAAGTTTGAAAAGCGTCATAAGTCAGAAAGTCATATCATAGGATTTTTATTCGAAATTCATGCCCTTCGCGCTCTCATGGCAATAAACGCGAAAGTAGGAATATCCGCGCATCGACCAACGAATCATCGTGACGCCACCAATGCCAAGCTATTGCTTTAAAACAGCACTACAGGGAGAACATGAAAAATCGACCCTGTCGGTTCAATTTTTCACCTGTTAAGTGTCAACAATAAAAATGCGATAGAAAGAAATTATTTAACGCGAATGGTTCTGCTTAGAACTGAAAACCGAAGTCATGCCGCTCCTGACCCGATAGCATGGATGCTTCCCCCGGTTTTCATCCTTTGAAGCTCGCCTTTCAATCTCTCGTTGATCATTTCCATTTCAACTAGACTCATGCTAGAAAAGCCTCCATGCGCGCCAAAACATGCCTTTTTGAAGTCATCCCCACCCGGACATTTAGATCCAGGGTCATAGCATTTTCATTTCTATTTATTTCGTTGACATCGTACTCAATGGACAATGAACCTAAGACCTCCTCCTCTTCCGCACAGTCATCTACACAACAGCAATCTACGAAGCCAGCCACAGCGGTCAAAAGCACTGAAAACTCTGATATCGTCACTCTTCTGCTTCGCAAAGAGCTTCCTTTAGATAAGGCAATTCTAGAAGTGGGCAGCGGACCTAAAGGTGGGGTTCTAAAATATTTGGGTGACCTTCCGAATATCACACCTACAGAGGCCGATGACCGCTCCTATGAGAAGTTAAAAGCGCTTTACCCACGAGCAATTCATAGCACGGCGCAAAACTTACCTTCTCATGTGCATGAAAAGAAATACGACGTAGTCCTGTTAACGAATACAATGGGTCACATCATGGCAGCAGGAGAAGAGCAAAGTGTCGCCGCACTGATGTCTTTCAAAGAGATTTTAAAGCCAGGAGGCAAGATTCTAGTTTTACAATATACTAGTCCTGAGTTTGATTTTATTTCTGAACGACTGAGGCAACACAATGAACAGGGTTATATTGCTCTGCCCTTTCTAAAAAGCTCCAAAACAAACCCGAAAGAAGGGAGATTTGAGTTTGTCGAACCTGGCGTTACTCTCGTTTTACGGGAAAAACTAACTCTTCCCTTCGCATGGGATCAAAGATTGAATTTAGAGAAAGTCATTGAAACACTTTACCCTCCAGAACTTTACGAGTCATTTTATTCTCGCAATGTTGAAATGTTTAATTTCACACTAGAGAAGCGTTATTCAAACTTTGCTTCAATTTCGACAACAATAGAGTCGCTCAGAGCATTTGAATTAAAGTGGCTCAAAATGAATTGCGGATTCGCCCAAGTGAGCTTTACAAAGTTATTTTTAAACTCTATAGATAGGTATGCAGCGTTGGCCGGTCTAAGTGCAACAATTGAAAAATATAAACTCGCTCGAAAATATACGCCAAAGAGTAGGTCTTTAGATCCCTTGACCATCGTTTACACCCTTGTGACGCTTGATCCCAAGATGTAGCTAAGCACCCGATCACCGTTGCAGACACGCTTAATCCATGATGAACTGCCCAGTCTATGCTAAACCCTAGACCATCGGCCCACATCCATCTCCTGGCTCCCAATATTGCTGAGCGTATCGCTGCAGGTGAGATGATCGAAAGACCTGCGAGCGTCGTAAAAGAATTAATTGAAAATTCCCTGGACTCAGGAGCAACTGAGATTGCGATCATTTTAGAACAGGGTGGAAAAGACCTGATTGAAATCATCGACAACGGCGCGGGGATGGTACCAGAAGACCTTGAGCTCTGTATCGAGAGACATGCGACAAGTAAACTCAGTACAATTGAAGATTTGGACCGAATTGAAACGTTAGGATTTCGCGGCGAGGCCTTGGCTAGTATTGCGGCCGTCACGGATTTGCAGATTGTTTCGCGGGCCAAAGGGGCGGATTCGGCCTACGAACTGGTCGCGGGTGATCTCACCGGACGTTTAATCAATAGACCAAAAGCCAAGAAAATCACCTTTGGGCATTTCATTCATTCGCCGCACGGAACAAGAATTCAAGCGCGGGGGCTATTTTCTCAGGTTCCTGCACGACTGAAGTTTTTGAAGTCTCAAAGTGCAGAGGTTTCACAGATCCGGGAGTGGGTTGAGAGAATTGCCATTGCCCATCCTCATGTTGGATTTCAACTGGTGAGTGAGGATCGAAATGTGCTCAGGCTTCCGCCCTCGGAGGAGACTGAAAGAGTACGTACGATTTTGTCCGATGGAGATGATTTTCCGGTCAAAAGCGCGAGTAACAATCAGGATGGATTCAGAGATGTAGGGCTTCAAGTCCGATTGCATTGGCTACAAGGTCTGAGTTCCCATCAAAGTCGTAAACTGATTCAAATCGTGAATGGCCGAGCAGTCAAGGACCGTATTCTTCAACAAGCGATACTGGCTCCCTTTCGGCAGTTGCTTTTGCCGGGCCAGTATCCCGCGGTTGCACTTCTGATCGATGTTAACCCGGCAGCAATCGACGTGAATGTTCATCCTACGAAAACCGAGATTCGCTTCTTAGATTCCAGGAAGATTTTTTCCGTCGTAGACTCAATTGTGAAATCTTTGGTTTCACGCGAGGGGGCACCCGCTTATTCTCCAAACAGGTCGTTTGCTCCCAACCTGGATAGTACTTCATTTCCTGAAAAAACATTTCCTCCTTACCCAAATCAGGCTCAACCGGTTCAGGAAATTCCTAGCTCCGCAAGCCATCCATTTCCAAGTCAGCCGCAAAGGCCCGACCTTGCGATCAGTTCAAACTGGATCGCTGCCGAGCCTGAACCTTATCTGCCCCCCCAGATGGCTTCTCAATTTCAGCAAGCTCCCGGTGCTCTTCCACATATACCTCAATTTCCGCAAGCTCCTCAAATCCCGCAGACTCCAAACAGCCGTCCCCTCGACTTCGCTAAATACGTAGGTCCCGTTTTTAATACCTACCTTATTTATGAAAAAAATCATGAGCTCATATTGGTCGATCAACATGCCGCCCATGAAAGAATCCGGTACGAAAAGTTGCGCAATAGAATATTCCGGAATGACCTAACTTTCGCTTCTCAATCTTTGCTTTTGCCTGAGGTGATTCGCTTTCTCCCTGAAAACCATGCCATCGTGAATCAACGCCTCCGATGGATTATCCAACTCGGTTTTGACGCTGAAATTTTTGGAGAAGACTCCCTGGTTTTTCGCGCTGTACCAGCGGAGTGGGGAATGAAGCTGCTTTCGATTCGATTAAAGAATCTTGTGGACCGAATGACGGATCTCGAGGTTCCAACATCTCAAGAAGCCAATCCATCTCTCCTCTTCGACGAAGCTCTTTTTGAATCTCTCGCCCGCGAAGCTTGCCATTCCGCGATTCGAGCAGGAGATGCATTAGAAGCAATTGAGAGCCAGGAATTGGTCCGACAGCTTTTCGAATGCGAACATCCTTGGAACTGCCCTCACGGCCGACCCACTGTGGTCAAAGTCCCACAAGCTAAATTAGAAGAATGGTTTTTGAGAAAACTATGATCGGAATCTTAACGGGACCTACTGCCACTGGCAAAACGAGTCTGGCCATCGAGCTAGCACTAAAGCAGGGGAATATTGAGATCGTCAATGCTGACAGCATCCTCGTCTATCGAGGCTTTGACATCGGCGCTGCCAAGCCCAGCTCCCAGGAACGTGAAAAGGTCCCCCACCATCTCATCGATGTGAGAAACGCTGACGAAGTATTTACTGCAGGAGAATTCAAGCGCTCTGCGGAGATGGCGATTCAAGATATTCACGCACGCGGTAAGCGGGCTCTGATAGTCGGGGGAACTGGATTTTATTTAAAAGCGCTTCTTTTTGGGCTCTGGCAGGCTCCTGCAGCAGATCTCGAGGTTCGGAAAAAATTAGAACAGAATACTAACGAAGAACTCTTCACTCAGCTCGGCATCAAAGACCCTGTATCAGCAAGTCGCATCCATTCCAATGATCGCTACCGGCTCATTCGTGCCTTGGAACTGATCGCACTGACTGGCAAAGCCCCATCACAATTTCAAACCGAGGTATCTCAGAAACCCGACCCCCGCTTCCAACTATGGATCATTGACCGAACAAACGATGAGCTCCATGAAAGAATCCGGATGCGAACCCAGGAATTAGTGGAAAGAGGCATTGTTGACGAATTTAGAACAATTCAACAGTCTTACTCCGAAAGTCGTGCTCTGAGTTCCGTGGGTTATGCTCAAGTCAGTCACTTCATAAATGGCCAGTCCCCCTTAGGACGAAAAATCAAACCGGGACCCGACGGTTTGCGGGATGAAATTGAGTTGGCGACCCGGCAGCTGGTCAAACGCCAGAGGACTTACTTTCGAAACCTATTTCAACAACTCAATTCTAATCCCACCCCAGCGCCCCCGTCTGCGCAGTGGTTTAATTTAGAACAAGATCGCTCGATGCTTGAGGTCGCGTTCAAATCATTATACGATTCGGAGCAATGACTAAGAGCGCAGCAAAAAGAATTATTATCCTCTCGGATGGTACCGGTGAAACTGCCGCCCAAATGGCAAAGGCTGCCATGGTGCAGTTCGGAAACCAGAATGTTTACTTCACGCGCTATAAAAACGTGCGTCACGAAGCCCAAATCGAGGCCATTTGTGATGACGCAGCAATTAACCTCGATTTGCTCGTTTATACGATCGTCTCGCCCCAGCTGCGTGCATTCTTATTGAACCGAGCGCGTGAAAAAACGATCCCGTGCGTCGATCTGCTTGGACCTATCTTGGTCGGTTTAGCGAGCTACTTTGGGTATGAGCCCAAATCCATTGCCGGCCTATTACATGACGTTAACGATAGTTATTTCGAAAGAATTGCAGCAATGGAGTACACCATCGCCCACGACGATGGAAAAAATCTCACTGGACTTGAAAAAGCAGACGTTGTCATTTTAGGTATTTCCAGGACCTCCAAGACGCCTCTCTCCATGTATTTGTCCCATCAGGGATGGCGAGTCGCAAATATTCCACTGATTCAAGGCTTTGAGGTACCCAAGGAAATCCATGGCATCGATCAAAGACGAGTGATTGGTTTGACCATTGACGTACAGGAGCTCTCGACGATTCGCCGCGCAAGACTGGAACGCCTCGGTCAAAACCAAGGCGGGGAATATGCGGATCCCGAGAAGGTGAATCAGGAAATCGAATACGCAAACGAAATTTTTAGAAGAAACCGCCGCTGGCCGATTTTTAACGTCACAGGCAAGGCACTTGAAGAGACCGCGTCGGAAATTATTAAATTGATGGCGTCACGCCGGTTGACCCCGCCCCATACTCTGGAACACTTGGGTCAATTGGACGTAAAGCCAAAACAGGAGTAAGACTGTCAGGACCAAAGATTGTAAGGACTGAAGTTAAAAGAGAGGGAAAAACTATGGCTCGTGGTTCAAAAGTATGGTTCAACGGAAAAATTCTAGGCGCAGAAGAAGCAAAAATCAGCCTATTCACCCATGCGCTCCATTACGGCGTCGGGGCATTTGAAGGTATTCGCGCCTACAAACAAACAAAGGGCGGAGGAGCAGTATTCCGTTTACAAGAACACCTCCAACGTTTTTTTGAGAGTTGCAAAATTCTCGATTTGAAAATGCCCTACACAATGGACCAACTCATCGACGCTACACTTGCTACCTGCAAAGCCAACGGGTTTGAAGAATGCTATATCCGACCCATTGTCTATATTGCGGATGGACCTCTCGGCGTCAATCCGGGAGCAAATCCCCCTGTCGACGTGGCAATATTAAATTGGGAATGGGGCAACTACTTAGGCGATAAGGGCGTCAACGAAGGAGCGAGACTTAAAGTTTCAAGCTTTATCCGACCCCATGTTAATTCAACCATGACCAAGGGCAAAATCACGGGTCAATATGTCAATGGCGTCATGGCCAAGCGCGAGGCGATCAATGCGGGTTTTGACGAAGCGCTTTTGCTGGATGCAGAAGGTTATTTGACCGAAGGCAGTGGCGAGAATATTTTTATGATCAAAGACGGTGTCATCAAAACAACTCCTTTGACTTCTATTTTGAACGGCATCACTCGACAGACTGTTATGGAATATTTTGAGAACAAAGGTCTGAAGGTCGAACAAACTCGATTCACCCGCGACGAACTTTGGTGTGCGGATGAAGTCTTCTTAACCGGCACCGCCGCCGAGATTACACCCGTGAAAGAGATCGATTACCGCCAAATTGGTAAGGAATCTCACCTCGGCCGTCCCGGACCGATCACTTCTGAATTGAAAAAAACGTTTCAGATGATTGTTCGTGGCGATTTCTCGGAATTTAAACCTAAGAATGCAAAGAACTGGCTCACTCCAATATTGTGACATCAAGGACATTTGGTCTAACTATAGAGATTCAAAGCAGTTCTAATTTCATCTGGAGACACAGTAGCAGTTCCTCGCTTGCCGACTTCTACTCCAGCGGCAAGGTTACCGAGCACGGAAGCTTCTTCAATGCTAGCTCCTGAGACGATAGCCAAAGTGAGGACCGCAATGACTGTGTCTCCAGCTCCAGAAACATCGTAAACTTCTCGCGCATAGGTGGGGATAAGCCGAACGGAATGACTGTCTCGAGTAAAAATTGCCATTCCATCTTTGCCTAAGGTAATCACTACACATTGGGCCATTGTAGATTTCAGAATTGTAAATCCAGCAGTCACGAGTGATTGTCGATCTCGAATCAAAATTCCCGAAAGATGCTCCGCTTCTCTCGTATTCGGGGTCAGCACACCGGCGCCTTGATAAGATTCAACTGGGGTTTTGAGATTAGGGTCCACCGCAATTGTTTTTCCGGCCTTCTTTGCCAAAGAGAATATGGACTTCATTAAGTCTCCTGAAAGCAAACCCTTGGCGTAGTCCTCAACAATGATTCCATCCACCTGCGGCAAAAGCATTTGGACTTTTTTTAAAAGTCGTTTTTCAATTTCTTGGCTGATTCCATGAGGACTTTCATAATCAATTCGAACAAGCTGCTGCCGGTCGCTAACAACTCTCTCTTTTAAAATAGTCCGCCGCGAACGATCGACCAGAAGATGTGAGTCCTGAATACCTGCCGCACCTAGAAGGTCTCGAAAATCGTCGGCACCTCGATCATTGCCAATCACTCCGACAAGCAGAGGGATTCCGCCTAGGGCCTTTACGTTGTCGGCAACGTTGGCGGCCAGCCCCAATTTCAATTTTTCTTCCTGCACGTGTACGATAGGAACTGGAGCTTCGGGTGAAATTCTTTCAACCGTCCCGATCGTATACCGATCCAACCCAACATCTCCTACAACTAGAATTTTCTTTTTGCAGCTTTGAACCAGAATCTGATCCAGCCGCCTCTTTTTCCAACTCACTGGTAGAATAGTTTCCACTTTTACCTTCTTGGTAATCGAAGACATGTCTACGAGCCTCTCGTGTTGTTATTTGCCTGTTGCGCAAACAAGAGATGCCGATCAATTTCTTCTAGGGTTTTTCTTACGGACAAGCTTTTCATACATGGGAAATAATTGCACAAATTTCCGAGGCATTCAAAATCCTGCCCACAATAGACTTCTGGAACTAATACACTGGCCTTACTCTCATCGATCAAATAAGGGCCCCATCGCAAAGCACTTTGAACTCGGATCGGTGGATAAAAAGTCACCACAGGTATTCCTAGAGCCACAGCAAGGTGGAGCGGCCCCGTACTTGGAGCAACGACGACTTCACAAAAACTACAAAGCCCGCCTAAAAAATCAATCGAAAGCAAGTTCGCACTAATATAATAGAGGACCTTCCCGCCATCTGAGCCTAAAGCACTCTTCAGTCTTTCATGAAGCTCTACTTCTGAAGGTCCACCGGTAACTAAAACCTGCCGTCCTGCCAATCTGAGCGCACGAATCAGTTCACAGTAATGGGACTCAGGCCAATTCAGAGCAGACCCCCCCATACCGGGATGGATCAAAACCGTATTTCGGGAATCAGCCCATCCATTTTTCAATAGCCAGTCCAATGCAGCCTTTTTGACACTTTCTGAAATACTCACCTGCGTGGAAACATGTCTTGAGCCAACCCGAATTCCAAGCTTCCTCAGAAGCTGCAAATTATAGTCGGACTCATGCATTTCAACATGAGATCGGCGCTGTCTCATTCCTCGATTATAGAATAAGAAAGAATGAAGTTTACTGAGCGGGCCAACGCGATAACGGACTCTGGCCAAAAATAATGCAAAAGCAATTTTCCAATTAGACTGAAGAACAACAGCGATGCGAAATTGACGGCGTTTGATTTCGTTATAAAGTCTGAAAAACCCCTTGATACCCGCATGTTTTTTATCTGGATCAAAAATCATGAAGTGATCTACGGAAGATAATCCTTTGAGTACAGGAGTAACAACTTCTTTTACCAGAAGTGTCAAATGAGCTTTGGGGTAGTGGCGTTTGATCACTTCAAACACAGGTGTGGAAAGTATGACGTCACCCAAGCGATCAGGTCTGACCACCAAAATGCGCAGATGTTTATCGAGCTGCATTGCTTGATCAGAGTTTGCCATGCGATAACTTTACCATAGTTAGAACGACCTCATCCAGAGTCATCGAACTGGTATTTATTTCAATAGCGTCTGCCGCCTTTTTGAGTGGAGCAATTGCGCGGGTGGAGTCACTTCGATCTCTTTCAATGATTTGGGCTTTTACTTCTTCAAACGACGGGGCATCCGCTCCCGCGGCCTCAAGTTCAATCAACCTTCTTTTTGCGCGCTCATCGGGGCTGGCGGAAAGAAAGAACTTCACATCTGCATCTGGAAAGATGACTGTGCCAATATCTCTACCTTCCAGAATCGCTTTTCCAGCACAACCGAGTCTCCTTTGCAAACCCAGGAGCGCGGCACGCACTGGGGGATAGGCGGAGACTCTCGAAGATACTCGCGAGACTTCTGGCGTTCGGATAAAATCGGTTAAATCGCGGCCGTTAGCAAAAATTCGATTGGCGGGATTTTTTGAAGGATTTCGACGAAATTCCAGATGGACTGACCGCGCAATACGGGTTGCAGTCTCTTCGTCATTAAAATGAGAGGCGCCATTAGGATTCTCCGGCATTTGCTCCAATACTAAGTAGGCAATAGCGCGATAAAGCGCACCTGTGTCAATATGTACAAATCCAAGTGCGTCGGCTAAACGACGTGTCGCCGTGCTTTTTCCTGTTCCAGCCGGACCATCAATAGCAATCACAGGTCCTAATTTAGGGATGGCCAATACAGAATCCTCCTGATCCGTCATTGAGCTATGAACTCCTTCGCTTTTTCTTTTTTTTGCCGGCCTTTTGAGAAACCTTATTGCTGACCTCGCGAAGAACTTGGACCGCATGTCGATTTTCAGGCATTGTCCCCATGCTGATACGAAGAGCATGAGGTAAACCGTAATTTGAAACCGGCCGAAAAATAACGCCTTTTCTCAGACAAGCTTGATAAACTTCAACGCCCTGCATTCCTGTGCCTTTTTGGATATCTGCGAGGAGGAAGTTACCCTGGCTTTTCCAAAACGGAATATCCATTTCCGAAAGTTCTTTCATCCAAAACCGAAGGCCCTCGCTATTGAGTTTTTTCGCCTTCTTAACAAACTGTGTATCCGACAGAGCGCACTCGGCTGCAGCTAACGAAAGATTATTCATATTAAATGGCTGACGGACTTTTTCCATATCGGCAATCAATTCGGGTGAAGCAATCCCATAGCCGATACGTAATCCTGCTAGGCCGTAAACTTTTGAAAAAGTTCTGAGAATGATTAGGTTCGAATGCTTTTTGAACAATTCACCGGCATCCGGCAAATCTTTTGCGGTCACATATTCCCAATATGCATAGTCGAGAACCACCAAGACAGATCCGTCACGAATGGTAGCGATCTCTTTCAGCAAAGTATTCAATTCGGATAGGTTGAGATAAGAGCCGGTCGGGTTATTTGGATTGGCAATAAAAACGACCCTCACCCGATCGTTTGCTTTTACCATTGCGGCCATTTCATTCACGTCAAATTTCAATTCAGCATTTACCGGCACCTCCAAGGTTTTCACCCCATGGATTTGTGCGCAAATTTTATAAGCAATAAAGGCCGTCTTTGAAATGACTGCTGCATCGCCGGGAATACAAAAAGTTCTCACAATATGGTCGATGACTTCGTTCGAACCATTTCCTAAGATGAGAGAGGAAGTGCTGACTTGGAGTATTTTGCTCAGCATCAACTTGAGTCGATAACCACTCGCATCAGGGTAGCGATGAAGTTCTTTAAGATGAGCGCGAATCGCTTGGAGTGCCTTCGGGCTCGGGCCCAATGGGTTCTCATTCGATGCAAGCTTGATTACTTTCCTGAGATTAAACTCTCTTTGGGTTTCCTCAATTGGCTTACCAGGAACGTAAGGGACTAAAGTGCGAATATATTCTGGAACATGCAATGCCATGGCCTTTTTGCCTTTCGGTACAAATAGATCATGGTCTTGTTGGTGACGCAAGAACACAGTGGAACGCTTCTATAGAGTCGCTGTCGCCCGATAGAACCGCTGGCAAGATTCACATTTCCCACAAGGTTCGGCATTCCCTTCGTAGCAGCTCCAAACGGCTTCAATCGGAAATTTTTTAGGTAGCTCTTGCAGTTTTTTGAATATCTGATTTTTGTTCCATTCGATCGTGTAACAATGCACTCGCACTTGAGTAGCAGTAGAGAGTTCCAACGCTAAAGTCGCGCGGTTCAAGTAATCGAGGGAATTATCGGGAAAGGTGGCCGCCTCTTCACTGTTAAAACCAACGACCACTTGTTCAGCCCCTATACTCTCCGCGTAGGCTGCCGCTACATGAATCAGCAATCCATTGCGATTGGGAACCCAAACGGCAGTTGCCGTTTTCTGCGTGTGATGGAGATCGTCAAGCTGTAATGCATTCAATTGAGGTATGGCTCGATCTTTCCGGGTCAATGACGAGTTCGAAATCGCCCCAAGCCATTCCAAATCGACTATTTGATGATCGATTTGATAATACTGACAGAGCTTCTGGGCGGCTTGTATTTCACGCTGATAGGCCTTCTGCCCGTACTGGGCAGTAATGGCAAGAATGGGCGAATCTAGATGGTCACAAAAGGCAAGATTTGCCGCTGAATCGAATCCCCCGGATAGCAAAATGATGGACTTTCGCTTCATAGCAAATTTCCTTGGCGCAAATTTCCTTGGCGCAAGTTCCCTTGAACCGCAGGCTGCTGATTTCGCCAGTTTCGCTGCGCCCGATGACTCCCTACGTGTTTCGTCCGTCGATAGAATCGAAACCATGGCACACCTTGTCGAATAGCAAGAAAATACTTCTTTGTTTCAACGGGGCGGAACGACTTTTGCGCCAAAAGCTCGTCCAATCGCGCCGGGCCGACATTATACGCCGCCAAAGCATAATGTGAGGGCATACCTAAATAGTAATCTCTAAGCCACGCTAAATAGGCAATCCCAATTGCCGTATTAACGAAGGGATCAACGAGCTGGGCTTCAGAAATTGATTTCTTTCGGAGCCATTTACTTCTGAAAATCTCGTGCCCTGAATGAGGAATTCCCATCTCTCGCACGACAAAGTTTGCAGTTGGAACCATGATTTGCATAAGCCCCAATGCCCCCACGGGCGAAGCGATTTTGATTCGAAAACCACTCTCAACTTCGATCAGCGATAGGATAAAAGCGGGGTCAAGTCGAAATTTTTTACAAAGAACGACGATATGGTGTGCAAGACGGGGTGCTAAAGCACGTGGAAATAGATCCAGGTGATCCAAGAGAACTTCGGTCACTTGTTCTATGGGCATGAAATGATACAGTTCAACTGGGTGCATATGACCGACAGTAAAACTAAAATCATCGGTAGGGTCGGCCTCGGTTAAACTCACTGATGAGGAAATGAGTGAAATGACTAGAACCAAAGTCCAACTCGATATTAGACTAAAATACTTCTTCATGTACAACAACACGGCGGACTATATCCGACAATAATAGATTAGTAAAGAAAGAAAAAACCCATGGAAAACACACCCTTTAGCTTGCGCCCCGCCACCCCGGAAGACCTGGTCCGTGTCACTCAGATTGAAGCGGCAGTCCATATTGCGCCTTGGAGTAGTGAGAACTTCAGTGCCGAAATGAGTAAGCCTTATAGCCATTTTCTTGTCCTAACCGACGATGAAACAGACTCAGAAATCGTTGGCTATATAGTTTTCTGGACCATGTTTGATGAGGGCCAAATTCTCAATATTGTTGTAGATTTACCCTATAGAGGCCTTGGCCTAGCTAAGTTTATGATTCGAAAAACAGTCCAGCTTGTTTACCAAAAGGGCATTAAAAAGATCGTCCTGGACGTGCGAAAATCAAATCTACCGGCCATTCAACTCTATCAAAGACTCCAATTTGTCATCACCTCTATTCGGAAAGGATTTTACAGCAATGGGGAGGATGCCTATCAAATGCTTTTGTCGATGACAGATGATCCATTTAGGTTTTGAGAGAAACCGCCGGTCATGGAAACAGTCCCTGGCAGGGATAATTTCCGCTCAAGGGAATCCCTGGGTTTCCTTTTGTTATATTTGTTGAAATTCCACTACTATTGTTTTGGTTTAGTTCCAGATCTGATTTTAACACTCGATATTCTGTGCCGCGAACAGAAGTACTTTGTTCCTGAGTAGCATCTTCTTCGGAGATGAATGGATGAGTCACACGGATTTCTCTTTTTAAGGTTCCGTTGAGCACTCCGGCGACAAAAGTCCAGTCCACGTCAGCGTTGTACCTGATTTGCTTTCTCATATTTCCGGTATATATTCCCGGCATATTATCGAGTTGGTATTGAGTTGGGTCTACCGTCATATAATGATTTTTTGAATCGTCTATCGGTAGTGAACAAAATGGCGTATTTGGCCTCGGAGCGGCCCACCAAGTCAAAGTAATTTCTTCGTCCGGCTCTAAGGTTACTTTTTCCCAACCCCGGGTAGACCAATTTCTTGTCTCCTTTTTAGGGAAAATGTTTTTAGCGGAATGCTCAATGGTTATTTGATTCACCGTCAAGCTGGCCGACGATTTATAGTAAGAATGTTCACGCTCATTTACGGATGGCGGCCTATTATCAAAGTATTCCTTGGTGTGGAGTTTACTGATATACGAATCCAAAGTATAATTTTTCTCATCTGGGTCGATGTGGACCCAAATATGAAAGCGCCTTTGAGTTGGGTTCTTAATTTTTTCTACAAGAATCTTTTCACCGCTCTTTGAAATCTGACGAATCAAGTGTTCAGTGGCTAAACTATTGGAGGGCTGTTCTGAATTCAATATAAGAGTTGGAATGGGTCCCGCAACTTGAAATCGAATGACAATCGCTACGTGCTTTCCGTTTTCGAGATCGAGTTCAACAGTGAGCTCCTGGGTGTCGTCCAGATCGGCATCCAAAGAAGTGTAAGGATTTAAATGAGCCGGTTTGAGTATCAAAGATGGATCTGTCTTTGGGCTCGATGCACTTGGGTCTTCCTTTTTTTCTGGTTCCGGTTCTGCGATAACCTTCCACATAGGAATGAGCCATCGGTGGTTCGGAATATCGTGCACCACGTTCTCGGGCTGAAAGCTTTCGATTACTTTTCCATTCGAACGGTGAACGCGATGTGAAAAGACTGCGGAAGCAATTGGAGATCCCAAAGAATTTTCGGGCCATGCGAAAAAGTAATTTTTCTTCTTGGATGTGCTATCGGATTGAAGGTCTAGTAAGAAAAGCTTTTTATGAATCAGAATTGAAAACGAATCCGCGGTGTAATCGTCTAAATCCGAAGTCAAACTTGAACTTAAAAAATCATCCGCACTCGGTGAAACCGATACATTCCCTGCTGGTGCCGCGGTCAAAATTCTCAACCCAATAGATGCTGCAGGATGGTCCATTGGGTCGTCGATGGGATCTTCGCTTTTTCGTGCTTCTGGCTTGCGACCCTCTGATCCTCTTGCTTCGTCGTCGGAAGTACCGTCGCCTACAGAATCATCTTGATTCGCCTTGCCTGATTCTCCGCCACAGCCTACGAATGTCATACTGAGAGTTAGGCCAAGGTTAAATATTGAAATAAAGATCAGTAAAGTATGAGTAAATTTTTTAATCATTTTATTCCTTAACTACTTTCGTTCTAAATTTAATTTGAAGAGGTATCTTCGATGAGTCCGCAAGTTCTAGCTCGATACGTAAAATATGCGTATCCGACTCGTTATAATGAAACTGCCGTAAAAACTCTGAAATTGGTACGACCCATCTCTTATTTTCAGTATCACGCGATGGATTAAATGAGTGATATGTGCCAATCAATTGATTATTGCCGTCGAGTCGTTGATAGTTGAGCTGTGCTCCATCGATACGGACTTCTCCGAAGAGGTTAGGCCAAACGAAATAGAGTTTTCTCGGTTTTTTTCCAGAAGATAGTGTCTTGCCGTATGCGATCTGATTTCGAGAAAGTGAAGGATAAAAGTCCGTAGGAATATCTTCCAGCAATTTCCAAGGGAGAACTCCTGTCTTCTCACCCTCTCGTTCAGCCATGACCTGAAAACCCAGATCGTAAGCCGGACCTCGACCGCGTTTTGGGTTTGGGCCCGGATCTTCCGGAGTTACGGGTGTTTCTGGCGGAGTTTCTTCTATTTCTGCTTCTAGGGGGTGGGCCGGACCGCAGTTCACACTTAGAATAGTAAGCCCTAGCAGCAAGAAGACCATTGGATATCGTTTTACTCGAATTGACATAGATTGCCTCATATAGGCGTACTCAATTGCATGACTGAACGGGAAGGTGCCGACGTCATGTAAAAGTGCTGCAATGCGCATGCTTTTGTGGAAGATAGCGGCGGGATTCTTGGATCGTGGATCAAACAATTCCGAATCGGCAACTGCTAAACCCAAGGCTCGCAGCATTTGATCCATCGAATGCATCACCCCAATCACATGAGCAAAGCGGTTGTGCTCTGCTCCTGGAAAAATATAATTGGCGAATCCTAATTGCTTGATCCACCGTAGCCTTTGAAAGAAGGGCGAATTGATAATTTTCTCTTCCCATTCCGTAATGGGAATAAAGCCATAGAGCACATCGTAGATG
>Ga0206829_10183_pt1 | contig 21614 bp, 17 predicted proteins | sample Alteio_BWOrgCont_75_FD_152862 | JGI IMG/M metagenome (GOLD analysis project Ga0206829, IMG submission 152862) | Enriched cells from forest soil in Barre Woods Harvard Forest LTER site, Petersham, Massachusetts, United States -... | ecosystem: Environmental > Terrestrial > Soil > Temperate forest >... | reverse complement strand
GCTGGTCATGGTGGTGTCTGGAATCTTAAACAAGGAATCCAATGTGAAACTATATAAAGAACTTTGATAAACCAAACTGATGGTACTGTCAGCATTGGTCTTCAGCAAAGTATCATTGACTAAGTTTTTCAAAGTCAATGTCGAATTCACCAGAGGTGCGAGGATGTTCGTATCCCAGCGTTCCTGGTTAGGGTTTCGCTTGCAGCCGGTCCAGATGATAAGGACCAGGGCGGCAAGTACAAGGAATTTGCTTTTAGTAGTCATCCTGTTAATTTTTATTCAAGGTGTAAAATTAGTAAAAATTATGGAGATGAAACAATATTAATCTGAATGCGGAAACTTTCATCCTTTTTACATTAGAAAATGAACTTTGAAGATCCCTCCGCTTAATAATAGGAGTGCTCACGACTTTACTAAAGTTATAAAAGAGGGGAAGAAGTAAGAGGGTAGCATCCTTTAATTAGGAATTATAAATTAGGAATTAGGAAAATGCACATCCTAATTCCTAATTGATCCCCTATACCGGCGAGATAGGCTTAGGCGCACTCCAGGGAGTCCGTCCGCCACGGGTAGTCATGTATGCCCGGCGGAAGAATACTGCTACTCCGGTAGGCATGCCGGTGGCGGTAGTCCTGGAGACATTGGTATCTGGAAGGTCGTACCATACCAGCACCCCTGCCACCATCAATCCATATTGCCAGTAATACGTCGCAGTACATCTTTTGCCATTATATTTCGCTGCCAGGCTGTTAAGTTTTATCACTCCCGTAGCTCCTTGTTTGAGGGTGAGTTCGGGCTTCGTATTTACAGCTTTCTCCTTGACCGCTGCCATACCGGCAGATGCTATGATCGCCGCCGCATTTGTTTGATCCGCAAGGCAAAGCGCCAGCACATACGCAATCAACAAGTCTAACGGAATTTTTACCACTGCCATCGCTGCCAAGATGGCTTCGCTGCCCATTTTATTTTCAATGGCTGTAAGCAATAGACCATTCTTGGTACCCAATGTGGTGAGTCCCGAAAAAGGAGTACTAAAATACCCACCATCATCGTCGGTCTGCGCCTTAATCAGTTGTTTAACTCTCACCTGGTAGGGTCGAGCAGAAGGAGGCATGGGGCAAGAGGGTTTAATTATCCAGATCACCTTTGCCGCCAATATAATATACATCCCTTTCCTACCCACCCTTGCCTCCAAAGTCCTGAAATAATGAAGTCCTTGAATGGGCGTCACGATTTGTTTCTGAATTTTTTCTTCTCTCTTGATTAATCCAGCCTCTTCAATGGTTAAAATAGTACCCTCCGCTGCGGCATTGTCCCTGATTTCGATGGTTCTTAACTGGCTTTTGTTTTTTGGAACCCCTGCATCAGGATTTTGCTCGCTGGCTAATGCAGCGGCGGCTTTCTTTTCTTCGCTAATCTTTTTTAATTCCGTCTGAAACTCCCTGTTAAACGTTCTTCTGGCATTTTTTTTCTCATTCCTGGCAATCTTTTTCGCCAGATCCTCCATTTCTCTTTTGGTCAAAGGTTTTTCCTCACCAAAAATACTTTGGGTAATTTTCCTGGTACCTTTTACAGGTACGGTGCCCTCGACTTCAATGCTGTCCTCGGCAACTTTTTTAAAATTTTCCATATTATTATTATTTGATTAAACTATCTTTATATAGGATTCATGCTGAAAACGGATATGTTTAGCCTGAAAAATCATAATTGCTGCAGCTATCACGATTTGTGTTACACAAATCACGATAGCTGCTGCACAAATCGCGATTTGTGTTACACAAATCACGATAGCTGCTGCACAAATCGCGATTTGTGTTGCACCTATCACGATAACTGCAGCACAAATCGCGATTTGTGTAACACAAATCACGATAGCTGCAGCACAAATCGTGATTTGTGTTGCACCTATCGCGATAACTGCAGCACAAATCACGATTTGTGTTACACATATTATAATAAGTGCAGCAATTGACCAATTCCAAACTGAAAAGCAAGATTTAATAGTAGAAAATGAACTTTGAAGATCGCTCCCTATAATAATAGGAGTGCTCTTAACTTTACTAAAGGTATAAACTTTAGTAAACTTAGTCTCTCTGCCCGATATGATTTCTGCTGATTTCATTTCTTAATTCTAACACAAAGATACAGATTAAAAGGTTTTGCCTCCTACATATTTCCGTCGTATGGTTTATTTACCGTAGTAAATTTATTTTACTTCCTTCTAATGACCCCTTTCAAAGGACAAAAAAGCGAGCGGACATCATTAAATCGAGCCTTCTCATGCCTGCTGATATTCTTGGTGAAATTATTAAAGGTAACACTCCCTTCCAATGTCAATTATCAATTATCCATTGTCAATTGGAGTGCAGGCATATATTTCTATGAAGTAAGAGGACTGGAAGGAAGTTCAAGAGGGAAGTTCGTGAAGGTTAATTAGAAATTGTTTAATTAAGAAGTAACCGTAAGAATATTCCCGTTAAGCGATGTCTTGAACACTTGCAAAGCAGATGGAGGAGGACCACCTGTTACATTACCATTAAGATCATAAGTGCCTCCATGACATGGGCAATAAATATCCTTTGCCTGGCTGCTATAACTAACAGTGCATCCCTGATGAGTGCATACATTTGACAATGCGATATAGGTATTAGTAGCCGTCCTGATGACGATAGCATTATTGCTTTCCACATAACCTCCCACAGTTTTTAAGGCAGAATTAGAGGAAGCATTGAGATCAAGAGTGAAGTTTACACTGACAGTGGCAGGAGTAGAACCCCCATTCTTGGAGCAGCCTTCAAGTATTGATGCACCGGTCACTATGGCTCCGCATATCAGGAATGTGCTTTTGAGAAAATCTTTTCTATCCATTTCAAATGATAATATCTTTTGTACAAATTAATTTACGCAACATATCATAAGATAGTTGGGTAAAGAACGACATTCGTAGCGAGGGGGGGAGTCGAACCCCCGACCTCAGGGTTATGAATCCTGCGCTCTAACCATCTGAGCTACCTCGCCATAATTTTAAAGAACCGATACATTATTTCTGAATTCGGGGCTGCAAATATAGAATTCTAATCATGAATTCAATAAGCCTTCTTCAGTTAATAGACGAATGGCTTGTTCGGCAACTTCTTTTCCATATTCAGAGAGGGTATATTTCATTACTATTAATTTCTTTCCAACCTTTCCATTATCCTTTGTGAACTTAACTACAAACATAGGCCAGATGCCTAACCAGGTGATCTCTTTATGATATTTAATAGAAATGATTTTATCCCTTTTTATGATCAATGTTGGATTGCTTAACAGATAAATCATTAGCAATCTTAACAGAACGATTCCTAATCCAAGGAAGAACAGAGAGCTGATGATTTCACCAGCAATAATGTCCACAATAGCAAAGTAAAATCCTAACAAAGTTAAGAAGATAAACACTGGATATAATAAGGCGCGAATCTTCATTGCGCCCGATTGTAATTTCTTTAAGCCAGGATCCTCGATTAATATCGTTAAATCAGCAGTGGGAATAAATACTAATTTATCATCTAATATATGACAATAGCCCTGAAGCATTTTGAAGGAACGGTTCATTCTTAGGTAAGCTGATTTGTTCATTGGGTTGATTAAGTTTATTGAGTCAAAGATATTCAACACAATAAACCTAATCAACCAATCAACTTAATTATGTATTGGCAGGAAAGAATAATCCTTAGCGTAGTCAAGCATCTGACCTATGAAATCTGTAGGGTATTCTATCTTGACATCAGTTAATTTATCTCCATTCATTACAGGTATTAACTTAGGCTGGATGAAACCTTTGTAGGGAGCTATGTTCAATGCCTTATATCTGTCATGAACTTCCTTTAATAATGCTTGATCTACTTTCACAGCATAAGTTTCTATCAATCCCTTTCCAGCTTCAAAATCACCTTCTGATTTGATGCGTTGAATCTCCCTTAATAATTCTCCAAACAAGGTTCTCAGCTTAGTATAGTCATTAATCTTAAAGTAAGTCTTTCCATCCTTAACCACCTTCTCAATCACATTATCTTTCTTTCCTTTTTCATAAGCCCATGCAGCATTCAACTGACGGTTTCGCATGTGCGCCTCCTGCAAACTCTTCCCGGGCTCTATACGATTCAATTGAGTCATCAAGCCATTCATAATATAATTATCATACTCTGCTTTTCCAACTTCCAAAGATGGCATTACGCCAATATCAACCAGCTTCTGATCCATGATGTAATACAAGCCAACTAAATCCGCACGTGCTTCTTCCAAAGCACTTGCATATATCTTTAAAGTCTTATCAGTAGTTCCCACTCCAGGGTTTAATTGCCCGGATGCATGACCTATCGCCTCATGCATATCAGTATGAAGTTTACCTGCCAATGGAGCATATTGTTTTATCCTGTCTTTGGTAGCTTGATCATATCCAAACTCATCAATTAGCGGGCTTTTGGCACCTACTATGTTATATGCATCAACTAAATTTCCAAGAGATACTGACTTGGAACCATGCTCTTCACGAATCCATTCATTATTCGGAAGATTTATTCCAATAGGAGTAGAAGGTGCGCTCTCTCCGCTTTCAGCAATTACAGTGATAACTTTTGCAGAAATTCCTTTTACATTTTTCTTTTTATGTTCAGTCATGATAGGCGAATTATCCTCAAACCACTGGGCGTTTGCAGCTATCTTGGCAATCAATTTAGTAGCTTCCAAGTCCCTCATTGACAAGACCATTTCATAGCTGCCCTTCTTGCCTATGGCATCAGAATAAACTTCAATGAATCCATTTGTAAAATCAATCATAGAAGACGTATCCGCAACCCAGGCAATAGAATAATCATCGAATGCAGTAAGGTCGCCGGTCTGATAGAATTTAATGAGTTTATCCAATGTTGTTTTTTGTTGTTCGTTTTCTGCAACGGTCATTGCTTTCTGTAACCAATAAACAACCTTCTCAATAGCAGGAGAATACATCCCACCTACTTTCCAAACCTTTTCTACAACCTTTCCATTCTCTTTTACAACTTTAGAATTCAAGCCATACATTGGTTGTTCTTTGACATCTTTCTTTGTCATTTTACTATAAAAATCTTCCACTTCCTTTTGTGAAACTCCTTCATAGAAGTTATTAGCAGAAGCCTTTATATTATCAATATTTGGACTTTGATCAACATCCTTACCATCCACTTTGGGATCATATAATATCGGCTCCATGTATTTAATAAAAGCATCTACCTTCATACCTTCCAATGGTAATTTGCCAGCAGCAGATTTGGTAATTAATTCCTTCAGATAAACAGCATCAAATTGTGGAATCATTTTGTCGTATCCGTAATGATGATGGATGCCATTAGCAAAGAAAAACTTCTTGGCATATACTAGGAATTTCTTATAATTATCAGCATCTTTACTTCCGGAATAAGATGTCAGAATTGCCTCAAGAGTCTTACGCACCTGGAGATTATGTTTATACTTTTGATCATAATAAATATCTCTGCCCGACAAGCCAGCCTGGTATAAATAATAAGCCAGTTGTTTCTGTTTAAGAGAGAGTTCATTAAACCCGGGCACCTGGTATCTCAATACCTGAATATCGTCAAAGCGATCAGATTCGACAGTGAATACAGAGTCTTTGCTGCTCACATTTGCATTTGTTTCTTTCTTTTCGCCATGAGAATTACATGCAGCGAAGGTTGTAGTTAGAGCTACCATTAGAATTACGATTACATTACTTTTCATTTTATATATTATTAATTTAAGGGGGCGCAAATATAGAAATTAAGCATTATAAAAGATATTAATTCCGGCATCATAAATTTGATTAAAATTAATTATTCCAAAACTATTTTTATTATTTTTCCCGGGTGGAAGGTTTGAATCAAATAAATTTTCTATTTTTGCAGCCCCGAAAAAGAAAGATTGTCCGATGGTGTAATTGGCAACACGTCTGATTTTGGTTCAGAAGAGTCTAGGTTCGAGACCTAGTCGGACAACAGTCTAAATTCAAAACCCCTTACAAAGCAAAAACTTGTAAGGGGTTGTTTTTTAATGTTTCCTATGGATTATACTAAATCAAATGTTTCCGAAAATTAAAAAGGCTACACATAGCGAGTGAAAGCCATTTATTAATTATTTCGTACTTTTGCAGTCAGATAAAAAAATGAACAGTCTATATATAATATTATTTCCTAACCAATCTCTCACGGAGCATAACAACCTTCGCCAGTCTTTGACTAGCAACGCAAGCTCCGAAAGATGGTTATAGAATATTTATATATACCATGCAATTCTATTTGGGATAAATTATCCCTTAGAATATCTGCAATTTTTCTGAAAACAGACAAAGAATCCGACGGTTTCTTATTAGTCCTTAAATTCAAATTGTGGAAATTATGTAAGTCTTTTCAAGAATTATGTAACAACCACCTTTTCAAATGGCAGTAATTTTGCGGCGTTAGAAATTAAATAAATAATCGCAACAATAATTATTATGGGAAACGAATTTTGGGACATGAGAATGATGGGCTGGGCACTACTGGGGCTTGCAGTAATCATCGTAGGTTTTTATGCAATGCATAGGAGATACGGCAAAAAATAAATGATAAACTTTAGACCTTCAAGGTTTTTAAAACCTTGAAGGTCTTATAAAGAAAATGAAACTCTATATAAAATACATGGTCTCGCAGCGTTGCAAAATGTTTGTGAAAGATGAGTTGAAGAAACTCGGACTTCACTTCGTTGTTGTGGACCTTGGCGAAGTTGATATCATGGAAGAATTGAATGATGATCAACGCGACGAATTGAATGAAGCTCTTATGGTGCAAGGGCTGGAGCTGATGGATGACAAGAAAGCGATATTGATTGAGAAAATCAAGAATATAATCGTCAAAATGGTGCATGATGTAGATGATGCAATATTGAAGGTGAATTTCTCGGAATATATCAGTAAGAAATTAGGTGTTGATTATTTTCATCTGTCGAGAATATTTGTAGAAGTACAAGGCATGACTATCGAACAATTTATCATCTCGCATAAGGTTGAAAAGGTTAAGGAGCTCATCATGTATGGCGAACTGACCATCTCTGAAATCGCCTGGAAGATGAACTATAGCAGTCTGGGACATTTATCCAATCAATTCAAAAAAGTAACCGGATTATCTCCTTCAAATTTCAAAGCACTGAAAGATAAACGCCGCAGCCCGCTTGAGGAAGTAGGGAATGAAAACAATTTATAATTAATTAAAATGGAAAAGAAAAAAGATTTAAAAGGCTTCGCGGCTCATTTGAAAAAGAATCATTTACCGGAATTAATATTGGAAAAAGTTCGTATCACCAAAACAATGGATATTCCTCTAATGAAGAAAATGTTTGCTGATTTCACAGAGGAACAGATTATTGATATGTCTAAAGTTAATGCAACTAAAATTATAGCCTCTTTAGAAAACAATTCTGAATATGATTTAGCCTATTCACACGGCATTTCTAAGTTTGATATTCAGTCAACTGATTTTATTCTTTTATGTTTGTTGCAGAAGAAAGCATTGCTTACTTTCCTGCCTCGTTATACTTCCGATGCAGAGGAAATTATTTCTATAGTTAAGGAATTGGAGGACTACTATACTAAGGTAAAGGTCGAAGGAATTCAGATATTGATTACAAGTCAAAATGAAGATAAGGAAAAACGCGCAGCAGAATTAGTAATTGCAAATAAAGAGCTTCTATTCCAAAGCAATGAAAAAGAAAAACGAGCGAATGAATTAGTAATTGCAAATAAAGAGCTGCGATTTCAAAGCCGTGAAAAGGAAAAACGTGCAGAGGAATTAGCCATTGCTAATATTGAGCTTGCTTTTCAAAATGAAGAGAAAGTAAAACGTGCTGCAGAATTAAAAAATGCCAATTATGCACGTGGTCTTATTGAGGCAAGTCTTGATCCGTTATTTACTATCAGCCCTGAAGGAAAAATTACGGATATGAATGAAGCCTCTGTGGAAATAATCGGTAAGTCAAGAAAGGATTTATTAGGCACTGATTTTAGTGATTATTTTACCCATCCAAATGATGAGCGTAAAATTTATGACGAAGTTTTAGAAAAAGGATTTGTCACAGATTATCCATTAACTATGGTGGATGGAAAACTTAGAGACGTATTATTTAATGGTTCAGTTTATAAAGATGAACAAGGCAATATTCTTGGAGTTGTGGCGGTAGCAAGAGATACTACATATCAAAAAAGAATTGAAAAGGATTTGACGGAAGCGATTGTCTTTGCTGAATTGGCAACAACAATTGCAGAGGCGGCTAAGGAGAAAGCCGAGCGTGCCACCCATATTGCAGAGGATGCTGTGAAGGCGAAACAACAGTTCTTATCAAACATGAGCCATGAGATTCGGACTCCGATGAATGCGATTATCGGATTCACGAAAGTTGTTTTGAAGACGGAATTAACTGCCAAACAAAAGGAATATCTGATGGCGATAAAGATGAGTGGAGATGCGCTGATCGTGCTCATCAACGACATTCTTGATCTTGCAAAAGTGGATGCAGGCAAGATGACATTCGAGCAGATTCCATTCAAGATGGCGATGTCAATCTCTGCGATGCTTCATTTGTTTGAGACAAAGATTCAGGAAAAGAATTTGGAATTGGTTAAGGAATATGACAACAGAATTCCTGAAGTATTGGTAGGTGATTCTGTTCGATTGCACCAGATCATTTTGAATCTGGTGAGCAATGCAGTGAAGTTCACTTCAAAAGGAAAAATCATTGTGAGCGTTCGTCTTTTGAGTGAAGATGATACTTCGGCTACTATCGAATTTGCCGTGTCTGACACAGGAATCGGAATAGCTGAAGATAAGATTGATAAGATTTTCGGGAACTTCCAACAGGCTTCAAGTGGCACTTCAAGATTGTATGGGGGCACAGGTTTGGGGCTTGCTATTGTCAAGCAATTAGTAGAGCCACAGGGAGGCACTGTGAAGGTGAAAAGCGAGATTGGCAAAGGCTCAACATTTAGTTTTACTTTGAAATTCCAAAAGACAAATGAGGAGGCTGAAGCTTCGGCTGAACTTGCGGAAGTGGATACGGATATTAAGAATATTAAAGTTTTGGTGGTTGAGGATATTGCTTTGAATCAGTTATTGATGAAGACCCTTTTGGATGATTTTGGTTTTGAAAGAGACATCGCATCGAATGGAAAAATTGCCATTGAAAAGCTTAAACAAAAATCGTATGACATTATTCTCATGGACCTGCAAATGCCCGAAATGAATGGCTTTGAGGCTACCGAATACATTCGCAACAAGATGAATTCCAAGATTCCAATCATTGCATTGACTGCCGATGTAACGACTGTTGATCTCGCGAAATGCAAAGCCGTTGGCATGAATGATTACATCGCAAAACCTGTGGATGAGAAGTTATTATTCAACAAAATTATTGGTTTGGTGAAGAAGCCTTCCTTGATAAATATTCCCAAGAGCGAAGAGAATGATTTGACGAAAAGACTGCGATGTATTGACATGGCTTTCCTGATTCATCGTACGAAATCGAACCCTGAACTGATGTCTGAAATGATTTCACTTTATCTCGAACAAACCCCGCCATTGCTCATTGCCATGAAGGAAAGCCTGGAGAATAAAGATTGGAAATCGCTATACGCAGCCGTGCATAAAATGATTCCTTCCTTCTCTATAGTTGGTATCAATACCGACTTCGAAAACATGGCAAAAAAGATACAGGAATTCGCAAGTACGCAGCAACAGACGGATGGTATCCATTCATTAGTCTTAGAGATTGAGCGGGTATGCACACAGGCTTGTGAGGAATTAAAAGAAGAATTAGATTTGATAAAAAATACTAAACAATGAAGAATAAAATAAAGATTTTTTTGGTTGATGATGATGCTTTATTCCTGAAAGCGTTGGAGATAGAATTCAAGGAGGCTGCGGATTTCAACATCGAGACCTACTCTACAGGCGAACTTTGCATTGAGCATTTGAATCATTTTCCTGATGTGATTATTCTGGATTATCACCTCAATGGCATCGTCGAAAACGCGATGAATGGCATGGAGACATTGGATAAAATCAAGGATTACAGTCTCGACATTCCGGTCATCATGCTGTCATCTCAAGACAAGATAGAAGTGGCGATAGACTGCATGCACCACCGTGCTGCGGACTATGTGGTGAAGAGCGAAACGGCTTTCATCCGCCTCCAACAAACCATCACCAAGATATTCCAATACAAGAAAATGGAAAAGGAATTGAAGTGGTATATGGAGCGGATGTAAGGTCAATTAGGAACTACGAATCAGGAATGTTCCTCTATTCTTAATTATCTTCATCATCGTTTTGTTGTTGCTCCTAAAAAGTCGCAATCACAAAACGATGAAAGGAAATTGACGACTGGTATATTTTCGCGATTAAATAATTGATTCTATAGAAAGGAAGGGAATTAGTGATCCAATCCAAAGAATGGTTGGTTAATCAAATCTCTTTAGAAATTTACTCTGCTAATTAATAAGTCCTGCTTCGGCAGGATTTTTTGATGCCCCGGATTATTTTTTGAATCATTCAACATAAGTAGCTATTCCCAAAACATTTATCGCTATTCCCACGCAGAAAATCGCTATTCCCACGCAGAATATAGCTATTCCCAAACAGGAAGTCGCTATTCCCACGCAGAGAATCGTTATTCCCACGCTGGGAATCGCTAATCCCTCGCAGAGAATCGCTATTCCCACCCAGAGAATCGCTATTCCCAAACAAGAAGTCGCTATTCCCACGCAGAGAATAGCGATTCCCAGCGTGGGAATAGCGATTCCCTGCGGATTAATCGCTCCGCCGACTTTTTCCACCCTTTCAAAAACCGTCTTTTCAACGGGAAAAGGGTATATTTTAGGGAATTAGAGGATGGGGGAGTTTTTATAGAATTTGAGGCATTTTGGAAGTTAAGTTGGAATTTCTTCTTTTCAATCTTTGTTTTATGATAGCATCCCTTTTTCAGGGTGCTGCAATAAAACGAAGATGGTTATTATGATTCGCATGATATGAATTATGTAAGTCTTTTCAAGAATTATGTAACTGTCACCCTTTGAATTCAGGGTAATTTTGCAGCGTTGAAAAATGATAAAAATCTGTACCGACAGTTTCGGAAAACAAAGAATAAAAAAAAATGTATGAATTATGTAAGTCTTTTCAAGAATTATGTAACAGTCACCCTTTGAAATGGTGGTAATTTTGCGGCGTTAAAAATGATAAAAATAATAGTAAATAAAAGATATGAAACAATTTAAAATAACAACACCTTTGCTGAATGATAATTTTCAACAGCAAAAATCTTCCGACCAGTTGATGGGGGTCATCAAACAACTTGCAATTAAGAATCAGGAGCATGAAAAATGTGATGAGGAATTGGAAATTGCCAACAAAGAATTGGTACGCGAAAAGGAAGCAAATGAGAAATGTGCCGAAGAATTGATGATTGCCAATAATGAATTGGCAAGTCAAAACAGAGAGCATGAAAACAGCGAAGAAGAGCTGATAACAGCCAACAAAGAGCTGGTCTCACAAAATGATGAAAAGGAAAAACAAGAACAAAGCGCAGAAGATATGCTGGCAATAATTGCCCGCAAGGAAAGGGAACAAACGAAGAGAATTTTAGATCTTTCAGAGATGATCAAGAAGGATATTTATTCTCCGGAAGAGCTTCAGACAAAGGTGGGATATATAAAACAATTTGCATTTGATCTGGAAAATTCCATCAAGGAATTATCAGATCTTTTGCAAAAATATTTATCTCCTGATGAAGATGATTTAGAAGAAATAAAATAAATAATATGACAACGAAAAAGAAAATTCTGGGAATCCTTTTACTGATGGCAATTGGGGTTGCATACTTCCAAGCCACAACATTTATAGTCGGATCTTTCGCCTATCCGGCTAATTATTCAGGAACAAAAACTGAAAGAGTTTCTACATCTTTCCATATAGTAAAACATTAAATTAATATATATAATAAAAGTAAATACAATGATGAATAAATCTACATTTTTGAGCACAGCAATAATGATATTTGCATGTGCATTTAGCTGTCAAGGCAGCAATGGTTTGGAGGTAATAACAAAGACGACCTCTACGGTAATAGTGCCAAAGGATTCAATAAAAATCGCGAATAAAAATGGCGATGGGGATCAGAAAAGGAGCGTCTTTAAATTGAATGCAAAGACGGATATTCCCATAACAGTATTGAGTGCCGGATGGTCGGTGTATTGCATGACAAAGGTTTATAATAAAGGAGCTTCTGATTCGGGGCAGATTTTAAGTCTGAATAAAAATAATATCAATGCCTTTGACAGATGGGATGTAAGACCCTATAATGGGAACTTGGATAAGACGAGTTATATCCCGTTTTATGCTGCAATTCCGCTTCCGTTAGTATTTTTCCTGGCAGGTGATGAAATGAGAAGTGATTTCCTGGAACTCACATTTTTATATTTCGAAACACTTTCAGTTACTGGTTTATTCGGGTACTCCGCAACTCATTTTGTTGATAGATACAGACCTTATGCTTATGATGCGAGTACATCTATGGGTGAAAGGATGGGTGAAAATGCAAAGAATTCTTTCTATGCCGGGCATGTGGAAGTTATTGCGACATCAACATTTTTCATTTCCGAAGTATATGCGAGTTATTATCCCGACTCAAAAATAAAATGGTTATTCTTCGGACTTTCAGGTGCCGCAACAGCAGGTATGGGGTATTTCAGATTGAATGCGGGAGAACATTTCCCATCCGATATTGCATTGGGAGCAGCAGCAGGAACCTTATCAGGAATTTTGGTTCCTTATTTCCATAAGCATAAGATTTTTAATAGTAACAAGGTGAGTTTATCGCCCTTCAGCAGCGGTTCTGCCAATGGTCTTTCGATGGTTTATAAATTGAATAAATAAAGATGAATTTAGAATTCAAGATAACAACTCAGGACATCATTTTCTTTAATTCAAATTAAATACCTTAAAACATGAAAAAAAATCTTTTCATTCTTATCATCTCTATAATTTCAATATCTACAATAAACGCTCAACAAGACAAAACCCCTCTTTTTAGGTTTTTGCATAAAAGGGGATATAGGTTTAATGATTCTATTCCATCAGCACAATGCGGCAAGTGGTGCGATACGCTTTATTATAATACGATATACAGGGCGACTTTATTAGGTTCTCCCACCATTCCGTTTTCATTTAGCAATATTACCTTTGATCAACAAGGAAATTATGCGCTTAATACAGCCCTTAAATTTGGCTATGGATATTCCTGGTTTTTGGGTGATTTTACATTTAATGAAGCAGATCAAATTACAATAAGGCAAACAATTGCCTTTGGTTTTGCTGGGGATTTCGGTCTACAGAATAGTTTTTTAACAGCAAAATCAACAACAAGTTTTGTTGCAGGAGCATTCATTGGATTACAAACATTCTCGTTATTCTTTGGATATGATTTCATAGAAAAAAGCTCTGTATTTGGGTTGGTCACAAGGTTGGATCTTTACACGATATTTCCTGCTTTATTAAAACCATTCGGTAAAGTAAGAGAATTAAGCGGGCATAGAAAAGAGGCGATAAGGATTAAGGATAATCAATACTAATACTATGATGATTGAACAAAGACCTTGTGAGAATTATGTAAGTCTTTTCAAGAATTATATAACACTCAGCCGGAAAATCGGTGGTAATTTTGCATCGTTAAAAATTTAATAAATAATAAAAAGTAAAAAGTAAAAAAATGAAAAGAATTTTAGTAATCGCAATCATAATGATTGCCTCCATAAACATGATCAAAGCTCAGGGAGTATGCTTTGGAATTAAGGCGGGGGTAAACCTCGAAAACATTAGCGGTTTAGCAGCCGGAGACAATGCAGTTGGCTCTATTACTAATGAATCTACATCAATCACTCTTGGCTTTCATGCTGGGGTTTTTGCGAACATCAGTCTAAGCGATCATTGGGCATTGGTGCCTGAAGTGCTTTGGACTACGGCGGGTGCACAGCGGACATTCACCCAAACCATTAATGGAAACACTTACACGGCTGTAGGTCCATTTTCATTAAGTTATCTTCAGATTCCTGTGTTTCTGAATTACAAATTAGGAAGTGGCTTTTACATTGAAGGAGGTCCTTATATCGCGTTCCTTGTTGGTGCGAATTCGAGTGTACCGACCTTTAATGATCAAGGTCAGGCTACTACTATTGTATCAAGTTCTGATACTTACAACAACAAAATGGATTTTGGTGTTGGGCTTGGTCTTGGATACAGGATGTGTAATGGATTAGGCATTAATCTAAGGTACAATCAGGGTCTGAATACCGTGTATCTTGCGAACAGACAAGGTAATCAGGCTGTCATAACTAATGAGGCTGCTTATGGTAAAAATGGTGTCGCGCAAGTTTCTATCAGTTACTTGTTTGGTTGCAGTTCTTGTACGCCAAAGGCTGTTGCTTATGTAGAACCTCCTGCACCACCTGCTCCAGTTGCGGCTATTGCTCCGGTTGCGGCTCCTGATGTTCAGTTCTCTGTTCTGGCTCCTAACACAATTCCTATTCAGCATGTTGTTATTGAAACACTACCGTTAAGTGATTATGTTTTCTTTGATGCAGGCAGCACTGATATTCCAAGCAGATATACTCTCCTAACTCAAGCACAGGCATCAAGTTTCGCAGAAGTTCAGTTAAAAGACTGTCAGAAAGATCCTGGCACCCGTTCTTCACGACAAATGAAAGTCTATTATAACGTCTTGAATATCGTTGGTGACAGAATGAGAAATGCTCCTACTTCTACAATAAAATTAATGGGTTCATCTGCAGGCAAAGGTGTTGATATTGCTACAGCCAATGCTAATTCTGTGAAGAATTATTTGGTAAATAACTTTGGAATTAATCCTTCTAGAATTACTGTTGAAGGACGTAATCAGCCTGGCAATCCTTCTGAATTAGTCGGTAATAAAACTGATTTGAATCTTACAAGTGCTGAAGATAATCGTGTGCATATCGTAAGCACTTCTACAGATTTGATGGTGGAGGTTGTTGGGAATTCTGCTTTGTGTTTAAAACCTGTTCAGGTTGTTGCGAATGATGGTATTTCTACTGACAATACACCTGTTTCGGTTACGGTAGCTGGTGCAAGTGATGTTCTTAAGACATGGTCAGTGGTCGTTACTGATTCATTAGGTAATGTACAAAACTTTGGTCCTTATACAGGCAACACAGAGTCTCTTTCCGGAGAAACTATCTTAGGAAGTAATAACAGTGGAACTTATACAATGGTATTGACAGGTCAGACGAATAATGGCGGTACAATTACCAAACAAAGTACCTTCTCATTGGTTCGTGAAGCTCAACCTACCTATCCTGAACAGAGTGCGAGTATCCTGTTTCAATTCGACAAATCTGTTACGATAGCTACCTTTAAAAACTTCCTTATCAACACAGTTGCGCCTTTGATACCGGCTAATTCGACAGTTGTTATCAGTGGTCATACAGACATTATCGGAAGCGATGATTACAACATGAATCTTTCTAAAGAACGCGCCAAAGCAGCACAAACTGTTCTTGAAGGTGCGATGACTTCTGCAGGTACTACAGGGGTTACTTATAACACCGATGGATATGGTAAGAATGATATGCAATTTGCAAATACCTTACCTGAAGAACGTTTCTATAACAGAACTGTGATGATTGATATTATCCCATCAACAACTGTTGTTCAACGATAATAAATAATATTAAATGACTTGTAAGTCCCTTTCATTAGGGGCTTACAGGTCTTCATTAAGAAATCAAATTATAAATATAATATGAGAAATATAACAGAATTAAAAGGTAACTGGAACGAGACAAAGGGCAAGCTGAAACAAAAATTCGCGATGCTTACGGACGATGATTTATTGCTTATCGAAGGCAAACAAGACGAGTTGCTGGGAAGGCTTCAAAAGAAATTGGGGAAGACGAAGGATGAGTTGCATCAAATCATTTCAAACCTCTAAAACCTATGCCCTGCATGACAAATCATGCCATGCAGGGCTTAATTCAATGCCAAATTAATTTAAAAAATATTAAAATGAAAAGTAAAATTATACTAATCGTAACGATCGTTACCCTTCTGTTTCCGATGATGAATTTCGGGCAGACAATCAACTTAGGTACTACAAAGAATTTTGAGTTATTCACATCTGTAGGTGCCATCACCAACACAGGGATCTCCCAGGTAACGGGCAATGTAGGCTCTAACAGCGGCTCCAGTACAGGCTTCGGAAATGTCAATGGCAACATGGACGATGGTGGTCCTGTAAGTGCACAATGTCATACGGATTTACTGACGGCTTACCACATGTTAGACACGACAACTGCAACCTTCTTCCCATCTAATTTGTTAGGGAATGGGGATACCCTGGTTCCAGGCGTCTATTCTATTTCCAATGCTGCGACTTTAAACCTGAAGCTCTATTTGAATGCACAAAGCAATGCCAATGCTGTCTTCATATTCCAGATTCAAGGCTCCTTTTCTACCAATGCTTCTGCTAAAGTTATATTGATTAATGGGGCACTTGCATGTAATGTGTTTTGGAAGATAGAAGGCTTGGTGAGTATGGCTTCCGGCACTACCATGCGTGGAACTATTGTCGCAAATAATGCGGGCATCAACATGAACACCGGCGACACTCTTGAAGGCAGAGCTCTCTCTACTGATGGCGCGATTACCTTGAACGGTACTCTTGCTTATACCCCCGCCGGCTGCGGAGTTCCGATACTTACCGGTCCTCATGCTCCGGTGCTTAATACTACTGCTTGCTATGCAGTATTTTCTTCCGATGGCTCTGTTTCAAATACAGGAACAACCTTTCTTACTGGTGATGTAGGCACGAATGTAGGCTTGACAACAGGCTATAATTCTAATGATGTTACAGGTACTATTCATTCTATTCCAGATGCCTCAACAGCCCAGTGCGCAACCGATTTGGCTGTAGTCTATGATTCCTTAAATGCTTTGGTATATGATATTAAGTTATTATATCCCGCTCAATTTGGCAACAATCTTGTCCTCACTCCTCACACCTATTTGCTGGATGCCGCGACAACATTGACGGATACCGTGATTCTTAATGCCGAAAATAATGCCAGTGCGGTCTTTGTTATTAAGATTAATGGAGCGCTTCAAACGAGTGCCAATGCCAATGTGAAGTTGATTAACGGTGCTCAATCGCACAATGTTTATTGGCTGATTAATGGTGCGGCGAACATCGGAAATAATTCCATAATTCGAGGTACTGTGGTGATTAATAATGGAGCCTTGGGCACCCTGAGTACAGGCGTTTTTGTTGATGGCAGATTGCTCACTACTGATGGTGCTTTGACTACCACTGCCGTAACGGTTGTGGGCACTGATATTCCGGGCAATTGCTCCACAGCGACGGGCATTCCGGTTATTGATGGAACACTTGTGGATGCTGTTACCATCTTCCCGAATCCTTTCAGTAATAACACCACTATTTTCATAAATAATATTGCTGACATCAAGAATACTGTCATCAAGGTTTACAACAGTTTAGGAGAGCAAGTGATGAATACATTCATTACCGAACAAGCCACGAATCTTGAAACCAAGTCCCTGGCTTCGGGCATATATTTCTATAGGATCATCATGAATAATGAAGTGATTCAATCGGGTAAAATGGTTTCGATACAGTAAGTCAGGATTCTAAAAAGGGATTAAAAAGCGAAAGCCCTCTGATTCATCATCAGAGGGCTTTTGAATTTTATTAAACCTTTGGGGCGAAAAAAACCGAAAAGATTAAATCAAAGCCATTATAAAATTATGCTCTACTGTTTTCCCTTGTTTGATTTCAAAAGGGGCGGCTGTGTTCGGGCGGTAGAGAGCCATTGTTGCTGTCGGGGTGGCGATGCCATGTTTGAAATGTGGAATTGAATAACTGCCATCGAGATAAGTTTTAACAGTAATTCCTTGAACAGGAAAATTTACTTCAGCATTATAAATTCCTGTTATGCCATCCGGGGCATAGACATATCCTTCAGCAATGGTGGTGCCGCTTGGGAAATGATGAATCTTTCTGCCATTCCAGTAGAGATTAAAAAGACTTGGATAATCTTCCAACATACTGTTCACGATGGGGTCAACATAAGTTTCAAGATTGGTAATCGCCTTCATTACAAAAGGGTGAATGGCTGATGTATCTGCCTTGCGGGAATCGCGGGCTGTGGCAGTACTGCTTTCGACACCTCGAAAGTTGCCTAATTTAAGGACTACATCGGCTTGCTGGGCAACACTTCCGCCATAAGGCACCAATAAAGCTGCGATGGTCGGAGTGATTAATTCGAGAGTTCCATCACAAAAAGCACCGATGCCGTTGTAATGCTTTCCCTCGATTTGAGCCAGCGTAAAATTCACTTTTGAACGGCTAATTTCATCTTCAATGCTTGCATAATATGCACTTCCGGCGGAGCACATTTTGAATTCGGCATAAGTGAGAAAATGAAATTGCTTGGCGAGGTTAATGGTTTCTCCATGAGTGGAAATACCTTGATTGGCTTCGGCTTGAATGCCCAATTGGATTTGCGTCACAGCCTTACCAATAGCTGCGGTGATTCCACTTCTTGCACCCGCGAAATTATTCAAGGGGTCAAGGACGATGCTGATAGATTCCAACACCATGTTTTTTCTTTCTTTGTCTGCTCTGTCCATTTTAATTTACTTTTTAGTTACAACATTTATTTTTCACACACGGGAAAATTTAGCTGCGACTAAAAGTTCGGGGGCGCAAAGATAGAAAAAGAATTAGGAATCAGGAATTAAAAATTAGGAGAGTGATTTATATTTCTATTGAGGAATTTTAGATTGGAGGGGAGGAATTTTGATTTATTGCAATGGGTTGATGTTTTGGAACCATAGATAGGATGGTTCTACTGGGAATTTTGTGGGAAGCTTAATTTACATTGATTCAATAGGATAAAATTTAACCACAGAGTACACAGATTAACACAGATTTTGGTCGCCAAGAATCTGTGTTAATCTGTGTACTCTGTGGTTAAATTTTATTCCTTTAAATTTTGGTTAATATCCCGCTATAATCATTTACCCACAAAATTCCCAGTAAAGCCGATAGGATTATTGGTTTCCGAGTTGGTCTTCCTACGGGGTAAGATTGGATTATTGGAGCTATAGATGGTCTTGTGAGGCATGAAGCAAGGGTCGAAAAGCTATAGATTGGAATATTGGAACAATAGGTTGGGTTATCAGAGCTGCGAGTTGTCTTGTGGAATAGCAAAACACCCGATTATAGCTATGAGTTGGATTATTGGAACTGTGAGTTGTTGAATTAGACCAATAAAAAGTCGAATTATTGAAAAAGAAGCCGTTTAAGCGATTTAAGGGGGTGATAATGGGTTGGGGGTGGTTTTTTAGGGTTTGGAAGGGAATGGGGGATTTGGGGTGGTTTTGGGAAAGGGATTGGTTTGGAAATTTTATGGTAGATTTGCAGCGATGTAAATATAAATATTTTCGAACATAAGAACTTGCGATATGAATAAAATTGATTTACCGGAACTTTCAAAAAGAGAAAGTGAAAGGGTTGAATGGAAAGAAAATGTTGCTGACATTGAAGACGTTGTCAAAACTGCCGTTGCTTTTGCAAATGATTATTCAAATCTTGGGGGAGGATATATAATATGTGGCGCAAGGGAAACTAAGGATGAACATGGTTTTCAAAAATTAGAGCAAACAGGTTTAACTTCTATCAGATTTAAGGAAGTTGAAAATAGAGTTCTTGCTGAATTACGGGATAAGGTTTTTCCACCGATTATTGCCGTCATTGAAGAAATTCCTGTTTCAGATGATAGAAGAATTTTAGCATTTATTATTCCTGCAACAGGGAATGCTCATAATTATAGAGCAAGCGGGAAAGATTCTTCTACTTATTATATTCGAATTGGGAGAGAAACAAGGGAAGCAAGAAATGGAATATTACGGGAATTATTAGTCAAAAAGAACCAAATAGAACCATGGGATAGAAGAATTAACCAGTCAGCAACTATTGATGATATTGACTTACTTTCTTTAAGAGAATACCTAAAGGAAATGTCTTTATGGGATAACAATAAACCCTTAGAAGATTATTTATCACCTACTGAAAGATTATCAGTATTTGTTCCTCCTCTTACAGGTAAAGAAGCTTTAACAGAAAATTTAAAACCGAGAAATTTCTCTTTGTTGCTATTCTCCAAAGACCCATTAAAATTCTTTCAGGGAGCATATACGGTAGTATCAATTTATAAGGGTTTTGATAGAAGCGAACCCACTGCTGAAAGACATCAACTAATAGGAAGTGTTGTGGAACAAGCAAAAAAAGCAATTCAAATTTTAAATACAGAAACATATACCGCCTTTGATAAAAAGGACAATTTACCAAATCAACTTAAATATCCTATAAGGGCATTACAAGAGGCTGTTATTAATTCAATTGTACATAGAGATTATGAAATAGATCAGCCTACAAGAATAACAGTTTTCACAGATAGAATCGAAATATATTCTCCTGGCTCATTGCCTAGAGCTATAAACAAAGATAAATTTGTTGAAGGGAAAGCTACCCCTTTTTGGAGAAATCAATCTCTTGCATATTTTTTCAACAAATTGCAATTAGCACAAGCGGAAGGGCAAGGGATACCGACTATTCTAAGGACAATGAAGGAAGAGGGTTGCCCAGATCCAAAATTTGAAATTGAAGAAGAAAGTGTAACATGTATTTTACCCGCACATCCAAGACATACTCTTATTAAAAATCTTCATGAAATAGAAAATGATATTATTATTGGAAAGCATGATATTGCTCTTAAAAGAATTGAAGATATTCTTAAGCAAGACGAATACAATTTTAGGGCAATTGATTTGCTTTGTGAGATTAGTAATATTAAGAATAATCCAAATTTAGTGCTAAATTTTTTAAGTTCATCAAAAATCGAATTATCAAAGTTGAATCCTTCGACTTTGATAAATATTGCTGAAGTAATATCTCACATAAAAGATAACCCAAAGGTATCCGAAATCGCAACAATAATAAGTAAACACGCTGCAAGTGCTTCTCTTGAAGAAAGAGAAATTGAAAAGGCAGTAATTGCTCTTAAAAAATTGCACCAAAATGAAGAAGTTATTGATTATGTAAAAAGAATATTTGTTGAAAAACCAACTCTTTCCACAAATATTATATTACTTCAAAATAGGGCAAGAGCAACAATGGATATGGCAAAAATTTGTATTGATACAGGGAAAAGTAAAGATAGTAGTAAAATGATTCAAGCCAAAGCATGGAATAGAGCGAGAGTTTATCTTGACGATGCAGAAAGGGATTTAATGAAAGCTCTTGATAATGTAACTGGATTAGTTGAAAAAGACTATCTAATGCGTGATTTAGATTTTTTGAATAGAATGAAAAGGATGGCACAAAGACCAAGGAAATATTAGTACTATTATGGTACAATAAAAGGATGGTGATTATTGCTACCAATATTTCACTCCTACGGAGTTTTGAGA
>Ga0206829_10180_pt1 | contig 21714 bp, 18 predicted proteins | sample Alteio_BWOrgCont_75_FD_152862 | JGI IMG/M metagenome (GOLD analysis project Ga0206829, IMG submission 152862) | Enriched cells from forest soil in Barre Woods Harvard Forest LTER site, Petersham, Massachusetts, United States -... | ecosystem: Environmental > Terrestrial > Soil > Temperate forest >... | reverse complement strand
TCCGAAACTGGAAGTTCTCGACGAACTGGCACAAGCGCAGTTGATCGATGAGAGCATCAGCATCTGTTTCCGGCAAGTTATCTCAGAGCAGTCTCAGGAGCATGACGTTCTGCTCGAATTCGATCTCGTTCAGGTTCGCCAGTGGTTGACTACGGTGCTGAGATCGTCGCTCCAATTTTGCGAGGCTGTAGCGCAGAGTTCGGCTGATTCGATCGATACTCTGATGCAGTATGCAAAGAGCGTGTTCGCCAGGGTTCAGCTCAGAAGCTTAAACGGTTTCGTCCAGAGCCGACAAGTTGGGCGTGCCATCAGCGCTCTCGAGTCCTGCGAATCGACAGAAATGACCGGCACCCTGGACGGATTTCGCCTGGGAGCATTGCGGTGCTGCTCCCAAATAGCGATGGCGATGGATCAGTTCGATCTGTCCGCCCCGGAAACGGCAACGAATGTTGAGAAGGCCTGGCAGGCAGTAATGGAGTTAGCGGATCTCAAAGCCGGCAACTCCGGCGGTAATAAACCTTCTGCCAAACGAGCCCGTGCTTCTATTAAAGCGTTGCGTGAGATTGCCGCGGATATGGTCGAGAAAATTCCAGCCAGTATAGGCGTAACCGACGCAGACGCATTCGCAACCGCGGTTCAGTTCGTGTCTCTGGCTTCGCGAGCGGAGCGAATCTATGCGGAAGAGAAGCGCAATCTCTACTCTGCCGACTACAACGATTTGATTCTGCTTGCTCAGAAGGCGTTGGAAAAAGAGAACTCTGCGGCACGCCGATTTTATAACAGCTCGATCGCCGAGATTCTGGTGGACGAATTTCAAGACACCAACCGCTTGCAGTCCAGGTTGATTACGCTCTTAGCCGGACCGCAGACAAAGCTGTTCTTGATCGGTGATGACAAGCAATCAATTTATAAGTTCCAGGGAGCGGACGTATCGACCTTCAATCGCTGGAGAGCGGACATTCAAAGCGACGATTCGGGGGCTTGCCTGATCCTTAGCAGATCGTTCCGCAGCCACCCTCAAATCGTTCGCTTTGTAAACGCTTTGTTCTCCGAGGTCATCGGCACCAAAGATCAGATCGATTCGTTCGATGCATCTTTTCAAAGCCTGGAAGCGGCGCGAACTGATGGCGACTCGCCATCGCCCAGAGTCGAAGTCGTATGCTACAGCGATGCAATGGGCAATACTAACGCAAGCAGGCAAGAACAGAACCGACGCGCTGAAGCGAAAGTGGTGGCAGATTGGATTCAAGCCAAGGTGTCGGCGAAAGCCGTTGTAGAAGACAGAGTGCACGGGGAGCGCCCGATTAACTACGGAGACTTCGCCGTTCTCGTTCAACGTAATCGAGACTTTAATTTTATCGAGCAAGCGCTGGTCAGCGCAAAAATTCCGTACGTACTTATGGGCGGGCGTAATTTCCTGAATCGTCAGGAGATCTACGATATGGAAAATCTGCTCGCTTTTCTCGGCGAACCGTTGAACGACCATGCTCTGCTTGGTATCTTGCGTTCGCCGATGTTCGCGGTAAGCGACGATATTATTCACATGGTGGGTTCATCTAGAGGGGCTGCCACCAGCCTGTGGCAAAATATTCAAGCAGCCGCACGGCAGAGAAAGCCAGGCTTCGAATCGTTGCGCCGAACTGTTGCCTTGCTGAAGAACTTGATTGAAGATTCCGGACATCTTCAACTAAGCGAGCTGATTCGGAAGGCGATCGAGCGTACCGGATACGATATCGTTCTTCTCGGATCGACTAACGGACGTCAGCGGTCGCGAAACTTGTGGAAGCTTGTTGCGCTAGCGCTCGAAAAGCAAGAGTTATCTTGTCGAGAGTTCGCCGAGAACCTTAGACTCATGCGCGAGTTCAACGTCCAGCACACCGATGCTTCGCTTGATAGCGAACAGGCGGTGAAACTGATGACTATTCACAGCTCCAAGGGGCTCGAGTTTCCGGCTGTGATCTTGCCGGTGCTCGATGCCGGTTCCGGTCCTCGGAAGGAGAGAGTCCTGTTTCATCGCGAGTTTGGTGTGGCGATCAACACCGCCCGCACCGACGAAGATGAAAAGCCTGCATATTTTCAGGTCGCTAGTGCGATCAGCGACGAGATGGAGATCGCTGAGAAGAAACGTCTCTTTTACGTCGCTGCCACCCGGGCTCGTGATTATCTTGCCCTGTTCCTCAATCCTGAATCACGTAACGTTCCTTCGTTCCGCACGTGGTTGAAAGATTGGTTGGGACTTGATGGTGATGAAGAGTCTTCCGGTGGTGCTGGGCGGGAAGAGTTCTGCTTGATGACGTTCGTTGACACCTATGATACCGTAAGTGGTGCCCTACCCGGCCAACTGCCCGGCCGACATTCGTCCTCTGAAGAAGAGAATGCAATGCGTCTACTTCTCAGTGCTAATTCAAGTAGGGAGGGCGAATTCGCAGAGTCCATGCCACCCCTGGGGAGAACCACCGTCTCCGGGAGCGCTGTGGTTTGGGATCTCGTTTGGCCGGCTCTTGGTTCCGAGCAAGCCGCTCCGGCGCCCAACGCCGGTGTGCGTATCACTTTGGGACAGTCGAGAAAAAGTTTAGATCCCACCATAATCGGTGATCTGTTCCACGCTTTGATGGATAGCATTCATGATGGCGTGCCGGACGATCAACTGCTTCGCTCAATCGCCTTTGCCCAGGGAGATCGCGTCGCTGATCAGCAGTTCTTCGAGCAACTCGTAAACGAAGTCAAACCGCTATTGGAGACATTCCAGAACAGCCAGTTGTACTCGATGCTCGAGAACTCAAAGCAGCGCCTCCATGAGGTGCCGTACTTCAGTCTTGGTGAAGATCTGAGAATGAAACGACCCGATCTCATCTTTCAAGACGAAAACGATCAATGGCATTTGGTCGACTTTAAAACAGATCATTTAGCAGAGAGCGAGGTTGCCTCTCACGTTGAGAAGCATCGCCATCAGGTTGAGGAGTATGCAACCGAACTTGAAAAATTGAGCGGTATTCCGCTCAGTCCTTCGTTGTATTTCGCGCATCTCGGAATGCTCTGTTCTCTCTGAGCAATCCCAAATCTGCCCACTAGGGTTTCTCTTCCAGAAACTCTTCCGCCACGGTTTCCATCTCTAAACCGATAGGGGCTGCAGGGTGTTCTTGTTCTACAGGTTGTTCTTGCTTTTTCGATCTCTTGCTGGGCAAGACGTTTTCGAGCGGCTTCTCCACCGCCTTCCTACCGCAGTCACTCGAACTCGCTTCGTCTCTTTCTTCCCGAGTTGGTGGTGGCGCTGATTCTTTACCTGTTTGTGAGACACTTACGGTAGTCATGTCGCGCTCTCCTTCAGCAGTTGTTCCGGTAAAGAGACGTGCTTGTATGTTAGAGGTTCCTGGGGGCGGGCTAAATTGCGTCTGCAGACTGCGCTTCTTCCTCAAGCTCGTCCACACCGCCGAGTCTGTTTTCCGCTGTGCGAAACAGGGTTGCGTATGAGATTCGCAGCGCATCGGCGACATGGCAGAGGGTGGAGACCGTGAGGTTTCGAGCCCCTCTTTCGATGTCGCTGATATACGTTCTGTGGGCTCCGATCATGTCCGCCAACTCTTGCTGCGACAGTCCCTGGCGCGTGCGCGCATCATGAATGACCTCGCCTAGCGAGAGCAGAAACATATCTCGTTGTGAAGAGTTTCGCCGCATCAGAGTCCTTCGAGCCACCGTGAATTAGTCATTTATTGATCCTTGGTCTAACTGTAAGGGAGCTGATCGAGTGTCAGGCGCACCAAATATGGTGTGGCAACCGTCTTAAGAAGCAGAACAACTCAAAGATTCGAGCGTAAGAGCTAAAGGAGTAACGATCCGTATCTGTGGAACTAAATTCACAAAACGGACCCAACTCAAATAGAAGCTGGGTCCGACTCGCTGAGTAGTGATTTCGTTCAGCGCAATCCGGATAGCGGATGCTCTGTGATTTCCTTCCAGTGCCTGCAAATTGCATCTCGCACATGTTCGACGTGCTGCAATACAGGAGAGCCGTGAAGAACGTTTCCATTGATTCTGACGAGCGGAGATCCGTCGACCTGACCGCTTTCTTCGATCAACTCTACCGGAACCGGCAGTCCCTCTTCGGCTATAACGGCTTCCAGAGTGTTTCGCGCCTTTTTGTACGAGCTACAACCAGGGGCATATAGAAGTTCGACCCGCATATTGATAAGAGCCTCCTTTTGGGAAGATGGAAACGAAACCCAGGACTCCTAGCGGGCGTACGTTCGAAATATAAACTAATCGTTAATCCACGAGATGGGACGAGTATAAGCCCGAAATGTTGGTTGCCAATATTAATCTTACCAGACGGCTGTTAATCTGTGCTCATTTAGCGGGAAATCTTGTGCTGCAGACATTTTGCATCATCAGCAAAGTCCCAGGAACCCTGAAATCCATTGCCTGGCGCGGCTTTGCCCGGGAACAGACTATGGTTGTCACCGTCGTTCAAGTTCAGGTTCGGCTCTGGATGCCGAATTTGCCGCTCGCTTCCGGACCCCAAAATGAAAGTTTTTACCAGAACACTGCTATTACTAACCTTGATAGTTATTTGCGCGGGTTCGTCCGCATTGTACGGTTGGGACGGTACCGGAGGCGGCATGTCTCGGACCCGTTCCAACGGCTTGGGCAGGTCCAATCTTGGTACCCAGAGTCAGCTGGGCGGTGCCGATGCCTTACAATCGAGTTCAGAAGCCCCGACCGTGCCAAAGAACTCCATGAGTGACAGCCAGCCAGATCTCTCGAAGCTCAATTTGCCTGTGCTCAAGCAGGTTCAGGTACTCATCCCCAACCTGCATATAGTTAGCCCTGCCCTGCTGCGCGGCGCCCAGCCTTCCGCTCAGGCGCTGTTGCTGATTAAGCAATCTGGGGTTCGGACAATCGTCAACCTCCGCAACGAGCCTGTGCTGGTCGAGGAAGAGGCGTCACAGGTTCGGACGCTGGGATTGAACTACGTGAACATCCCTATGGACGTGTTCAGCCATCCATCGGCGGACTCTCTTCAGCGTTTTCTCGCTGTGGTGGCTGCGCCCGAGAATCAGCCGGTCTACGTTCATTGCCAGCACGGCGAAGATCGCACCGGAACCATGTGTGCAATTTATCGCATCGGCGCCGAAGGGTGGCCCTTGGAAAAGGCGTATCAGGAGATGCTTGCCTACGGTTACAAGCCGGTTCTCGTCAATTTGAGCGCGGCCGTTCTAGAGTTTGCGAATTCACATTCGCATGCGACAGCATCGCATACGGTGGCATTATCAAATCCTATATCGTCAACCATCAGCCAAGCGCGCGACAAGATGCAAAACTTCCTGCGCAAGAAGGACTAATCTCACCATTTGCGAGTTACGGTGTCAAACGGTTGATGTCACGCGGAAATAGCGATGCCAACTTCACAGTGGGAAGCCCTAGAAGTTGTTTGGTCAGTCGTTCCAATCCAATCGCCAAACCTCCATGTGGTGGCATGCCGTAGCGGAAGCACTGAAGATAGTCGTTGAACTCTTCAGGATTCAATCCACGATTCGTCATCGATTCAATCAGCATCTGATAGCTGTGAATTCGCTGTCCTCCGGTTGTCACTTCCAGTCCACGGAACAGCAAGTCGAAGCTGTGACTGAGTACTGGCTCGCCCGGGTCTCCGGTTACCGGCATGGCATAAAACGGTCTGATTGATGCCGGATAGTGCGTGATGTAGACGAACTCGCAACCGGTTTCTTTCTGGAAGTATTGGCACAGCAAACGCTCACCTTCCGGGTCGAGATCCACATCCGATCTGGTCCAGCCAAGCTTCGTCGCCAGAAGCTCGGTGGCTTCAGACAACTTTAGCTGGGGAATAGTTTGAAACTGCGGAACTTTTGTTTGGAACATGCTTAGTTCGTGTTCGCACTTTTGGGCGACACGTTCCAACATATACGACAGCAGTTTCGTTTGAAGAGCGATCAGATCCTGTTCACTCTCTATGAATCCCATCTCGAAGTCCATGCTGATGTATTCGTTCAGGTGTCTGGTGGTGTCGTGCTGCTCCGCCCGGTAGACAGGTCCGATCTCAAACACACGCTCGAACACGCCCACCATGATCTGCTTGTAGAACTGAGGGCTTTGAGCCAAATACGCTTTCTTCTCGAAGTAGTCGATGGGAAAAAGGTTAGCACCGCCCTCGGTACCGGTAGAAACGATTTTGGGTGAATGAATTTCAACAAATCTTTCGCTCCCCAAAAACTCTCTGAAGCCGGCGCAGAGTTCGGCTTCAATTTTGAATATTGCTCGCGCTTTCTCGTTGCGGAGAGTGATCGGCCTGTAATCAAGCATCGTGTTGAGCGCCAGGGCATCGACCTTGACTGTCTTCGAGATCTCTACCGGCAACGTTTCCGCGGGCGTGGACAGAATCTTCAGGCGGGTAACAGAAATCTCGAACTCTTTGTTTTTCGATTGCGCCACAACCGTGCCCTCGAGATCCACAACAGTCTCTTGAGATAACGTCTTGGCTAACTGCAGCGCCTCCGGTTGCTCGACAACTGCTTGCACCGTTCCCACAGCGTCTCGAATTACCAAGAATGCAATATTGCCAAGATCGCGTATGGCTTGGACGTAGCCCTTCACTCTCACGGAGTGTCCTTGATGGGACGGTATCTCCCTGGTTTGGGACTGGATTGCGTTCATGGTTCTTCTCCTCAAAACGAAAGACCGCACCATTTGCAGTTGGTGCGGTCGAATTGGCTGGTTTACTCTATTGTTTAGATATGCCAGTGTTCCGACCGCAATATGCGATTATCAGCGTCGGAATTATTATTGGCAGAGGCAGCGCCGACTGCTGTTGCAGCGGTTTGGCAGTCGATATGTTTGATATACAACTCGCTCATGGTTTTGCTCCTGACTAGAGTGTAAGGGCAAACACCGAAATTGCACAACCGTTTGTACGGTCTGTAAAGGAGATGTTGCCAACAACCTGTAAGGTTTTGGGAGGGTGTCGCTCGACCGCTCGCACGTCAGGGCGAGACGCCCGCAGCATAATATATAGGCGTGCGTCGGTTATGTGTTGTGCGATATGGATTTGGAACGATTTCTATGTATTCAGCGCTATATTCGCGATCTCTTTATGGCGAGTCACGCAGGTGGCCTCCACTGTTATTCGCTTATCTGCCGGCGAGGTTTGTCGACAATCGATGGTGCAATGGCCGGGAACGCCAGCGATGCTCCCAGGACTGGTACTGCAGAGTCGGAAATTGCCAAGTAATTCGGAACCTTGGCGAATCTGATATAACACTACGTTGCCTATATAAGGTGTGATCTTATGACTGATTGGACAGATCGAGCGGCGAAAACTGATCCGTTGCATAGGCAGATTGAAAAGGCTGCGGATGCAGTTGACTTGGCCCAGTGGTATCCGGCGAGAAGCGGTATCGTACCCGAGTTTCGCGTGGGCGGCCGCTGGTTTAGTGTACTTTGGCTTATTCCTATTGGTTTGATTGGAATGGTCGGAGTGCTGGGAATCGCCCGCGAGGTTTACGAAGTACCGATTGTGCAGCGGTTTGTAATGCAGTATCCCGGTCATCTGACTCTAACTACTCACTTTAACGGTTTTCCAGTGTGGCTGCGGATTCAGCACCTACTCAATCTGTTTCTGCTGATGTTTATCATCCGCTCGGGAATCCAGATTCTCGCCGATCATCCGCGCTTGTACGTGGACAACAATTGTACGCCGGGTAAGGAGTGGTTTCGCTTTCAAAAACCGGTTCCCACCGGCAGAGTTTGGACGGCAAGAGACGATGCCGTCTCAATTCCGGGATGGCTTGGAATTCCTGGGATTAGGCATGCGATCGGTCTGGCACGGTGGTGGCATTTCTCGTGTGACACGGTCTGGTTGCTGAACGGACTGATCTTCTACGTCTTGCTCCTTGCCACAGGACAATGGGAACGCCTGATCCCGAGATCATGGGAGGTTCTGCCTAACGCTCTTTCGTGCGCGATTCAATACGCTTCCCTCCACCTGCCCGTGGATAACGGATGGGTGCGTTACAACAGCCTGCAGCAGATCGCCTATTTCATCACCGTGTTCATTGCTGCTCCGTTGGCCGCCGTTAGCGGAATCATGCAATCACCGGCGGTATCGAACCGCTCGGGCTGGCTGGGAAAGGTGTTCAACAGGCAGGTTGCCAGAACGATTCACTTCTTCGTTCTTCTCTGGTTCCTTCAGTTCATCGCCATACACGTGACGATGGTTTTCATCACCGGCTTTCGACGCAACTTCAATCACATTGCCCTCGGTACCGATACCACCTCTTGGACAGGAACAGTCATCGCAGCAGGTGTTCTATTCGTTCTGGTGGCGTTATGGTATTCGGCGACTCCTTTCACGATTAAGCATGCCAGGCTGATCCAGCGTGTCGGCAGAGCGATTATCGGTCCAATCATGGGTGGCATGGAGATCTGGAGCCCCACCACTCGCTACGAAGAGAAAGACATCGCCCCATATCTGTGGCCCAACGGTGAAGCGCCCGAATCTGATGAATACAAGCAGCTTAGCCAAAACAATTTCGCAGACTACAAGCTGCGAGTCAGCGGACTCGTCTCTAAGGCAATGGAGTTCAGCTACGATGAGTTGAAAGAGATGCACAAGCAAGAACAAGTGACGAACCATTTTTGCATTCAAGGTTGGTCGGGCGTCGCCAAATGGGGCGGGGTAAGAATGACAACCATTATGGAAAAGGTAAAACCGCTGCCGGAGGCGAAGTTCGTCCTGTTCTACTCATACGGTGGAGGCAATGATGGCGGTTTTTACTGGGATGCGCACAAGATTGAAAACATGCGTCACGATCTGACAATACTTGCGTATGAACTGAACGGCAAACCGCTGCCGATCCTGTACGGAGCCCCTTTGCGGCTGAGGTGCGAGAACGAGCTCGGCTTCAAAATGGTGAAGTGGATTCGGGAAATTGAATTTGTGAGCGACTTCAAAAACATCGGTAGTGGGCAGGGTGGCTACGCTGAAGATCACGAGTTTTTCGCATATCGCGACCCTATTTAAATTGGCAGCGAGGCTTGTCACCGGCGTTGAAATCACCGCCAAAGAAGTGCGCAAAACCCTAACCAGGCAACTGGTGCGCCAAGCGCCATTCATCGGCAAGCATGGCAAATACAACATCGTCAACCCAACCGTCTTTAAACCAAAGACTTTGCACGAAGTGCCCTTCCTTTCGAAAACCAACGGATTTCATAAGAGCCATCGATGGAAGGTTGCCTGGATCTACAGATGCGATGACGCGATGCTTGCTTAGCCTCTCGAAGAGGAGCTCAAGGATGGCGTTGATAGATTCAGTAGCGTATCCCATGGATTGAGAGGCTGGTTCAATCGTGATTCCAATCTCCACGATACGGGAATCGGTTTCAAGAACGTGGACACCACAGTCACCGATTAGGCCTCTAGTACCGCGCCGCTCGATCCCTACTTGGTACCAACCGGGTACGTTGAATTCTCGCGTCAGCATGCTATTGATGAAAGACCGAACTTCTTCCGCCGACTTTGGCTCCCAGGATTGGTACTGAAGAACTCCAGGATCGCAGCGATATGCGAACACTTTGTCAGCGTCGTCCGGACACAAGCTGCGAAGACATAATCGCTCAGTCAGGATGTCTTGGAACATTATCTATAATCCGTAAAGTGTGGGCTGCCATTGGAAAGTGCTTTCCTCTGTCAATAGTCTAGCTCGGATTTAATGCGACATAACTTGGAGGAGGAACGGATCTCTTTGCCCAACCAGCAGACTCTCACGTCGCGCTCTCATCCTATTCAAACCGCTAAGTCCGGGTAATACGGGACCTTGTGTCGACTGTGCAATAGCACAGTGATTTTCTTGATCGCCGGCATTATAATGAAACAAGCAGCGTCAAAGATTCCATAATGGCTTTTGGAGGCCCATAGATGGTTACAGCCACCCGGCATCGACATGCAGATCCATTTGGTGATTTGCGCAATGGCGACTGCATGAATCAGAAGGAGTTTCACCTCCTATATGAACAGATGCCGGAAGAGTTTCGGGCGGAACTGATCAACGGTATCGTCTTTATAGCGGAACCGGTTGGAATCGAGCATGGCGACAGTGATATCAACCTTGGCACCATATTGAATTTGTATCGAGCCCGAACTGTCGGAGTGTACGCAGGGTACAACGTCACGGTCATCCTTGGCAAGAAAGACGAGGTTCAACCTGATGTGCTTCTGCGCATCCTGCCGGCAAACGGCGGTCAATCAAAAGATGTTAAAGACGGGAGAGTGACGTACGTTCAAGGGGCACCAGAATTAGTGGCTGAAATCGCCTACAGCAGCAGAGCCGTCGATCTTCATCTCAAACGCCAGCGCTACGCTCGGACAGGGGTCCACGAATACTTGGTCCTCTGTCTTGATCCAAAAAAACTCTATTGGTTCGACCTACTCCATAGCCAAGACATGAGACCGGACGCAGATGGCATCATTCGCTCCGTTGTTTTCCCGGGGCTATGGATTCACGAAGTTGCTCTCCTGCAAACGAACTGCGACCTAGTCTTGGACGTTCTCAACGAGGGACTCAAGTCAAAAGAACATACCGACTTCGTCAAAAGTTTAGCGGCAGGGCGCGAGAAAGAATAATTCAGTCCAAGTGCATGAGTAATTCTCACATTGCCAATTTGACCGTTTGACTGGACAATTTCGAGTATCTCTTCCGAGAACAACATGGCAGATAATATTCAGCCAGATTGCATTCCAGCCATGCAGTACTGAGCCCAAAGTCACGTTGGTCCCAGTGCATTCCTGTGGCATCGATCTTCGAGAATGTGCCGTCACTCGGAAGTGGTGCCAACCATTGTCTTGAGGTGCTCAGCGATGTCGGGAGGCCATTTATCGATCAAGCTGGAAAAACGATCGACATCTCCGGCGAAAAGTGCCCGCGACGCTTCTTCGAAATTAACGCGGTTACCAGATATGGCCGACATGATCTTGTACGCAGCTTCGCGGGTACGCTGAGCGGATTCGCCAGATGTGCCGTCTCGCATTTTCTCTTCAACCAATTTGCGCAGTGTTGCTGAAGCACCGCTTGGTTGACTCTGCAACCACTGCCAGTGGCGAGGTAGAAGTGTCACTTCGCGGCTATCCACGCCCAGCCGTGGACGCCCGCGACCTGCAGCTGGTTGAATTTGTTTCCTTGCGCGCTCTAGAACTTCTTCAAGCGTTCCGCGCATGTCAAAATCGATTTGCTGTCCAGTTTTATTGCTGAAGAACAAGACGCCAGATGCGTTTGCGTCGATTGTCGTTAGCTTGACTGCGGCGAGCACCTCGGCCAGCGTGCCGGATCTGAGAAGCCCGTCGTTGTAGAAAGCCACGTAGCTGTTTGATTCTTGCATGACCCAATAATAACACCCGGGTAAAAATATGTCAAATATACCCGGGTATTATTAAATCGGGCTGACTGGAGCCTACAACGGCTGCTGGACCTCAAGAATGGCAATCGAGGCGGCCTGTTATTCTGGAGTGCCGCCTGAATTTCGAGCCGGTTCAGAACAGTACCGGCAAGGCGGGAGGTCTTTGCTGAAGGTAGGCTCGTTCAGTATGTCGGCTGGCTTGAATTTCCAGAATTGCGACACCATTGGAAACGTATGAATCACCGTGTTCTGAAATTTTCCGCTGACTTTCTCCACCTTGCGCACATAAATGTTCTCGATTGGATTGCCATAGGCATCAAGTTTCAGCGGACCTCTTGGTGAGTCTTTCAGCTCGGTGCTCTTGAGCGATGCCAGGAAGCTGGCCCGGTCCACTTTTCCCTTCACACGCTCCAGTGCTTTGACGATAAACATGATCGAGATATATGAGCACTGCGCAGCCCAACTTGGATCTTTTCCATAGCGCTTGTTGTACTGGGCAACAAATTTTTTGTTTGCTGGAGTATCAAGCGCTGCGCTGTATGGAAGCGCGCTCACCGCTCCATTTGCCGCTTCCGCCATTTTAGGAAAAGAACCCTCGTCGAAAGAGGTGCCAACACCTATGAGCGGGAGCTTGTTCCCCAGTCCCTTGTATTGATTGGGAATGATTTCGCACGACGGGCCAATCGTGCACAAAACACTGCATCTGCGCTAAATCGTACCGTTTTAGATTTAGCCGGCAATGGGAATTTTACGCTCTACTTTGGGCATTTCATCGGATGCTCAAACGCTTTGGCGATGAGATTGGCGAAGTGAAGGGATCTTCGACAAAAGGCCATTGATTCTTGGATGCCTTTACGTAATTCAACTCGGTGAAATTTGGAGAAACGCCGCCTGGCGCTCCAACGTAAAGAATCTCAGCGGCAATCGGCGCATATGCCGCGTGGAAATGCTGCATGGATTTGACTACAACAACTTTCCTCTTGGTTGGATCAACGCCAACATTGGTGAAGCACTCGATGCTCTTGCACTGGCTACGCAGAGTATTGCAGACGATGGCGATGCCGTTTACTTCAAAACACACCATGTCTCCCAGGCGGGTCGTGATCTTTTGGCGCTCACCATAGATTACATGAGCATCTCGTTTGATCGCCGTAACCTTTGCGTGCAGGTCGAGCGGAATGCCTGATGTTGGACCAAGTTTGCCGCCTATACGCACGTCCACTTCGGCGCCTTCGCCAGCTTCCAAACCGATGCGCACCGCCATGGGGTCCCAGAACATGCCGATAGCTGCGGAGCTGATCCCTTCCTCCAGCATCGCCTGCAGGATAAAAGTGGAATCGCTGGAGGCGCCACCACCTGCATTGTCAGACACGTCAGCAAGAATGAGCGGCTGTGACTCAGTGTGGGCAACCGCACGGGCAATTGCCTGCTCCAGCGTGGTGTAGGGTGGTTGCGTTTCCTTGCGAATACTGAAAAACTCGAGGGCAAGCTTTTCGGCCAAAGTTTCAGCTCTCGACAGATTGCCGTCTGCAACTACAAGAATTTTGCTGCCCATGTCCGAGACATCTGCCCATGGGAAACCGTGAATAATCGATACGGACAAGATGCCGTCTTTGCCTTCGAGGGTGGAACATTTGTCGACGAAACCGCGCATCGGCTGCCGCGTCGTGTGAAATAGACCAACCGTGCGGCAGTCGAACCAAGCCATTACCGGCTTTGTTTTGCCCTCGACTGCGTCGGCGATAAGAGTAAAAACTTCTTCAGCGCGTTCCGCTATGTCAATGTGCGGATACTCCTTGAACAGCACCATGGCTGTGAGATTCTCGAACTTTCTTGGGCCAACATTTCCGTGCAGATCGAGTTCGGCACCGACGGGAACGTTGGGTCCAACCAGACGGCGCACGTGCATCAAGAGATCGCCTTCGGCGTCGTCATAGCCCTCGGCTACCATAGCTCCGTGCAAGGAAAGCAACACTGCGTCAACCGGCAATGCGGTTTCGAGATCAGCCAAGATCTCGGCGCGGAACGTCTCGTAAACTGACTTCACCGTTTTGCCTGCCGGCATGGCAAAGGCACAAAGGCTCTCGACGATCTGCCAGCCCTTTGCTTTAGCCATACGTCGCCACACAGCCAGAGGAGCAGCAAACATGGGTACTTTGTCGCCGTAGCTGCCGTTGCGGAACAGGCAAGACTCCTCGAAAAGCTGCACACCCGTCGGCAACGAGGAAAAAGTGTTGGTCTCGGTGCCGAGCATGGCCGTAAACAGTTTCGTCATCTTGTCGTCCTCATGAGAAGATGCTTGATCCTACCAGAATCAGTCGGTTCCTAGATCCAACTGAATTCGATTAGGTCACGCACAAATTGCACGACAACTAAGCTAAGACCGGCCGGGCGGATCGTAGGTGCAGGCCGCCTGACTCTCGGTAGGTATTTGAGTCTTGACCCGATGGGACTAGAATGGTCTGTATGACCAACCACCGGAACAGCATAGCCACTAAAAAAATGTGTTGAATGAAACATCAGGCCCAGCGCCCAGACCCATGACAAAGCCGGTCACTAACTTGCGTTGAATATCGATCAAAGGCTGTGATTTCGGGGATGAACAGGAAACATCCGGGGTATTGAAAGTATGCATGAACAGTTTTCGACAATCGTACGAGAGTTCGACGATCCCGAACGCTTTGCTGGCGCCCTGCTAGTTGGCAGTGAGGCGCGCGGCGACGTCAGTTGTTACAGTGATGTTGACATTGTTTTTTACGCATTTGACGAACCAAGTGACCAACATGATGAATATCGGCTGACGTATAGAGAAGGACGGTTAATTAGCCTTTCCATCAAAACTTTGTCTGCGGCGCGAGCGGCTTTCTCGAATCCAGTTGAAGCCATCCGAACTGTCCAAGGAGTAAGAGATTCGATTGTCTTGCGAGACTCCTCAAGCAAGGATCTATCCAAGCTAAAGGAGGCAGCACAAGAATTTGTATGGACGCAGGAATTACAAGCCGCTGCAAATCGAGAAGCCAGTTACCAACTTATGGGAAATGCCGAAGAGGTTCACAAGGTACTCAGAGGCTTGTCTGAAGGCAACGACCTAATTCTTCTGAATGGTGCTTGGGGACTGGCAACGGCAATGCCGCTGGTGATAGCGCTCAAACTCAATATTTTGTCAGCTGGCGACAACCTTTTTAGAAGCCAGGTCTGCCAAGCTGTTGGAGTTGAATCAAGTTGGGCGGACTTTCATGCAATATCCATCGGCACTCGCGCTGGTCCATCTGGCTACTCTCAGTTGGCTCAGCAAGCCATTGGTGGATTCTGGCTTTACGAAGAAACTGTGCGCCTGGCTGGTGATGTTTTGACTCCCACAGATGCGGGTGTTGTAGAAGGCGCTCAACGAACAGCGCGCGAGTCAAACCTCGTCCCGCCGGCAATAGAATCACAATAGGACACTATTGAGGTTGTTCGAGTTGCTGCAGGCGCTGGCGTATCAATGCAGCTACGTTCGGAAAACTGCCGAGCAAATCTGATGCAAGTTCACCACCTGATGTCTCGTGTTCAACCAGGGCGCCGAAGACCTCCGCGAACGTCTCTTCTTTGCCTGGGAATCCTGGTTGGAGGAAGTAGTGGTACCGTGTCTTTTGTTCATCGGTTAGAAGAGCAACGTCTGCGTTGTAGGCTTGGTCGAACTCGGGTAAGTGGGAGAACCCGCCGAGAGCATGATCGACCGCGTGACCGGTTTCGTGACCAACCAGCCCTTCGATTTGCTCTTCGCTTTCGAGTCTTGGCGCAGCGATCTCAATAGATTTGGTGAGTGGATCCTCGCCGCCCGCAAGGTTAGACCAAGTCTCATCTGCTGGATGCCCTCTCGGATGCTCTCTTGCTGCCTCTCCCATGACCTGATCCAGATTGTTTGTGATTATGTATTGGGCGCCGTCTTTTGCCAACAATGCAAGTACGGCTGGAGGGAGTTTGGCAATGCCATCTTTTACCGCTCGAGCAAAAGTTGAGCTGGCACCTACGGTTTCAACTCTGGGAAGGACTTCTTCGCCTTTCGCGTTTGTCTTTATGTCGATGGTGTCGCCGTTCGACATCTGTATGTGAAAAATCCTTCCATCAGGTGCGGTTGTGGTATCGACAAAACCACCGCCGGGCATCTCTTCGCGCGTCTTGGTGGTTGTCGTTTCATGTCCGTCGAGGTAATGCGTGGTCTCTACAAACGTGCCGTCTTTGTTTTCATTGTGATTTGTGACGGAACCGTCAGAGTTGTGGGTTACCTCTGTAAATCCACCTTGCTCCGTTGGAGTGTGCGATTTCACGGATACATCGGTACCCTTCATGGTGATTTCGTTGAAGCTGCCGTTTGCCAGTTCATTGTGGATGGTTACGGTGCCATCGTCTGCATAGGACTCTGAACGATAGCCTCCGTCAGGATAATCCTTGCGATCATATGTCAGCTTGTCGGACTTATAGAGCTTGGTTTCGTATGTATCGGACTCCTTGTCGTAACGGATTTCTCGTACCGCATTACCCTTGATAGTTCTGCTGGTGGAGTTGCCGTTGGCGTCTTCTTTGAAGACGGCGGTGGAACCGTCCGGATTGTTCGTGGTAACGTTCACGCCGCCGCCAGGCACCGGTTCAACGGTTACTTGCGTTCGACCGTGGTTGTCCGTGATTATGTTTCGGTACCTGCCATTTCCTAGATTGATCTGCTCCACTGTTCGATCTGGGGTTTTCTCAACGAAGTCGTGACTGCCATACTCGTGTTTGGCGTAAATCTCGTGTCCGTCTTTGTCGTATGTGTCTACAAAGGCCAATCCAAGAGAGTTGATCGCGCGATCGGTGTAGCCGCCGCCTGGATCGATCCGATGCGTTGTTACGGTGCGATCGTCACCTTTACTTGTCCATTCAGCGTAATCACCGTTTGCTTCCTGCTCGCGAACAATGGTGTAGCCGTTGGCGGAAGTCGTTTCTGTGCGTGTTGTGGACGACGGACCGGGTGAGTCCTTGCTTTCATCGTAAACGAGTTTCCCTTGGTCCTTAACCAGCAGTTGGCCGCTCTTGTTGTACGTGATCTCTAAGCCCGGCAGGTGTTGCGCAGCCGGTTCCGCAGCGGTGTCCACGGACAGCCTGGCATAGAACGCTTTGCGTTCCTGGGGAGTTTTTGCCTGCATCAAGGTCGCGTCAGCTTGTAATTCATGAGTGACAGCGTCGGCAGGAGCGTTGGCCGGCCGTTCCTTAATGTCCTTCGCAAGCCGATCGGCTAATTCTATTGGTGAATCGGATGGTGCAGTGGCTGCCATGGCGCCTCACGTGCTTGTCGGAGAGATGGCTTGCGCAGCTTCGTGTAGCAAAGCGCAAACTCGCGGCTCGATCCGAATAGTAAGGGGGGTGTTCTAGCTCAAATCAAGCATATTGATTACGTGTGAGCAGGTTGTGACCGCTGCCTGATTTTGGATCCACCAGCGGCTGCTCTACCCGCTTTCCTATCTCTTGCCGAGCCGGGCATAGCGCGCTCTAGCAAACTCAAGGTCTTCGACCGTATTGACACCTCTGGCCTCTGCCGGATCCTTGATCTCTATAGGGCTCACCTGCCAATTGTGTTTCGAAGAAAGAAAAGGCAGGAAGGGAACAAAGTTGATTTCTCCGGTAAGACTACCCGAACTGGCTTGGGCTAAATAATCATCCCAGGACTCTTTGAGCCCTGAGACGGACAGTCCGAATATGCCGACATCGGCAGCCCCTACGTCGTCCATAGCATCCCCCTCGCGAGCGGATCTAACCGATGTGAGTCGGCTGCCATGCAGGTCGTATTGAACATAGGGAGATTGGCATCGAGCCAGAGGCAGCACGATGGTTTGTTCCGGTCGGCAGTGACCGGCAACCTTTTGAATTGTGTCAGGGGAAAGGTTAACCTGATCTCCCCAAATCACAATAATAGAATCGAATTTCGACCAGTATTCGTGGGCACCGAATATGGCGTCACCCATTCCGAGCGGCTGTGTCTGAGAGCTAACAGTGACTTGGCAATGAGCCGGGCGACGCATGGCGTCGCCCCTACAATTGGGACCGGTGGAACTAGCCTCGCCATCCAGAATCTCGTGGAACATCGGCACCGCTTTTGGTGCCACGACCACATGGATATGATCCACCACCGGCGTCAGAAGGTCGCAAAGGATGTTCCAGATTACATGCTGTTCGTCTATCGGAACGAGGATTTTGGGAATTTCGAGGCCCAGACGGCTCCCACGTCCCGCTGCCGGAATCACCGCACAAATTGTCATAGTGTCTCCATCTCTCTACGACGTCTCGATCAGTTTGCCCTCCGATCGGAAACGATGGCAATCATAAAATGAGCGCCGCAGTTTGTCTACGCACCACAACTGTTCCATCCTGAAAAACTTCAGGACGCTTGAGTTAGAGGAACGCCAGGACGATGAAAACCAATCCTGCGCATCCCATGGCGAGGCTGCCAAAAAATAGCCATTCCTCTGTCACTAATATGGCAACGGATGCCAACACGATGCCAATCTGGAAACAAGCGACTCCGTATGACATTTTCTGATGCACTTCGAATTTGGTGGTGCTCTCCTCAGAACATTTTTCCGCCGCCTTTTTGATCCCGTCTTTTTGCTTGTCGTATTTTTGGGCGGACTTATCCATAGCCGCTACTGCCGCAGCTGCTTTCTTCGCCGCCGCTGGTTCGTTGGGAGCAAGCGCCTCGACTATCGCTTTCGTTGTCTCATACATATGACCTTTGGTGCTCACGGCTTGATAAAATGCCCACTGGTCCGTAGCCTCGGACTGCTTCAAAATCGCCTCGTTGGCGGCATGCCCCGAGAGAAGGGAGCCAATGGCCGCGGCCACTGCAAACACCGACGCGGTGATCGCGCACCGAGTGCGGTGCGCTGCTAATTTGGATTTGCCCCCACCTTCATGCTCGGCTTCCTCATGGCGATGTTCTACATCTTCCATTAGCTCTTGCGGTTCCGGACCTTCTTCCATTTCTGTTCCTCTACTATGGATTTACCGTCTTCAGGCGAAAACGCTCTGACCGACGGACCTGATCGCTTCCGTACGCCTGACTACCCACACAGTGCGTGGTGGCGCCCGACTAGTCTTCTCGCGGCTGGAGGGCGGTGGTTTCTTTGGCGAGAGTATTCTGTCCGGGGGCAGCGGCGTGAAGAACATCGTCGAGCATCCAGTCGAAAATCTGCTTGGGGCGCTCGGTTGGATTCAGTTCGTCTCGAACAGCGACTGGAGCGTGAATCGGCCTGTAGCCGTCGATGAACGTCAGATGGTCCGCGTTTCTGAACACTCTCGCAAGGCGAACATCAGCTGCGCCTCTGACTTTGGAAAGATCGCTTTCGTGCCGAAGCTCGTCGCAGGCACCGGAAGGCAGGAAGAGAGCGCTCGCAACAGGAGTGATACCGTCGTTGAGCTGATAGACAAATTTTGTTTGCGCTTTTTCCGCCGCCAATTCAGAAGGAACAGTGGTGCTGATCTGCTTATTCAAAAGTTTCAAGACTGGATGCTCGCGGGCAAGGTGCGCCGGAACTTTCATAAACAGCATCGTATACGGTGCCATGATAGTTGTTTCCACAAACCGAGCCGAGTTCGGCAGCATATAAGGATTGAGGAGATAGCCACTATAAGCGATCAGTTTTTTCTTGTCGAAGCTCTCGTGCTCAATATTGATCAGCCGCTCGTTAATGGAATCGGCCACCGTCAGATCACCGCGCGGTCCAAGTGGCAATCTCGATGCAAACTTGCCGATATCAGGAATTGTTTTGTCTACGTCATCCCAACCCAAGTCTTGCAAGAGGTTGCGGTTGTGCGCGAAGTACATGCCGTATGCGAAACTGTGATCGACTCGTGTCCATGGGAAGCAGGGGTTTTTGTACATGCTGTACTTGACCCAGTTCTCTGAAAACAGAGGCGAACCGCGAAACGGAGTTCCCATGGTGAACAGCAGTCTGATTTTGTCGTTGGTTTTCTTGTCCAACATCCCTTCGTAAACGAGGTTGCCGCCGAGGCTCAACGCCATTACCGTAACGGGGCGCTGATCCGAGGTCTGATAAAGATTGCCGAGGGTGTCGCGGAATTCCGGAACCGTCGTGCTGAGCGAAGCGGTGCTGTCGTAGCGCAGCAGATAGACCTTGTACTGGCTGTCGAACTGTTCATCGCTTGTAAATTTCTTGATAACTTTGTCCCAGCGGAAGGCGCTGATGTACTCTCCCCGCAAGCCGTGAACGAATAAGAAGGGAGCACGGTTGCCAAGCGGTTTCTTGTCGTATTCATATATATGCACTGCGCTTGGCTTGCGTTTCAGCTCCTTGCCCTGCGGCGGCGTTGGAAAGCTGTCTGAAATGAAGCTCAATTTTCCGTTTAGCGGAGTTCCAGCCGCGGTGCCGGTTTCGGCGAAACTGTAACTGGCGCCGAAAACTAGAAGTAGTAAAGAGGAAGCTGCTGCTGTGAGGATTCGCATATGGTTAGATTCTTTTTGCAGGATGGTACATTGTCACTGGTCGCTTAGGGGGAACCGTTTTACCAGCCACCCCGACTGCGGTCTCGGAACAGAACACTCCATCCTCTATTATGGCTAATTGCAACCACAAAAGAAAGATTTATGGCAAACATTAGAATCGGACTAGCATTTTCAGATACCGGCGGCGGTCACAGAAGCGCTATGGACGCCGTACAGAGCGCTCTCCTGGAAGTAGGGGCGAATGAGTTTCGTGACGATCGTGTCGAAATAATCGCCGAAAGCGTGGCCGAGAAGACTCACCCGATCAACAGGGCGTTCGTTGATTTTTACAACTATCTGTTGCGCGGCAACAATCAACGCTGGATGCAGTACTACTACTCGTTCATTCAAGCAACGCGTCCGAACGATTCGGCATTCGGATACGCCATCTCAGGACCTTACTTTAGGCGATGGCTGCGTGAGATTGAAGCTGATGTCATTGTGTCCGTGCATCCCATGGTCAACCAGTACTTTGTCAAAGCGCTCCGAGACAACGGAATGATGGGCAAAGTGAAGTTCTTCGTCGTGGTGACGGATCCCAATGGCGAGCTGTGGCGGGGATGGGCCTGCCCGGAAGCAGACCTGACGATCGTTCCCAACGAGCTTGGCAAAGCGACTCTTGTGTCTTATGGAGTGCCGCCGGAGCGGATAAAAGTGATCGGTATGCCGGTCCATCCTGACTTTATTAAGCCGCCGTCCCTAGGCAAAGACGAGTTTCGAGAGCCACTCGGATTGAGCAAAGATCGTCTGACGATTTGCATCAACAGCGGTTGGGCGGGCGGCGGTAACATGCTGCAAATCTATGAGCAATTGTCTAAAGTGCGTCGCCAGGTCCAATGTATATTCCTGTGTGGACATAACACGGCGCTGTACGAACGGGCGAAAGCCGAAGCGAGAAAATCTTCGATTCCGACTGCGGTTTTGCCGTTCCACGATCGAATCTCTGACTTGATGTCGGCTGTCGATCTGATGGTCACCAAAGCGGGTGGTCTTACCACGTTTGAATCGATCGCCAGAAAACTGCCGATGGCTTTTGACATGATAACCAAGCCGATGCCGCAAGAGGAAGGAACTGCAGAGATCGTCATTAATCAAGGATTGGCGAGACCTGTCACCCGCCCCAGCGACATTATCGAGATCGTCGAGCAGCTTCAACCTGCCGAAGATCGCAGCACCGTAAAACTGCCGAACGCGTACTGTCTAGATCGCGTCGATGCCGTCTACGATATTGCCAGAACTGTATTGCACAGCGTGCGACCGACGGTAAAATCTACGCACGAGCAAGTTCCATCGCAGGCCGAGCCTGGCAACAGGCCCTGATCGAACCAACAGATCACAATCTGTTGACCGCACTAGTCCTGTCGTTCGTTTTGATGTAAGGTTGTGAAGTAACGCCTGGCATCAGCATACATATGAAGCTTGCAGTCAAACACGAATTTCCGCCTCCCGGTTGCACCCGGCCGCAGCACAGCGATCTGGTGCTGATTCACGGTACCGGCGCCAATGCTGAGATGTGGCGGCCCCAGGTGGACCTGCTGAAGCAGAACGGGTACCGGTGTTTTCTGCCCGAGTTCAGAGGACATGGCGAGAGTGATGAGCCTGGGCACTCCACCGACATCGAAGTGCACATCGGCGACATGCTCGACAGCCTTCTCGATATCGGCATTACCTTCCCGGCTGTGTTCATCGGTCATTCGCTGGGTTCAATCGTTTCGCTCGAGCTGGCGCACCGCAAGCCGGAGCTCGTTCGGCAAATTCTGGCTGTGTCGATGCCTGGACGGGTGCTGCCGGCC
>Ga0206829_10179_pt1 | contig 21803 bp, 26 predicted proteins | sample Alteio_BWOrgCont_75_FD_152862 | JGI IMG/M metagenome (GOLD analysis project Ga0206829, IMG submission 152862) | Enriched cells from forest soil in Barre Woods Harvard Forest LTER site, Petersham, Massachusetts, United States -... | ecosystem: Environmental > Terrestrial > Soil > Temperate forest >... | reverse complement strand
AAAACAATTTCGGCATTCTGTTTGTTCTTGTCTTGCCATTTCTTCATTTTTTCAACTTCGGCCTTGTATTCTTTAAGATGCTTAATTCGAGGCATAAGAGGGTTGCTCTGGGCTTGCACATTATAAATGCTATACAGAAAGATGACAGCTAATAAAATATATTTCATAAAGAATGGCAGAGGAAGTTTGTGATAATAAAAATAGCTTTTATTTATTAATAACTTTGTCTTCATTATAACGCTTCGCAAACATAAATATTTTTGACAAGCACAGAAAAAAATACACAACTTATAAAACAGGAAACGCTTCGTTTGGGCTTTGATACCTGTGGCATTGCTATGGCCCAACAACTGGACGATGATGCACGCAGGCTGGAGCAATGGCTGCAAAAAGGCTACCAAGGAAAAATGCAGTATATGGAAAATCACTTTGATCTCCGTATTGATCCACGAAAACTGGTGCCTGGTGCTAAATCTGTTATCACTTTATTGCTCAATTATTTTCCGCAGGAGGAACAAAATACCTATGCACCCAATATTGCCAAATATGCATTTGGAACAGACTATCATTACATAATAAAAGAAAAATTAAATGAGCTTTTAGCTTTTATAAGGGATAATATAGGCGAGGTAAACGGCCGTGGTTTTGTGGATAGCGCCCCGGTGCTGGAGCGTAGCTGGGCAGTGCATAGTGGCCTGGGTTGGGTGGGCAAGAATGCCAATTTGCTTACAAAACATTCCGGCTCGTTTTTATTTATTGCCACTTTAATTACAGACCTCGACCTTATTATTGACTCTCCCTTCAGAACAGATCATTGCGGTACCTGCACACGTTGTATTGATGCCTGCCCCACACAAGCGATTGTTGCACCAACAGAAGTAGATGCTACTAAATGCATTTCGTATCTTACCATAGAATTAAAAGATGCCCTGATCCCTTCGGAGTTTCATGACAAGATGGACAATTGGATGTTTGGCTGCGATATTTGCCAGGACGTTTGCCCATGGAATAGGTTTGCAAAACCTAATACCGAAACTGCTTTTACACCTATCCCCGAGATATTGAATTTGTCCATGCAGCAATGGGAGGAAATGACGGAAGACGCGTTCCGCAAAATTTTTAAGAACTCTCCTTTGATCCGTCCCAGGTGGAAAGGCATACAGCGAAATTTGAAAGCAATAAAAAACTAGTTAAGGAAGCGGCGGGGGCATATAACCCTTTATTTTCCAAACAGATTCTACAAGGTCCATATGAATTTCAATAGGTTCGTAAGAGGGATTTACAGCAATTAATCTTAATGAATCCGGTGTTACTGTATGCAGGCGGTAATAAAGCCTGCGCTTATCAAGCAACCGCACCTCATACATTTTATTAAACTCCAGGAATATTCTCCAGTTTGTTATTTCTATCAAAAAAAGATAAGAGCCTTTGGGTATACCGCCCTCCCCTTCTAAAGTATTATCATAAATTTTGCAGGCAACGCAATCTGCATATTCCGGTAGCTGCAATAATGCATCCGGTTTAGGTGGTTTTATGCCCGTTTTAATTGACTCCGCTGAAGGTGGCATGAAATTTAAATAAACAGGGATGTCTGTAACAGGTGATGTGTGGGCACGGCGGACATGCTTTTGCGGGCTGGGTATATAAATAGTTGTTGGTTCACTGATATTGGCGTTGCCTCCAGTTGTTTCATTCAGCATTTTGCCTTTACCGGTAATCAGCCAATCCGTATTTAGCTCCGGGTAGTTTTTATGAATTTTCTCTAAAATAGACGAACCGATAGTGCCCTTACCCCTTTTTTGGCTATTAATATAACCGGAAGAGATGCCTGCACTGTTTTCAAAATGGGACGGCCTCATACCCATAGATTCAAGGTATTGGGCTAATCGTTCAATTGGTGTCATATATATATATCATATCTTTCAAAAAAACACGAAAATTCTCTAAAAAAAATTTGCAAAATTAAGAGAATGCTCTATTTTTGCTATGTGCTAGAGCAAAGATATGAATAAATAGAATAAAAACTAATTATGGTAAATACCCTTTATGCTTACCATGATCGTTTTAATATAGGACGCTTATATAAACATATTTCCCATGGACGAAAAATCATTCCCGCCTCAAGTGCTCCATGCACTTGCCTTGTTTACAGAACAATCTGATCCCGGCAGGCTTAGCCGCAATTTAAGAGGTATGTTGATATCGCTATTAATAGTACAGAGGGATGGCCACAGTTTTGAGATGGATGATTTACTGCTTGATTTGAGTTGTCTATTTGAATTTTTAGATGTTTTAGAGGATAACTAGTGAATTGTATTGAAAACTAATTGCCACTCAGCCAAGTTTGTATTTTCGTTAGCTTTGAACCGTTGCTTATACTACAAGCATAAAGAGAGCGATATGACAACAGAACTTTTCAACGAAGAATTTAAAGGAATAACAGGACAACTGAGGTCATACCTTTTAAGGATAACTGCCAGCGTGCACGATGCTGAGGACATTGTGCATGATACTTATATACGGGCTTCGGAAAAACTGCACACCTTCAGAGGAGAATCTTCTTTAAAAACATGGCTGTTTACCATTGCATCCAACCTGGTTAAAGACAATTTACGGGCAAAAAAAAGATGGCCTGAAAATGTAACAGATATCTGCAAAGCGGCGGCACACTCCAATCCGCAGTTTTTTGAAGAAGCTATGCAGATAAAGGCGACGTCTACGCAAGCTGCTTTTGAGATAAAAGAACATATTGCATTCTGCTTCACTTGTATCTCCAAATCGTTGCCGTTGGAGCAACAATTGTGTTTATTTCTTAAGGAGGTATATGAATTTAAAGTAAGCGAAATAGCAACTATATTAGATTTAAGTGAAGCAATGGTAAAATATTACCTGCATATGGGCAGGGCTAAAATGATAGAAATATTTGATGGCAGATGCGCGATAATAAATAAAGAAGGCATTTGCCACCAGTGTTCTGAATTGAACGGGCATTATAACCCTAAACAAAAATTCCAGGAGGAAGTCATAAAAATTGAAATGGCGAAGGAAGCGCAAACTGTCGGTAAAGAACAGCTGCTTGACCTGCGGATGAAAATTGTAAACGAAATAGACCCTTTTGAATCAGGCGCAGCAGCCCTGCAATTGCATCACTTAGAGCATAATAGAAATGTAATGGAAAAATATGTTTAAAATTTGCTGATTTACCTATCGTTTTGTTTCTCTCAAGCGTCAAAATTGAAACACAATAAATGAAACGCTTGTTCACAGTTCTAACAATTATGATATCTACAATGGCAATGGCACAAAATGGCAAAGCAATAACAGAAAAAAAGACATTCAGCCGCACAACATCGGTAAGTGCCGAGATAAAAGCAGACCCCGCAATTATCTGGAAACTGTTAACAAGCGCCCTGGATTACCCACGTTGGAATACAACCGTAATTTCAATAGAAGGGACAATAGCTGCAGGAGAAAAGATCAGACTCAAATCTACGATGGCACCCAAAAGAACATTTAAACTAAAAGTAAAAGAGTTTGAAAATGAGAAATGCCTGGCGTGGGGAGATGGGCAAGGTACTCGCATATATACCTTGGTAAACAAGGGAAAAGGAATCACTACATTTGTTATGAATGAAAAGATTGGAGGCTTTATGTTCCCGATGTATGCGAAGCATATACCTTCTTTTGACGCATCGTTCGAGCAATTTGCTGCCGACCTGAAGAAGGAAGCTGAGACCATTCAAAACACGAGGAAGTAAACTATTTATTATACTCACCAAAATCAAAACATAAGAAAAATGAAAATTGTAAAAGTTACATACACAGCCACAGCAGAATACTCCGAACAAAATAAGGAAAACATAAGGGCAGTAATGAATGATCTCCAAAAACTGAACAAGCAGGAGATCAATTACAATACCTGCGTTTGTGCAGATGGCAAAACATTTATTCACACAGCATTTTTTAAAACAAATGAGGACGAGAAAATATTGTTTGATTTGCCAAGCTTCCAGCATTTCCAGCAGCAATTGAAAGCCAGCGGGCCCGAAGTGCCACCGAAACAAGAATTGCTTAGTTTGGTTGGCTCGTCCAAAGACATTTTTAGGTGATGATGGTTATAAAATAGGCCTAACCATTTAAAGTTTAAGGACTGGAGTGTTTAGTAGTTATACATAGTATTAAAATAGTTTTAAATTGTTGGGTTACCTAATTGCATTTAAGGCATTAACCTAAGAACAATCTAAAACTAAAATTTATGAATTTTTTGAAATTAAGTGTATTCGCTCTCGTTATTAGCCTTGGTGTTGCTTCATGCGGTGGAAGCACAAGTAGCAGTGATGCTTCTAAAACTGACACAAGTGCAACAAGCACAAGCTCTTCGAGCACAACAACTACTACTGCGCCTCCGGCTACACCTGATACAACTGCTAAGGCACCAGCTGCAGTTGACTCGCCTAAAGCTACAACAACTACAACAACTACAACAACTACCAAAGACAAAGCAAACAGCGGCAGTAGCTCAAAAAAATAGTTAAAGCAAAACTGGGACTAAATATATTTTCAGTTTAAAATGATTACAAGTAAGCCATCCTCACTCAGGATGGCTTACCTTTTTTTCAAGTCGTAGCGTGTTAATATGTTTTCTACAAAGAAGCGGCACCTGTTGAATATTCTATTCGAACAACCAGGCTCCGCCATAAAAAGCTATTTGTTCTTTCCTTCCAGCATGGGGACAAAGGAAAAATTGCCTAGTTCTTCTTCGTGCACTTTACCGTCTTTGTCTTTAGTTATACGCATCATTTTTTGCACTTTGTCATTGCCGACAGGTGTTACCATAATGCCCCCAGGTTTTAGCTGCTCAACAAGTTTTGGCGGAATATAGGGAGCGGCGGCGGTTATAATGATCTTATCAAAGGGAGCGTAAGTGGGCAGGCCTTCAAACCCATCACCATAAAAGCGTTTGATATTGGGATATTTTTTCAGGAAAAAGAATTGCCCAACAAAATCATATAGTTCTTTTTGCCGTTCAATGCTGTAAACAGTAATGCCCAATTCAGCAAGTACACAAGCCTGGTATGCGCTGCCGGTACCTATTTCCAGCACTTTGTCGAATTTTTTAATTTCCAGTAATTGCGTTTGGTATGCAACAGTGTAGGGTTGTGAAATGGTTTGGCCGGCGGTGATAGGAAAAGCACGATCTTCGTATGATTGTCGTTCAAAAGCAGTGTCAAGAAAAAAATGGCGTGGAATGGCTTCTATGGCAGCGAGCACTTTTTCGTCTTTAATTCCTTTTTCCCGCAGTGTTTGTACGAGCTGTTTCCTAAGACCTTTATGAATGTAATTATCTTCCTTTATTTTGCTATGAAGCATGGTGCAAAGTTAAATTAATTGAGCGGTGATTCGGTTACTTAAAATTAACCACTAATCCTATACCCAGGCCTTGCGGATATACAACAGGTTTTATTCTTAAAGACAGGTCTTCTGACATGTCGAAGTTATGAAGATGCGCATAAGCCACCGCATCCATTATTTGAGCTAAATAACCAATGCCGGTAAATAAAACGCTCATGTCAAGAAATTTCGAATAATCACTTTGTAGTTGTTGCAATTGATCTGTGGTATATATGTTTACATATGGATCTGTGCGGTATGGGTTATTGATACTTCCTATATAGGCTTTTCTGAAACTGAGATAATTATTAAGATTGTCAACAATAAAATAACCGGCAATTGCCATGGCCCCGTAGATAACAGGTATTTTCCAATATTGCCTATTATATAATTGACCAGCGCCAGGTAATATTGCAGAATATAAACCAGCTTTTTTAGGATTAGGTTGAAATTTTACAGGTTTAAGAGTTGAATCGGGAATGCTTGCGGTGTCAGTAAGGGGGGGCGCTATCACTCTGGGCTTACCCAGGCTATTAGAATCTGTATTTTGAGCTCTGCTGCATAGGGGCATGGAAATAAAAAAGACAATTAATAAGTATGAGAATTGTCTTGTCAGAACCATATATGTAGCATTCAAATATCCCATCAGGCAGCAGGTAAAGTTAGTAATTATCCCTTTACTAAATAAAAGATCCTGCATTTGTATTGCAGGACCTTTTATTATAATCACTTATTTAATATTATTTCTTTACAGCGGTTTGTACAGTCATCCCTGCTTTAGCCATGTCATTAATGATGTTCACAGTTTCACTGATATAGATGTCCTTTTTCAAGTTTCTTATCCACTCATTGTTTTTAGAAATGGAAGTACTGTCCTCGGTTATTTTTGCGCTGTCTGCTTTAGGATTCGTAATATCATATGGAGTTATCTTCTTCTGGATCTCCTCCAGTTTTTTAGAGGCCAGGTTGGTTTCTTCTATTTCTTTACGGTATTCAGTTTCGTTCAAGGAAACTAAATTATCATCCTTTTGCTTTTTTATTCTTACGGCGCTCTCTTCTATAAGGTTGAATGTAGGATTAGCTGCAGTGCGGCTTTTGCTTAGGGCTGCGAGTTGAGCCATATTAGGCGCATTTTGTACCGGCGTATAAGCAGCCGGGGCTATTTCATCCCATTGCAAAGCAGCTTTATCATTACGTTCGCCTGATTCGAGCAATGAATATGGATCCGGCAATTCTATATCGGGTGTCACCCCTTTCAATTGGGTAGAACCTCCGTTTATGCGATAAAATTTCTGTATCGTAATCTTTAAGGAACCAATGGAATTGCCATCTGCACCAGTTTTGTTAGCTGCCAGTGCATCCGCTTGCATTTTCATTCGTGTCAGCGGGTCGATCAGTTCATCCAGCGGTACTATCTTTTGAACGGTACCTTTACCATAGGTTGGTGAGCCAACGATCACCGCCCTTTTATAATCCTGCATAGCAGCTGCCATGATCTCAGAGGCCGATGCGCTGCCCTGGTTGACCATGATAGCCATGGGGCCATCGTAAATAGCACTTTTACCAGAGATGAGCGTCTTGGGGGTTTCATTAGTGCCTTTCACCTGAACAACAGGGCCACGGCCCACAAATAAGCCTGCCATGTCTACCACATCATTCAAAGATCCGCCACCGTTATACCTGAGGTCTAAAATGATCCCTTTTACGCCTGCACTTTTCAATTTTACTACTTCAGAGTCTATGTCCTCTGCACACCTACGCCCGTTTATTCCCTGGAAATCGGCGTAAAATTCAGGCAGATAAATATAACCCACCGGCCCATCATTGCTTTTTATGATGGCAGACTTTGCGAATTTATCTTCTACAAGCACTTCCCCTCTTACTATCGGTATTACTTTTGAAGAGCCATCTACGCTTTTTACGGTCAGTTTTACGGTCGTACCTTTAGGGCCGCGAATAAGTGTCACAGCATCTTCTATTTCATAACCTTGTATATCAACAGCTTCTTTATCGCCTTGGGCTACTTTTGTTATTTCGTCACCGGCTTTCAGTTCTCCCTCTTTCCAGCAGGGGCTGCCTGTTATTACCCTATCTATCTTTATTTTGCCATTATCATCTTTTAGTTGAGCGCCAATGCCAAAAAAAGCCCCCGACATTTCTTCGTCAAAACGTTGCTTATCTACCGGAGGCAAATAATCGGTATGCGGATCTTCATTAGTAACAATGGCATTAACGTACAAAGCGAATCTTTCATCTTCTTTCCACTTGTGCAGGCGTTTAAAATAATTTTGCTGGTTTTTACGCACACTCTCTCTAGCATCTGCTTCTAATTCTGCATCTGTCTTACGCGGTTCTTTTTTTGCAGTAGCATCTGCACCTGTTGCCGTGTCCTTCTTTGCTCTGTCATCTTTCAGCTCCACATATTTTGCCAATACTTTGTATTTAAGATATTCGCGCCAGCGTTCTTTTAAGGCCTTATCGTCGGCTACATAGGAAAGTTTTGCACCGTCAAGCTCTTCCTTTTCATTGCTATTGAAGGTATAAGGTGTTTTAAGCACTTCCTTATAAATTGTGTCTGCGTCATCAATGCGTTTTACAAATATTGCATCTAATTTGTCGTAGAAGTCCACGTTTCCGTTCCTGATCTCGTCATCTATCTTAAATTCGTACTTCTTAAGCGCATTTATATCTTTCTGGGTAAAGAATTTCTTTTCGTAATCCAGTTCATCCAGCACCTTGTGATATACCCTGTCTGAAAACGAATCATTTATTTCACGTGGGGAATAGTGTATCTGATTCACAGCTTTCATTACCGATTCTAACACTAGCGCCTTTCTCTCTTCTGCCGTTTGTCCATCACCACCGCCATATCTAAATGAAAAAAAAGCCGCCAGGGCCCCAATCACTACCAACGGTATAAGGATCTTATTCTTCATGAATTTCAACATAATAATAAAAAAAATTAAATTTTCACAAATCTAACTGTTTTGCTGTTAAAAAAACTCTAAGCAGACCTAAACAGCGAGTTAAAATAGGGTGATTTTAATATACTGTCGTAAATTGCAACTCATTTATCAAATATGCAAAAAATATTTTTCCAGGACCTCGGCAATATTGAATATGGCGCTGCATGGCAATTGCAAGAGGCTTTGATGAAGGAAAACCTGGAAATAAAGGCTGAAAGGCATAGTGGGCTTGAACAGACGGAAGACAAGAGAACTAAAAACCACCTGCTTTTTTGCGAGCATCCACATGTATATACACTGGGAAAAAGCGGTTTTATGGAAAATCTTTTAGTAAGTGATAGTCGCCTGAAGGAACTGGATGTATCATTTTATAAAACCAACAGGGGAGGGGATATAACCTATCACGGACCCCGGCAAATTGTAGCTTATCCTATATTAGACCTTGAGCTTTTTTTTACAGACCTGGGCAAGTATATGCGTTGCCTTGAAGAAGTGATTATACGAACTTTAGCCTTTTATGGTATAAAAGGCGACAGATTGCCGGGATCAACGGGTGTATGGCTGGAGCCTAATGTACCGGGAAAAGCACGCAAGATATGTGCCATGGGGGTGCGGTGCAGCCGCTGGGTTACTATGCACGGTTTGGCTTTTAATATTAACACAGACCTGCGTTATTTTGATTACATCGTTCCGTGCGGCATTACTGACAAATCTGTTACTTCCCTGCAAAAAGAATTGGGGAGAATTGTGGATGAAGAGGAGGTGAAAATCATTGTGAAAAAAGAGTTCGGGAATGTATTTAATGCAGAAATCATACCCGAATTTGTGAAAGAACCTGTGTAAATTTCAGTTTGTATACACTTCGTACAAATAAATATGAAGTTGTTCCCGACTATACTGCTTCTTAGTTGCTTTCTGCATGCACAATGCCAGACATTGGATGAGGTGTGGATTTTGTATGGGCAACATAAATATTCAGAGGCCCTGAAGATGGCGAGGAAAATGATTCAGAATGATACAACTGACAAAGACGCTTATTTGATAATTGGCCGTTTATTTTGTGATATTAGGCGATATGATTCAGCCATTAATTACCTGGAGCAGGCAATAAAGTTTGACGACGACAGTACCAATATTTCAGGCTGGGCTTATGCTTATCTTGGTAATGCCCACATTATGATGGGGGATAAAGGAAAAGGAATTGCAGAATTAAATAAAAGTATAAGCCTGAACAAAACAATTAACTCTGTAAAATATGCTCAAGATATGTTCTTTAATATGCTAGAGCAGGAGAAGAAATATGCCGAAGCCATTGACTATGAAATGGATATTCTTGCAAAAGACTCTACCGAAGCAGATGCAGATGCTTGTCTCAGTCTTGGGACAGTATTCTTAGACATTTTAAAATATGATTCGGCAATATTTTTTTTACAAAAAGCTGTGTTGCGGGATGATGATCGCTCGTGGGTGTCAGCATGGGCGCACGTGCATTTAGGGGAAGCATACATGGGAAAAGGTGAAACAGAAAAAGTATGCAGGGAGCTGAATAAAACCATAGAGCTGAATAAAACAAAAAACTCCGTAATGTATGCGCGAAGAAAAAGCGATTCTATAGGTTGCAAACTGCCAAACGGGGATGAGTTTCCTAAATGGATAACAATTGAGTCGGAAAACATTATTTATCATTTCCAGGATACATTTGATCTTGGCTTGTTTATGAACAGATATATTAAAGAGCATGACAGTGCATACCTCAGGATCAACAAAATTTTTCAGGCAGCATTGCCGCAAAAATTAGTTTTTTATGTATGGAATAACCTGCAACTCGCTAAAAAACTATTAGGCAGGGATTTAGGTTTCACCGAACCTCAACAATGTATTTGTGAAGTGCATCAGTGGCAAACTATAGGACATGAAATGACTCATGCTTTATCGTATTGGGGATGGGGAATAACACCTATAGAGATGACAAGACTTATAAATGAAGGTGTAGCGGTAGCGTTCCACCTGAGCGGACGCAATAAATATCAAGTGGCACGAAAAGCATTGGAAGGAAAAGGTTATCACAGTATATTAGAAATATGGAATGATGATCAGAACATATCAGCTGATATTATCTATCCAATTGGCGGTGCATTTCTTACATACCTATATCGAAAAAGTACACCCGAACAATTTAAAGAACTGATAAAAAACCAGACAATTGAAAGTGCAAAAAATATATATGGCGAAGAACAATTCAATAAAATAATTGAAGATTTTGATAACATGATGGAGCTTTCCAAATAATTATTTTTATTTTTTGCATGGAGATTTTTATAGTCGTAATTTTATAATGCAAAAGCACTCTTAAATTGATAAAGAGAGACATAACATATCACTGGGGGGAAGATTACTTACTTATTAGTCTTGGCAATCGTATCGAGCCGAGGCTTCGTTGGCTTTTTCTCGCAGAATTTTTATTGACGTCTGGAGTAGCAACTGTTTTTTTGCTACAATCGCGCCCGGTTTCTGCCAATTTGGTGCATTTTTTTACCGGCAGCGCTTCTGCTCTTATATACTTGCTGGCGGCATATCGTTTTCTCTCGCGTATGGTATTTACGGAAAAAATTCAGATTTCAAACCAGGGAATATCTATTATTCAAAGAACGCCATTTTATAAACAGGCAAAGTCTTATTCATGGCTTAGTATGGGACCTTTGCATTATGTGGGCAAACCTGCCAAAACAGACCATCCACTGAAAGGAAACAGTTTTGATTATTTTGGTTTCGAAACACAGGAGCACCTTATACAAAGCCTGCATCACAATGGCAATCTCTGTTTTTACTGCGATGGCGAAGAAATAAGGTTTGCCCGTGGTGTTTATTCCTGGGATGCTGAAAAAATGATCCGTATGATTAAACTATACGTGGGTAATTCTTTAAGGCTTGGCCCTGAATGGGAACACATGCTGCAGGAACATGAAATAGACCAATGATTGTTCGTGCCTCAGTTAATTATTACGTAGCCCATATCAAAATTCTTTTTTTCTTTTGTTATCAGGAAGCGGTATATCCCTTTCTTCTGAAAATTGCGTTTATCCAGCAAAACAGGTGAAGTCTGTAGCCTGGGTACTTCAAGAACCATCTTATTATTTTGGTCATAGAAACGGATGACGTAATGATATTTTTTCACTTCAGGCAGGTCTATGTTAATATGCCCGCTTTGCGGGTCGGTTTTTATATATCTGGATTTGAAGTAGGTGGCAGCGTCTGACACTGTAGTGTCAGGGGAAAGTATAATGTTGATCTTATGTTTTTTGTTATTTAAGGGATCTGTTTTGGCAGGTAGGATTGCTTGTGTAGTATCTTTTGCTTTGTTTGCAATATCACTACTATTGTTGGTAAGTAGTTTAAAGTGATTACTGCCTGAGGTAAATGAGGCATTGAAAACAATATCCAACCTATACCAGTTAACGCTGGGTAATGGACTTGAATCTGTGAAAGTTTGTACCCCTTTCCTTAAATCATATACGACACCGATTACAGAATAATTTAAAACGCTATCTGAAGATCTTAGTACTTTAATGCCTCTTAGCCCTGCATATTGATTGGTCCAAGTGAGTGTATTGATGCCATTTACTGATGTTCCCGTTATGTCGGGGAGGAGAGGTTGTGCCGCAATTGGTGACATAGGAATAATAAGGCATAATGCAATTATCAAAATTGTGTGCCATTTATGCATCATATTTCAAACCTAATGTAAATATTGCAAATCAAATATACTTGTAATGATTTTACTTTTTTAAAAGCCTTTTTCCACTATAAATTAACTGTGCTGTATGAATTATCAAATTTCTATTATCTTTCTACAAATTTTATTTTGGGCAAATGAGCACTTTATTTAAGAAAAAACCGCTTAGTGAACTTGTTAAAGATTCTGCGGATGATGGAAAAGGCTTGAAACGTACTCTTGGAGCAGGGAACCTTATTGCTTTGGGTATTGGAGCTATAATAGGTGCTGGTCTTTTTGTACGCACAGCCGCTGCCGCCGCAAACAATGCCGGCCCATCCGTTACGCTTGCTTTTGTAGTTGCTGGAGTAGGTTGCGCATTCGCGGGTTTGTGTTATGCAGAATTTGCTTCCATGATACCTATTGCAGGTAGTGCCTATACCTATTCTTACGCTACTATGGGCGAGTTCATAGCATGGATCATTGGTTGGGATCTTGTTTTGGAATACGCTGTAGGTGCTGCAACTGTTGGTATTGCCTGGAGTGAATACCTGAATAAACTATTGGGTATTTTTCATTGGAATAATCATCCTCTGAGTATACCTTTTGAGTGGTCACATTCTCCTTTTGAGATATTTAAGGATGCTGAGGGTATTACACACCACGGTTTGATTAACCTGCCAGCATTATTTATCATTCTTATGTTAACTATGCTGCTGATAAGAGGTATAAAAGAATCTGCTGTTTTTAATAGTATAATTGTCGTTTCGAAAGTAGCAATTGTAATTATTTTTATTGTTCTGGGCTGGGCTTATATGAACCCTCTAAATCATGCCCCTTATATCCCTGCAGCGACTACCTATATTGATAGCCAGGGGGTTGGGCACAATTATGGGGGCATTATGGGCATATTGGGTGCCGCGGGGGTTGTTTTCTTCGCATTTATAGGTTTTGATGCAGTATCAACAGCTGCGCAGGAGGCTAAAAATCCACGTAAAGATATGCCTATAGGTATTCTCGGTTCCCTCGTAATATGTACTATCTTATATATACTGTTTGCACATGTGCTTACCGGTGTTGCCAGTGTAAACGATTTTCGTACCACTGGTAAGGAGGCCTCAGTTGCATATGCCATTAAAACATACATGGCCGGTTATAGTTGGCTTGCAAATTTAGTGACGGTGGCGATACTGGCAGGTTTTTCATCGGTAATATTAGTAATGCTAATGGGGCAGTCTCGTGTGTTTTATTCTATGAGCCGTGACGGCCTTGTTCCCAAAGTTTTTTCAGACTTACATCCCAAATTCAAGACGCCTTATAAATCAAATTGGATATTTTTTGTTTTGGTTGGAGCATTTGCTGCATTTGTGCCCGGAGATATTGTGGGCGATATGACCAGCATAGGCACTTTGTTTGCCTTTATATTGGTTTGTGCGGGCGTTTGGATCATGAGGGTAAAGAACCCGGAAATACCCAGACAATTTAAAACGCCTTTAGTCCCCCTCGTTCCAATATTAGGCATTATAGTTTGTGGGGCTATGATATTTGGCCTGGGATGGACCAACTGGATGCGGCTGATAGTATGGCTGATAATTGGTCTGTTTATTTATTTTGGTTATAGCCGTAAGAATAGCAAATTGAATAATCCGGATAAGTAATATTTTTGCAGAAATTTTAAAAGATCATGGAAAACAAAATTGACTACGATATCAATCTCGATGTTAAATACGGGCACCTGGAATTAATAGATGTGCCTTCTATTGTTGCTGCCTGCAAAGAACAATGGTGGAATCAAACCTTGACTCAGGTGAATGAAAGTGTTGTAAGGATAGGGATCGTGGAAGGCGAATTTCACTGGCACAAGCACGATAATGATGATGAATTCTTTTTTGTTTTACAAGGCCAGTTATTGATCGATCTGGAAGACCGTACAGTAGAATTGAACCCTAACCAGGGGGTAACCATTACCAAAGGTGTAATGCACAGGCCCAGGGCGCCCAAAAAGACAGTAATGCTGATGGTGGAAACAAGTGGCATTACGCCCACGGGAGATTAAAAAGCCCCTTTTTGTGAATTTACTAACATTTTTATGCACACTTTGGCCACATATCCAGCTCTGGAGAGGGAAATGAACACTTTTTCTGAAAAAAGACGTAGTTTGCCTGAATCTTAGAGGGCATATATATTGACTTGCCTTGAGTAAAACATTATAAATAAGCTAATAATCTAAAAAATCAGAGAATATGGATACTTCAAAAATGATCAAAGCATATTGCCTTAAAACAAAGGAAAAGAATGTTCCGATGCATGATGCAGTTATTACCAAAACCGCAAGAGGCGGCTATATGGCCAGTGGCAATGACGGTAAGGGCAATAAGATGGCCGCTATTATGAATGAAGCAAAAGCCATGCAGGCAATTGCAGATGGCGTTGCTAAAAAAGGATTCTGATCTTAAAATAATTCCAATCGTCTAAAATTAAAAGAGAATTTGCAGCGGCTATGTATTAGTCGGTACAAGTTCTCTTTTAGTATATATATTAAGACAGTTCTTAAAAAAATAAACCGCCCCGGATAAGGACGGTTTATTGAGTGTATTTTAAATTGAACTAGTTAGTTTCAGTTTTTGTTTTTACTACTTTTTTATGAACACTGCTACCATCGCTTTTTTCTTTGTCTTTGGTAGTAGTTGTGGTAGTTGTTGAAGATGCATCGCCTGCATTAGTCGTTGCCGGAGTTGAAGACGTTGTAGTTGTGCTGCTAGTAGCTGCCGCTGTGGAATCTGCTGCTGCATGCATAGCTGCATTTGCTGCTGCCGTATCTGTTGCTGCGGGAGCTACTGTAGTCGTAGTTGTGCTTGTTGCAGATGAGTCAGTTTTAGAAGAATCGCCGCTGCCGCTGCCGCATGAAGCAAGACAAAGACTGGTACAAAATGCAAATACGCCTAATTTCAAAAATTTCATAAGTTTTAATTTAGATTGTTCTTAGGTTAATGCTCTAAATGAAATTAGGTAACCCATTGAATTAAAAATAATTTAACAGTATGTATAACTGATAAGATTTCTGCAGCTTAGCCCGAAGGTCTATTTGGGAGCACCTACATAAAAATATTCGCTATTATTACCTGCTATAATTAGGTGCTTCTTTAGTTATCACAATATCATGCGGATGGCTCTCTGTCATGCTCGCAGTGGTGATACGGATAAATTGTGCATCATTCTGTAAAGCGCTTATATCCTTTGCGCCGCAATAGCCCATGCCCGCCCGAAGGCCGCCAACAAACTGTTGCACCACTTCGCTCAATGTACCTTTGTATGGAACACGACCCACAATACCTTCAGGCACCAATTTCTTGATATCGGCCTCCATATCCTGGAAGTAGCGGTCTTTGGAGCCTTCCTGCATAGCCTCAACAGAACCCATGCCTCGATATGATTTGAATTTGCGCCCTTCGTAAATAATGGTTTCGCCGGGGCTTTCTTCTGTGCCGGCAAATATAGAACCTGCCATTACACAGGATGCACCTGCTGCAAGGGCTTTTACCATATCTCCGGTATATCGTATGCCTCCATCTGCTATGACAGGGATACCCATTTTTTTCAATGCCTCGGCTGCTTCTAAGACGGCTGTTAGTTGCGGTGCTCCTGCGCCGGTTACCACACGGGTAGTACAGATTGAACCCGGGCCGACACCTACTTTCACAGCGTCTGCCCCGGCCTCTGCAAGAGCTTTAGCACCGGCAGCTGTAGCTATATTGCCGGCTATAAGGGGCAGTGTTTTGAAAGCTTTTTTCACTTTCTTCACGGCTTCTATAACACCTTTCGAGTGGCCATGTGCACTATCGAGTGTAATAACGTCAACACCGGCATTTTTTAAGGCATCTACACGATCCAGCACATCTTCTGTAATGCCAACCGCTGCACCCGCCAGCAGGCGGCCCAATGCATCCTTAGCTGCATTGGGATGGCTTTTGAGGTGCATGATGTCGCGAAAGGTAATGAGGCCTATTAACTTGCCTTTTTTATCTACAATAGGCAGTTTTTCGATTTTATATTCTTCCAGTATCAGTTCCGCCTGGGTCATGCTGGTGCCGGTATGGGCAGTGATAAGATGGTCTTTTGTCATTACATCCTTCACTTTCTTCTTCATATTTTTCTCAAAACGCATATCGCGGTTGGTAAGGATACCGACCAGGAATTTATTATTGTCTATAATAGGGATGCCACCTATTTTGTTATCTCTCATCAATTTAACAGCATCTGCCACAGTGGCTTCGGGGTCAAGGGTTATCGGGTCAACTATCAATCCGCTTTCAGAACGCTTTACTTTGCGCACTTGTTCTGCCTGGCGCTCGATACTCATGTTTTTGTGCAAAATGCCAATTCCACCCTCGCGGGCAAGTGCAATGGCCAATGGTGCATCTGTTACAGTATCCATAGCTGCAGATACCATAGGAATATTCAGTTTAATATCTTTCGTGAGTTGGGAAACAATACTTACTTCGCGTGGTAGAACTTCTGAGTAAGCGGGCACAAGGAGTACATCATCAAATGTTAGGCCTTCGCCGTAGAACTTAGATTTTATTGCCATGTGCAAAGATAAGGCAAGAGATCGGAAAATGAAAAATAGCTTTTAAAATTAGGGCTATAGGTATTTTATATTATGGGTTGTTCGCATATTTTGCGAATTTTTTTGTTGTATTAATGTGATGTACCAGAGCTTGTATTTGATGTTTTTGCAGCATCTGCAGAGATTGAATTATTTATGGTCAGGTTGATTGTAATAATTTCAGGTTGCCCGTTACATGGGCCGCCATTTGGATTGGGATTAGGTTTGCCATTGGTTGGGTGTATGCAATTAGCACTGCCAGGTTGTGGATTTGTGGATAGTACAACTACGTCAGTACCAACATAATTTGTAACCGGAGTATATTGATAAACAAAACTACCAGTAGCGCCATCCACCACTAATTGACTGCTGGTGGCGTGTGTAGCCGGTGTAGTAACCTGGAAATTAGTTCCTGGGGGAAGGGTATAAGTATAGCTAGTGTTTTCATTTATTGCGGCATCTACAGTCTGCAGCTTAGGGGCTTGGTTTCTATTATGATCGCACATCTTTTTACAAGACTGCGTGGCAGAAACGCTTGCAATAGCAATAAGTGTAAACAATACTTTTTTCATAACTGTATTTAGTAATTATAGCCAATAATTGATGTAAGAGCTTTTCAAATATACTGAGAAACGAACGGAATAGAGAAAATAGTTTATAAAAGGGGAATATATTTGCCGCTTGCAAATAAAAATAAAGGGAAATGAACATTACCATCAGGCTAGCAAAAAAAGAAGATGCTGAACTATTATCAAGACTTAGTATTGACACTTTTAGGGAAAGCTATGCTGAAATGAATGATGCAGGGGACATGGAGCTTTATATTAATGAACATTTAAGGCCGCAGGATATCCAGAGCGAGATAGATAATGCCCGAAATACCCTTTTACTTGCTATGCTTGACGAGGTGCTTGTTGGGTATGTAAAACTAAGCACCCAAACCCAACCAGCACAATTTAAAGACACAAGTAGTTTGCAGATCGAGAGGATATATGTGTTAAAAGAATACCAGGAACAAAAGATTGGTGCTACCTTAATGAGCTATTGTATTGGTTATGCTATAAAGAAAGGTTTTGATATATTATGGTTGGCGGTTTGGGTGCATAACGAAAAAGCAATAACATTTTATAAGCGCTGGGGTTTTGAGGTGTTTGGTGAGCAGGTGTTTCAATTGGGCAATGATGTTCAGGATGATCTGCTGATGAAAAGAAAATGCTGAGGAAATAAGGTCCAGAAAAATATTTTTATTCCCACCCAAGGTTTGGTGTTACCTACTCTTCTTATATAGAAGAATGACATTTTATATTATAGTAAAAAACACTTTATGAAACGAATTGGCATTTTTTTCCTATTTGCCCTTATAATTTTAAGTGCCTGTAAAAAGAACGGCGCTCCAGCCCCTAATAGCAACTCGCAATTGGTTTTAGGCTATGCGCTTGATTATCAGCCATTCACAAGTCATATGTATTTGATCACTAACGATGGGCTATACGTGGACAGTACTGCAAGCAGTGTAACAAGTTTCAGCTTTACTTCAGCCATCCCGAACTCTGCTAAATACCAGCTCGCCCTTCCTCTACTTAACAATATTCCGTCATATTTAGCTAACGGTGCGGGGGGCTATATTAATGATAGTGCTTCCCCGGTAGGAATAGGGGCTTTACACCTGGAGTATACCAGGAATGGCCATACAGTGAAATGGAATATTCCACCCGACACCACTTACTGGCAAGCTAATATACCAACAGATGTGCGTGATTACGTGCAGCAGATTAATACAACATTTTCACAACTCTAAAGAACTCGTTTAGAAATAGACAGTCGCAGGCAGCCCCTATATTCTTAAACAAATACTCTTGAAATTATGATATACTACGATAAAATGAAACTACTGATTTAATAAACAAACCATAAAAGCTTATGAAACTGTTAGCATTTTTATTATCCGCGATATTATTATTGAGTTCTTGTAAAAAAGACCAAACTACAAGTATACACCCAAGTTCTTTTGTTTTCGGCTGGTGCCATTGTTATTTGTGTATGACCCCCGAAGCAAGTTTTGAATATTATGAAATAAAAAACGGAGCGGTTTACCCGGATAGTATGAACAATTTTCCGGGTGTTGTTCCGCTTGTATTTGCCACTATACCTTTGTCAAACAGTAAATACCAGTTGGCTGCAGCACTTATCAGCAGTTTTCCCCAGTATCTTCAAAATAACCCAAATCAAACATTCGGAACTATAAATTGTAATACAAGCTCTGCAGTACATATTGAATACACAGAAAATGGCCAACTGAAAACGTGGGACATAGACCAGGATACCGCAAACCAGCCCATTGCTATCAGGGCTTATGTGGCGCAGATGGATAGCGTTTTTCAGCAGTTGATACAATAATGAACTCATTCGATAAATAAAACCTCAAAGATGAAACAGTCCGCATTTTTATTATTTGCAACAGTATTATTAGGTTCTTGTATTAAAGATCAAAATACAACAAGCATACACCCCAGTTCTTTTGTGTTCGGTTATTGCGCTCCTTGCCCTGATAACATGGTGCCGCCAGGCAAATGTTTTATGTTTTACGAAATAAAAGGAAACGAGGTTTATGCGGATAGTATGCGTATGTCCAGATACCCGGAGCCGGAAGTGTTTTCAGTAGTGCCTTTAGGAACAAGCAAATACCAGGCGGCATCTACGCTTATCAACAATTTTCCGGTGTACCTCCTGAATAACCCGAACACGACATACGGCAATACTGATTGCGATACACATTGGACATTGCATATTGAATATACTGAAAACGGGCAGGTGAAGACATGGGATATAAGCCATGATACAGCCAGCCAGCCCACTGCGATTAGGGCTTATGTTGCACAGATGGACAGTGTTTTTAACCTGCTGATGCAATAATGAACTAATTTTAGATACTTAAATAAATAAGGGATGGTTGATATATGGTAAACAGAAGCGGAAACTTTTATGCTTAGGTATACTGAGCAGGAAATAATAAATGGTTGCCGGAAACGCGATCCGGTGTATGAGGAATACCTGTACAAAACGTACTATAATATATTCCTTACAATCTGTGCGCGCTATGCTAAGGATATGCCCGATGCCAAACAATTGTTGAATGACGGATTTGTAAAGATCTTCATGAACATAAATAGTTTCAGGCATGAAGGGTCTTTTGAAGGATGGATGAGAAAAACGATGGTAAATGTTTGCCTGGACCATGTGAAGAGTAACTACCTGAGAAACTCTATGACCATGCAACTGAATGAAGCCATAATAGATCAAAACAGTCCTGCCACCTATAATGAAGGGCTACAGAATATTGAGTTTAAAGAATTAGTGGCTTTAATACAGTTGTTGCCGGCAGTGACCCGCACTGTTTTTAATCTTTTTGTTTTTGAAGAATATACTCACAAGGAGATAGCACAATTACTGAACATAAGCGAAGGAACATCTTACTGGCACGTGCACCATGCAAGAAGTGTTCTTCAAAAAAAAATAAAAAATAAAAATTCTGAAAATCAGTTATATGAGCGCAAAAGAATTTGATGAACTCATTAAGGACAAATTAGGGCAGCCTGATTTTGCCTATTTGCCAGAAGACTACCGGGCAATGAACAAGCAGCTTATAGCTGCAAGACAGGGCCGGACTTCGAGGAAAATATTTTTCTGGCTTACAAGTATTGCTGCTTGTATGCTGATCGGGATAGCTATATCTGCGCTGACCGGCAACAACGTATATAAAGGAGAATTGGCAACAAAAAAAGAGACGGCCCAAGCCGGAAGCTCTCAAAATGCGGTTCCCAGCATTGCTGCACCGCAAAAGGAAGCAAATGCACCAATAAATAAAGAAAACCGTGTTGCCCTTGATCAAAAAAAAGCAAGCACGAAGCAGAATGTGGCGCCACAGCCAAATGATTTACCAGGGATAACAATGCAAAAACTTATTGCGGGCAAAAACGAACAAAATGCAAAAGCCAGTGATAAGCCTGTATTTAATGGCCGTTTAGACAATATTAATTTAGCTCAGAATGTTCCTACGTCATCTTTAACACCACGTTCACCCTATTATGCTATTGTACCAAGGCCGACGGAGGAAACAGATGACCCGTACAGCAGGAAGGTAAATATAAGCCTGGCTGGTGGTGTAAATTATGGCAGCGCTAACCAGGGATATTTGCTAGGAGCATCTGCCAGGAAAAATTTGGGTGATAAACTGTATGTTGAAGGAGATATTGCCTACACCAACAGCAGCACTCAAAGAACGGTGAGCACGTACAGTGCTCCAACTTCGACTGTTAACGGTGTGTTTTCTCCTGCGCCTACTATTTCTTCAAAAGAAAATGCGAGTTCGCTTAACTATTTGCAGCTAAGCCCTGGTGCGGGTTATCATATACATAAGAAAATTGCGGTTGGGGTGGCTGCGGACCTTCAGCGTTTGTTGCAGAACAATGCACCTACAACCTCGTCGACTGTAATGACAAATGGAATAAGTTCTGAGACAGGGAAAATAATGCCTGAACTGGATTATGGCTTTATTGGAAAAACAGAATATTCTGTGTCATCAAGGTTGAAGGCAGGGCTGCAATACCGGGAAGGACTGAATAATTTTTTATCAAACACTAATAAATACTTCGACAGAAATTATTTCCAGGTGCAGGTGAAATATAGTCTTTTCAATAAATGACCTCATCCCCGACCTTTCTCCATAAATGGAGAAGGGAGGTGTTGCATAAGCACGCTGGTTCACTTGCGTTCACATAAATGGAGAGGGGAGAATGCGAGTATGCAAAATTTTTATAAATACCTTTCATTCAGTATGTTGATATGGTGCTCCACATGCCCTGCAATGACGTAGCCTAAAGCCCGCGCTGTGGTGTGATGGTTAACCACATGGGCGGTTTGTTTGCTTTGCTCTTCTGTAAGATTTTCGAACAATTTTCCGGTGGCGGTTCTTAGTGCTGTAAATTCTTCCAGCATGTCGTCTATTGTCCTCTTGGCAACATTTACATTTTGGGCATACAGGTTTTGATCCATGCTGTATAATTGCGTTTTGCCATCTCCTCTTGCAGCTACTAATGCACGATAGGCCATCACCCTTTCGGTATCTATG
>Ga0206829_10166_pt2 | contig 21926 bp, 22 predicted proteins | sample Alteio_BWOrgCont_75_FD_152862 | JGI IMG/M metagenome (GOLD analysis project Ga0206829, IMG submission 152862) | Enriched cells from forest soil in Barre Woods Harvard Forest LTER site, Petersham, Massachusetts, United States -... | ecosystem: Environmental > Terrestrial > Soil > Temperate forest >... | reverse complement strand
GCATCCGAAGCCTCTTTCCGGCTTCTTGTTTAGCAGCGACCAAAAGGCAATCGATCACTTCCTCGCGAGCTTGTCCTTTGGCGGCGGTGCCATCAATCAGGTGAACATTCACCTGTTTATCGAAACCATGCCGTTCGGTGGAGTTGGATACTCGGGCATCGGTCATTACTACGGCAAGGATGGCTTCGACGCCCTGACACACGCGAAGTCGGTCCTGTTCTCGCCGGCAAACGTGGCGATCGAGCATTTGTTCCCGCCGTACACAGAGGAAAAAGTCAAAGCGCTCAGTCAATGGTTTGAATACTAGGCCACGAAGATACCCAGCGAACGCGATCCCAAGGAGCAGAGAAATGGAAACAAATGCGAAAGATTACGTATCGATTGCCCATCAGTTCTTCGCTGCTTACGATGCACACGACGTGGATGGCATGCTCGCTCTTTGCGCGGATGGCGCACTTGGGCGATATGCTCCGTATGGCCGCGAGAGCGTCGTGCCAATCCGTGGTGGCATCGATGTCATTTGGCGTGCGTTTCCGAATGCCGTTCCGAACTTCCGAGTCAAAGTGATCGATCTGATCGCTGCCGAGGGGAACACGGTGGTGATCCAAGCCGAGATGAGCGGGCCCATACCTGCCGAAGTGCCTGGAGTCGCAAAGAAGGGCCAGGACGTACACATCCCCCACTGCTACATTCTGCGTTTCGACGCAGACGGAAAGATTACGCGACTTGACGCCTATTGGGATAACACCGTCCTGAACAGCATCCAGGCGAGCGCCGTGTGACTAAGTGGTCCAAGGGGCCAGATCCCGATTTGTGGTGGCATTACTCAATGCCGCCGTTTCCGTGGGGTCGTTAAGGAGAAACAGTGGTTTCGAACCTCGTATCCAATGCGCTCGAAAGCCACGCTCAGGTCTTTCCGGTCCTGACGGAAGCGCAGATCAATCGAATCCGGCCCTTCGCATTCTTACGGCATGTGAATGATGGCGATGTCCTATTCAGGGCGGATGACAGTGATGTTCCTTTCTTCATATTGCTGTCGGGAAGCATGGAAATTGTTCAGCCGGACATGAATGGTGAGCGGCCTGTAGCAAATCATGGCCCGGGGGAGTTCACGGGGGAGATGACGATGATTACTGGCCATCGCTCCCTCGTTAGCGGGCGGATGACAAGAGTTGGTGACGTACTCGAAATGAGCGGGAGCGGCCTACGATCACTGGTAGCGAGGGACGGCGAACTCAGCGAGATTTTCATGCGGGCCTTCATTCTGCGTCGGCTGATCTTGATCAATCGCAGCCAAGGCAACGCCATCCTGATGGGGTCCCGGTACTCAGCCAAAACCCTACGCCTTCGCGAGTTTCTAACCCGCAATGGACATCCCTACGTATATGTCGATTTGGATGTAGATCAAGAGTCCCAAGCTCTTCTGGATCGCTTCGCAGTCTCTGTTAGCGAGATTCCAGTTGTCATTTGCAACTATCGCACAGTTCTGCGCAATCCCTCGATACAGGAACTCTCAGACAGCTTAGAACTGAACTGCACCATTGATGAATCTCAGGTGCGAGACGTAATCATCGTGGGAGCGGGCCCTGCAGGGCTGGCGGCGGCGGTCTACGGAGCATCGGAGGGACTTGATGTGTTGATGGTGGAGTCAGCGGCGCCCGGCGGCCAGGCAGCCTCAAGCTCTAAAATTGAAAACTACCTCGGGTTCCCGACCGGCCTTTCTGGAGAAGAGCTCGCTACGCGCGCGATCTCCCAGGCACAAAAATTCGGGGCTAAGCTGATGGTTGCCCATTCCATAGTCCAACTGGACTGTGACAAGAACCCCTACAGACTCGTACTGGAAAACGGCAAACCGCTAGAAGCGCGAAGCGTTGTAATTGCCAGCGGAGCTCAGTACAACAACCCTGAAAATCTGAATTTTGAGAGGTTCGTTGGACAAGGCGTCTACTACGGCGCGACGTTCATAGAGGCACAACTCTGCGAGCGGGAAGATCTGGTTGTCGTTGGCGGAGGGAACTCCGCCGGCCAGGCGGCGGTCTTTCTGGCGCAGACAGCTCGTAGGGTTCACATGCTGGTTCGATCTCAACGCCTATCGGACAGCATGTCGCGCTATCTAATCCAGCGCATCGAAGAGAACCCCGGAATCGAAGTGCATTACAAAACGGAGCTCGTTTGCCTCGAAGGCGATACCCGTCTGGAACGGGTCACGTGGCGGGAAAAGGACAGTCTCGACTCTACGACTCAGAATATTCGTCACGTGTTCATTATGACGGGCGCTTCGCCTCGCACCGATTGGCTACGAGGCTGTGTATCCCTTGACGATAAGGGTTTCATTCTCACTGGCCGCGACTTGGACACGGTCAAGCAGGACCGCTCATGGCCGCTCGCCCGCTCTCCCTACATGCTTGAAACAAGCCTTCCGAGAGTGTTTGCCGTTGGAGATGTTCGTTCGGGCAATGTGAAACGCGTTGCATCGGCGGTTGGCGAAGGCTCGATCGCCATCAGCCTCGTGCATCGCGGGTTAGCAGAATATTAGCTTCGATTCGCTGATCTGAGTGGAGCGATGTAAGGCGAGAGGGAGCAAGCTGCCATGAAAGTGTTGATTCTCGGAGCAACTGGGTTGGTTGGGCAGTGCACCTTGGTGCAAGCTGTCACACATCCCGCGATTACTCAGGTCATCGCTCCAACCAGGAAGCCCCTGCCACCTAGCAGCAAGCTGGCAAATCCAGTCGCCGAGCGGCTGGAACTCCTCTTGCCGGAAGTTCTCACTTGGGGAATCGACGCGGTGATCTGCGCGCTGGGAACGACGAGTGGTAAGGCGGGGTCTAAGGAAGCATTCCGCCAAGTGGACTATGTCTTGCCGCTAGCGTTTGCGAAGCTCGCTCATCAGCAAGGAGCAGAAACGTTCGCCCTTGTCTCGGCGATAGGTGCCGACGCCAATTCCTCATTCTTCTATCCGAAGACCAAGGGCGAGGTCGAGAGGGACATGAAGCTCGTTGGCTTCAAATCGCTGACGATCCTCCGCCCCAGCATCATCGGAGGGAAGCGTGACGAGTCGCGTTTTGCAGAAGGACTTGCTCTGACGCTGTCCCGAATACTGGCGCCAGTTCTTCCGAAAAAGTTTCATGTCAATCCCGCAGCGACGATCGCCGGCGTTCTTCTCGACAGTGTCATTGCTGCGGTCCCGGGTTGTCATTATCGCTACGCCGAAAGTTTGACCTAGTTCCTTGGAGGAATTTGCACGAGATAGCGTTCGATGCTGACAAGGGCGCCGTAAACCGCAACAGTCATCACAACAAAAGGAAGATATGGCCATGGCAAATACAAGCAACACTACCGCACCCACGGAATTCATCCAGACCAATCTCGAAAAGTACGCCTATCGCCGCCTTGGGAAAGGAAATGGTCTGCCGCTCTTGTGTCTTCAACACTTCACCGGGACCCTGGACAATTGGGACCCGGCGGTAATCGATCCGCTCGGTCTGGGACGCGAGGTAATTCTCTTTGAAAGTGCGGGCTTGGGCCGCTCGACCGGCAAGGTTCCCGACAACATGGCGGGGATGGCAGCACATGCCCTCGCATTTGTGGATGCACTGGGCCTGAAACGCCTGGACATCCTCGGCTATTCCCTCGGTGGAATGGTGGCGCAGCAGGTAGCGCTGGAACGTCCGTCGCTTGTCCACAAAATGCTGCTCGTCGCTACTGCTCCGGAAGGAGGCGAGGACATTATGCACATGGACAAGCCGGAACTCAGGAAGATTACTGAGGATCCGAATATGCCTGGGTTGGAGAAACTGGTGAAGCTCTTTTTCGCTCCAAGCAAGTCGAGTCAGGCGGAAGGAGAAGCCTTCGCAGCCCGGCTCGCCCTGAGAAAGCAAGATGGAGAGCCTCTGGCCGGCCAAGATGTCGCAATCGCTCAGATCAAGGCCTTTCGCGCCTGGGAAAAGTACAGTGGCGAGCGTTTCGCCAAGCTCGGCAAAATCACGCAGCCGTGCCTGGTCGTTAACGGCGTTTTCGACAATATGATTCCCGTCCGCAACTCCTACATGCTGAGCGAGCATTTGCCCAACGCCATGCTTTTGACCTACCCCGACGCCGGGCATGGATCGCTGTTCCAGTTTCACAAGTCGTTTGTGAGACAGGCAACACTTTTTCTCGATTCAGAAAACCTTAGCTGAAGGACGCCTTCGACCGAATGCGTCCCTCAAGAGACGACTTTATGGCCTGTCTACCGCAGCACCACTTACAAAGGGAAGGACGCGCGGTTGCGGCTGCCGACTCAGCACGTCATGCCGTGTACGCATTGAGCTACCTAGCTGAGGCCGCCGTCAAAATGGTGCTGTCTTGGGTACCGCTTGCACGGTTTAATGCAAAGACTCGGAGTCAGGTACATCATGACGCTGAAGATCGAACGGATTTCCGATGAACGCGGAGCTCGAATCAGATTGAGCGGTGAATTTCGATCTGACCGTTTGAACCAGGTGAGAGCTGAGATCAATCGTGAAGAACCGGTGACCCTGGATTTGGAGGAAGTGAGTCTAGTGGATGTCGATGCTGTTCGCTTTCTGAATGCGCGGGAAGACGAGGGAATCTTCGTGTTGCACTGTTCGCCTTTTATTAGTGAGTGGATGGTCCGAGAACGAGAAGAAGAGAAAAAGAGAACGGACTGGCGCTGACTTCAACTCCGAGCCCATTCCCTCGGAGTCGGTCAAGAGCGAACAGCGGCGAAAAGCAATTGACGACGTCGCGTCCAGCGAGTGCTTCTCCAACCCCTTGCTGGACGTACGAATTGCTGAAGGAGATGCAATGCTCAATGAACGGGACGGCTCTAATTTCAATGCTCCCACCGGAGACCAACCCGCGTTGGTGCGATTGTCAGAGGTGGTGACGGAAACCGAAGATCCTGTACAGGCGGCAAAGTTCGCCGACTTGTTCCTCCTCTGCATGGCTGCCGCCGGCACCGTACTCGGTAGCCTTGTCGGTTCCTTTCTCTACCTAGCACTATTCGGTGGTCAACACGCGCCGACATTAGGTTGGATGATCGCTCTCCTTGCCTCAGTGGCATTCGGAGGTACCTGTGGCTGCGCGATCGTTATGTTCATCCTGCATGCAAAAGACCTCATTCGCTTTGAGAGGCGAAACGAAGTCTGAGAGGCGAGGCAGCACACGTCCGTATCATGCCGGCGTTACAAACGCCAAAACCCGATTCGACGAGAAAGGAACTTATGACGGCTGGCGAAACAAAAAGAGGCAAGCTGGAAGGAAAGATCGCACTCGTCACCGGCGCGACGAGCGGAATTGGCCTCGCTACCGCGAAGTGTTTTGTGGCCGAAGGAGCCTATGTCTTCATCACCGGTCGGCGTGAGAGGGAATTGTCCGCAGCCGTAAAAGACATCGGCAGAAATGTATCTGGTGTGCAGGGGGATGTATCGAAGCTCGGCGATCTTGATCGACTCTTCGAACAAATCAAGCGGGAGAAGGGGAAGCTCGATATTGTCTTTGCCAATGCCGGCATTGCGAGGTTTGCCCCGCTGGGCACGATCACGGAGGAGTTCTATGAATCGATTTTCGGCGCCAACGTGAAGGGACTCCTATTCACGGTACAGAAGGCGCTTTCGTTGCTGCCCGATGGCGCCTCCATCATCCTGAATGCTTCAGTGGGCGGAAGCAAGGGACGGCCGGCAAACGGTGTCTACAGCGCGACGAAAGCCGCCGTGCGTTCCTTCGCCCGGACCTGGACCATGGATCTGAAGGATCGTCATATTCGAGTGAACGCAGTGAGCCCCGGCGTAACCGAGACCTCCGGACTGAGTGACCTTCTGGCTTCCACTTCCTCAGACACGGCCCAACAACGGTCGATTATGGCAAGTAACATTCCGCTCGGCAGGTTCGGCACACCCGAGGAGATCGCAAAGGCCGTCGTGTTTCTTGCCTGTGACGACAGCAGTTACATTACGGGAATCGAATTGGCTGTTGATGGCGGCTTTGCACAGGTATAGCCCGCTCCAAACATTCGCGCGAAAGGAAGAATGGAATGAAAATTCAATTAATCGAAGTACAACGCTTCAGCCTGACAACGTCACGATCATTCGAGGCAGTCGTAGCTTCCCTGAAAGCTGGTATCGGACAACTGGATCTGGCCGCATTCGCGAGCGCTTCCAAATCCTCTGGTACGTTCGCCGAGTTGGTCGAGGTGATCAACCGAAACATGGGGAAGACAGGTTTGATGCTGTTCTTGGAATTCGATCACGGTGCTGTTATTCGGAAGGAAACAGGACTCGCGAAACCGAAGATTGTGAGGCTAGTGATTGGCAATCCCCTAGTCATGAAGGAGATGGCCAAGCATGTTCCGGACGCTGGGTCATATGCGCCTGTGACCGTTCTCGTTGATGAGCGGGACGATGGCGTGCATTTGTCCTACGACAGGATGACCAGCTTTCTGTCCCCATATGAAAACCCGGATGCTCTGAAGGTCGCTCGGGAACTGGATTCGAAGGTAGAAAGACTGCTCAACAATGCCGCGGTCGAGTGAACTTCACCGCCATGTCCAAACGGTTTGACAGCGAGAAAGGATGAACATGGATTTCGCGGGGATCAAAGTACCCGACACAGCCCTGGTGCACGATGCGATGGACTTGTCGCGGAGCTTGTTAGAGCCATTTCTATTCAATCATGTGATGCGCTCTTGGTTGTTCGGAATCGTCCTCGCGGAGAGCGCCGTGATAGCCCCGGACGCTGAGCTCTTAGCAGTAGCAGCGATCCTGCACGACCTCGGTTTGACCGAGCGGTACAACGGAGAGAATCGCTTCGAGGTGGACGGTGCGAATGCGGCTCGCGAATTCTTGAAAGAACGCGGCATCTCGGCTCAGCAGGCGCAGCTAGTGTGGGACGCTATTGCACTTCACACGACCCCAACACTCGCTCTCCATAAAGAGCCCGAAGTAGTGATGACTCACTCAGGAATCGCGGTGGATGTACTTGGCGCCGGTCTTGATCGCATCTCGCAGGAAAAACAGCAGTCGATCCTGACCGCATTTCCTCGGCTGGCATTCAAGGACGGATTTAAAGGATGCCTTTGCAATGTCGTTCGTCGGAAACCGATGACGGCGGTTGACAATATTCTTCGGGATTTCGGCATTCGATACGTTGAGGGGTTCGCACCTCCAAATTTCGCAGACCTTGTCGCAGGAGCGCCATTCTCCGAATAGCTTGAGCTCCACGACAAGTCGCGCTGAGACCAATATTCCTGGATTAGCAGGAGAGAGGGACGATCTCTTTGAGATAGCGGAAGACTCTGCCAATATGCTCCAGCCCTTCGCCAGCCCGCGCGACCACTATGGCACCCTGCCATGTATTGACGAAGAGATTTGCCTTCACGCGCGCCATCCCAGGGGCGTCTCCCAAATCCCGAAATGCCTTGTCAAAAAGGCTGGTGATTCGCTGGAGGGTTTTGAACGCCTTCTCCTTCATTACAGCGGAAACTCCATCGGAGTCACCCGCTGCATGGCCCAGAGGGCAGCCAATCGGATTCGGCTGTTTGGCGTAGAGCCTATACATGCCGTCCAGGAACCCATGGATTCTTTTCTTGGGGGAGAGAGCGGCATCTGCCAGAGTTGCCAAGGGTCCAGCCTCCATGTCCTCCATCAAACTTCCAAAGATTGCTTCGAAGAGGCGCCCTTTGGTCGGGAAATGGTGGGTAAGCTTGCCGGCGCTGGTGTGTGCAGCGTGCGACAGGTCCGCTATCGTCGTCGCCGCATAGCCTTTAGCGAGCACAACCCCAGTACCGGCTTCGATGATCTGTTCGCGAGAAAGTTTTCCTTTGTCGTATCCCATAATTTCTGAACCATTATAACAAACAGAACATCCTATTTGTATGTTTGCCCGGACTGACCGCCGATACCGACGGGAAACCACACCTATTGAAGGAGAACAAAATGAAAATCGCGCTAATTGGAGCAACAGGAAACGTCGGCACCCGCCTTATTTCAGAACTTCGGCGCCGTAAGCATCAGGTGACCGCTATCGCTCGACACCCCGAGACGCTCGGTCGACAGGACGGCGTGAATCCCGTCGCAGGAGATGTGCAAAACGAGAAGGCACTCGTGGCAGTGCTCGCTGGACATGATGCTGTGATACACAGCGTGAAATTCCTTAGTACCGACCCTGCGAAGGTCATCACAGCAACCAAGGCGGCGAAAGTGCCGCGGTTGCTTGTCGTCGGAGGAGCGGGAAGTTTGGAAGTCGCGCCCGGACTTACCCTTGTGAACTCCCCAGATTTTCCCGCCGAGTACAAGCCTGAGACCCTCGCAGGTGTGAAGTTCCTGGATGTCTTGCGTGAGGAGAAAGAACTCGATTGGACATTCCTATCGCCCTGTTTGTTTTTTGTTCCTGGTGAACGCACGGGAACGTTTCGCCTCGGCAAAGACCAACTTCTGGTGGGTGCTGACGGTCAAAGCCGCATTTCCATCGAAGATTTTGCGATCGCACTCGTAGACGAGCTGGAAAAGCCGAAGCACTCGCGCCAGCGATTCACTGTCGGGTACTGACTACAATCTCTGCACTAACTCGTTGGCGGAGTGAAAAGCCTCCCGCCGATCACGAACGATATCACAAGGAAGGAGGTAGGGATGGTTTTTGCAGGAATCAAGGTACCCGACACAGTTCTGGTCCGCGATGCGATTGATTTGGCGCGCTGCGCTTCAGAACCATTTCTCTTCAACCATGCGATGCGCTCCTGGCTATTCAGCGTATTGCTTTCAGAAAGCGCAGAACGTGCTCCGGATCCCGAGTTGTTGGCAGTAGCCACGATTCTCCATGATCTGGGCCTGACTGACCGCTATGCGGCGGAGAATCGTTTCGAGGTGGACGGCGCTAATGCGGCGCGGTCCTTTCTGAAAGGTCGCGGCATCTCGACGCAGCAGATGCAGGTTGTATGGGATGCCATCGCACTTCATACGACACGATCCATCGCTCTTCACAAAGAACCCGAAGTTGCTATGACCCATTCGGGAATAACGGTGGATGTTCTGGGGGCAGGCCTCGATCAAATTCCGCAGGACAAACAGGGCGCAATCCTAGCCGAATTTCCGCGGCTGGGGCTTAAAAACGGACTCAAAGAGTGTCTTTGCAACATCGTTCGCCAGAAGCCGGCGACCACCTTTGACAACATCGTTCGGGATTTCGGCGTTCGGTATGTCGAGGGGTACACGCCCCCCAATTTTGCCGACGTGGTCGCGAATGCACCATTTTCCGAATAGCCGACTTCCCAATCGAATGCTCGAACTTCATCCTTTACACGTATCGGCGCAGCTAGAGAAGGAGACAACATGAACTATCAAATCGAAGGACTCTCCATACATGCGGAGGTGCACGGGACGGCGGAGCCGGCTCTTGTATTCCTCCACTACTGGGGTGGAACTTCGCGCACCTGGCGCAAGGTTACTGCCGAGCTTGAGGGACAATTCAAAACAGTGGCCTATGACGCGCGTGGCTGGGGGAAGTCCGACAAGGCCTCATCTGGCTACAAAATCGCAGACCTCGCGGACGAGGCTCTCTCACTGGTCAAGGCGCTGGAAATCAAGCAATACGTTTTGGTTGGGCATTCGATGGGAGGCAAGGTCGCGCAACTCGCCGCATCGCGGAGGCCGGAGGGGCTTTTGGGCCTCATTCTAGTGGCTCCTGCTCAGCCAACGCCTCGGCACAATCCTGACGAGATGCGTGAACAGCAGCTCCATGCATACGACAATCGTGAGAACGTTCTTAAGGCCATTGGCAGTGGCCGCCTGACGGCTCGTCCCCCTTCGCCAGAGATCTTAGAGCAGATTGTCGAAGACAGTTTGTCCGGCTCTCGTGAGGCGACGATGGCGTACCCCATGGAGTCAATACTTGAGGACATCTCGCCTGAGGTCGCGAAGATCAATGTTCCAACGGTACTGTTGGCGGGCGAACTTGATCAGGTCGATTCAATCGAACGACACGAGACCGAAGTCATGGCCTACCTTCCAAACGCCGAGTTCAAGATTATCAAGGGGAGCGGCCACTTGATTCCGATTGATGAGCCTGTGCAGTTGGCGAAAGAGATTGCAAGTTTTGCAACGCGGCTGGCGGGATAAGGAAGGACTTCCAAAGGGGGGTGCCGAAGACTCCGATAGAGCACGGGTACGGACATGCCGGAATACATACCAATTCGATTTTTGCGGAGTGCTGCGATACTCGCCGAGGAATTGAACTATTCTCGCGCTGCCAAGAAACTAGAGCTTTCCGCGAGAGAATTACGAGAGATCGTCTCAACGCTGGAAAATCGACTATGCTTTCGCATCTTTCTCTCCCGTCGGGGCAATGTTGAACTGACGAGAGAAGGAACTGTCTTTCTTCGTGTATCTGCGCGATTTCTCAGATACAGCTATCGCCCGAAAGCCCACGCTGGACGGCCGTGTAATAAAGAAACAGCTCCGGCGACCCAAGCACTGGTGAAACCTGAAAGTCAAGCCAGATGAAAGCCATGCGCTTCGAGAGTCCGTTCATCAATCTCTGCTGAATAAAGTGGACATGAATCGCCGAAGACAAAATCCTCTAAGACTTTTGACTGCTGAGAAGTAATGAGCCGCAGATTCTCTAGTGTAGCAATCATAGTCGCGCGGTCCGCAAAATAGCGGGTGCGCATCGAACCTTGGACCCACTTTTCCCAGAGCACCACGTTCAATCCATCTTCGCTCGGGAGAACAATCATTTTCACAAGCATCGGCATGACCGTCCTGTCCTGAAAGTACCTTTTGCGCTCGTCTCGCCTAAGCCCCATTTATAAAGCTAAAGCCACAGCGAGTTCCTCGCCGAAGTTCTCATGCAGATTAGCTCCGCGAAGCGAGGTTGGCCAGCTATAGTTCAGCATCTCATCTTCACTCCAGCCCAACCGAACAGGGAAGTGAATCCCTACTCCAGGGCACCCGAAAGTATTATAAGCGGCGCGTAATATACTTGCGATGCCACATTGAGATGTGGCATCTTCTGGAAAGCACAGCGCGAAACTTGATCCGTCCGTGGCGTTCGGACTATTGCTGCGGAAGTATCGGTTACGAGAGAAGATGAGCCAGGAAGCTCTGGCAGCCAAATCCGGCTATGAGCGGGCCTTTATCAGCCTGATCGAGTTGGGAAAGACCAATCCCTCGTTAAGGAGTATTTTCGACATATGCGGGTCGCTTCGGATGAAGCCTTCGGTCTTTTTACGTGAAGTCGAAAAGGTCGCCGGCTTCGAGTTGCCTTTGGGTAGGACATGAAGACAAGGTCCGCCGATCCGAGTCGTTTGGTTGCTGCAGCCACGTCCTGCCTGATCGGTACGTCGAGGTCCGAAGGAATGCGGTCCGGCAGTTAGATCTTGGCTCTGTGAAGGGGCAGATGGACACTTAAATTCGTGTTCATCTGATAGACTTAATCCTGTTGTTGCGGTGGTGATTTTGGTGTCCAGTTTGGTGTCCATTTGGTGTCCAAAAAGACCCGAAATTGAGTCCACAGCGACGAAAAGGTAGAATCGAGCGAAAATAGAGAAATCTGCGAAACGCCTGATTCTATGTGACATATAACCAAGTTGTTGAAAACAATCTTGGGGACGTAGCTCAGTTGGTCAGAGCGCTGCCCTGTCACGGCAGAGGTCGCGGGTTCGAGCCCCGTCGTCCCCGCCATACATCCCAGATGAATCGGGGAGCGTATGGATCAGTTGCGGCACACTTAATCCAATCCAAAATGTCATTGAGCGAGACGACTTGAAGGCTCTGCTGAGCTCTTCAGAACGGCAAGAATGTCCGGAGACGAAAAGCATTCGCCGTTGCTCTCTCACGGCGATTATCTTGCGCGGAGTGATTCTGGTGCTTGGGAAGCCGATTCGTCTTTCGCTGCCCGTGATGACGCGCAAGGCGCATCGAACTGATAACTTCCGTATTCGATCGCCAGTACCGCGCTGCCGGCAAAGCGCACGTTCGAGGTTCCTGTTCACTTGCGGCAACCTGGGCGACCGGCATGTCGGACGATTACTTCCAAAGCGGACTGGTAACCTTGCTCTGCGCACTATCGGGGCCTGACCTTCCCCCATTTCTGCTATTGTGATGTCGATCGATCGTTCCTTCCAATGGAAACATTCAGGATGGTGTGTCGCCGGTGCCGGCTCCGTCAGAAGCTCATCCGGCTGCAAGCGAGGCGTGAAGCGGGAGAGTCTAAGCGATGACCTGGCTGAGCGATTTGAAGCGGGGGCTCCAAAGATTTGGAGAACAGGAGAAGCCGCGCGCAGAGCGCCGTGCCGCGCCCGGCCTGGCCGCCCGCTACGGCATCAAGTACGCAACCGATTCCGCCGGCATTAAAGACATCAGCAGCAGCGGTATTTATCTCTTCACAGAGAAGCGCCTGCGTACCGGTGAACTGGCAACGCTGGAGCTGCGCGAAGAAGGCGAGCCGGAACAGAGTGAAGATCTACAGATCTCGGTTCATGCCCGCGTAGCCCGCGAAGGGGAGGACGGCATAGGGCTTTCGTTCCTACTGCCACCGGGCATGAACCCGGATCTTTGGGGAGTGCTTGTCCGGAACATCGTTCTCCTCACTGATCATCAACAGGTCGCAGAGATGTTCCACACGCTGCGGACCATCCTGTTCCTCTGTCGGATTTGCCAGGCGGAGGCCGAGGAAGCGATCCATTTGCTGGGCGGACAACTCGACGCGGAGCGCACAGCAAACGTTGTCAGGATCGCGATTGCCGCCGAGCATCAACTGAATACCGATCCCGAATTCGAGAGCATGCGTGCCGATCCCAAGCTGGTTGCGAACCTCTTGCGCGATGGCTCGTGGGCGCCCGATGACCTCACGCTGCAACTGTGGACTGGCCTCCTGGTTTCGTCGTGCTCGACCGATCCGTCCGACGATGCCAATCGGGTTCTTGCCGAACTGCTCGTCCAGTTCACGGCTACCCAGGCGAAGATTTTCATTCTGGCGTGCGAACGGACGCTGGCCAGCGCTCAAGCGTCGGGGAACCGGGTCTCCGGCCCGGTGGTGCTCACACCTAAAGAGATGGTTGAGCTGACCGGCGTCCACGACCTCTTCCGGAACGCCACCGATCTCGCCTATCTGTTCAGCCTTGGATTGATTGAGAAAGTTTTCGACTTCACCTCCTACCACGACGTCGAACAATTTGATATCTCGCCAACGCTCCTCGGTCTCGAGCTGTACAGGCATTGCCACGGCTCTCGAGAGAGGCTCGCACCGGAGCTGGTCGAATCGGCCAAGACTCATTTGGCGAACTTTCTTCCTGCGCCGCAACCCACCGACGTCTATAGTCCCACTCCGTTTTATTCCGCTCCGGACAGCTAGAGAATACGGCGAAATCCGCAATCGCCATGGGTGCTATTCTTCGAGAATGATGCGCGTACGTGTGCTGCTGTTTGGCGTGCTCAAGGAATTCTTCGGCAGCGATACGATGAACGCCGAGTTACCGGACGGCGCGCGAGTGGCGGACCTGTTGAAGCAGTTGGCGGCATCGAGACCCATGCCCGCGCTGAAAAGCCTTGCGGTAAGCGTCAACGCAGAATTCGCCAATGCGAGCCAGGTTTTGCGTGACGGCGATGAAGTGGGACTGCTGCCGCCGGTTTCAGGTGGAGCGGCGTCAAGAGATGATGTTGGCCGGAACGATGCGGAACGCGGCGGCTCGGTGGCATTCACTCATTCGCCGATTGCTTCTGCGGGAATCATCGCGCAAGCCAAGCAAGGCGAAGACGGCGCGGTGGTTGTGTTCGACGGAATTGTGCGCAACGAAACGCGTGGACGAAGTGTGCTTCATCTCGACTATGAAGCCTATGAAGAGATGGCGCTGCGGCAGATGGAACGCCTGGCAAGCGAGGCCAAAGGAAGGTTTGGCGTGCGGCATGTGACGATCGTGCACCGCCTCGGAAGATTACAAGTGGGTGAGAGCAGCATTCTAATTGTGGTGGCTTCTGCGCACCGCGCGCAGGCCTTCGACGCATGCCGGTGGCTGATCGACACCGTGAAGACCACTGTTCCGATCTGGAAAAGGGAGACTTTCGCGGATGGTGCTGTATGGGCAGATGGCGAACCGTTTCCCGCTGAAGTTTCCATCGCTGCGAAGCTGCAGAAGAATTAATCAGCCTACGTCGGCTTTGCCCTACGATGTTCTCGCGCAGTCGCTCGTATCGCCGTGAATCTTCTCGATCGCGTGCACAATCGCGGGCCAGATGGTTGCCAGATTCTCCAGAGCTCCATCCGGGCTGCCCGGCAGGTTGATAATGAGCGCCTGCTTTCTTACTCCGGCAACGGCGCGTGAGAGCGCCGCGTGGGGGGTGCGCTTGAGGCTGTCAGCACGCATGGCTTCGGCGAGCCCAGGAATCGTAAAGTCGAGAACCTGCAGCGTAGCGTCCGGCGTGCGATCGCGCGGCGACACGCCTGTGCCGCCGGTTGTAACGATCAGATCGCATGCGCCGGAATCCGCCCACTTCGTTAATTGCGCGGAGATTGCATTCGGCTCATCGGGCAGAATCGCAGTGTGAGTAACCGCGACAGACTTTTGCCCAAGCCATGAAGCAAGCGCAGGGCCGCCCAAATCAGCGCGTTCTCCGCGTGCGCTTCTATCGCTCACCGTCAGGATTGCCGCTCGAATCTGTGAACTTTGTTCGTTCATGGCGAAAGATGGTGCGAAGGAGTCAATTCTATCGTCCGGGTGTTGTCCATGGGTTCAAGTTCGTTGCGTTCGCTGCTGGATCAAGTGGTGCGTCGCTTGAGGAGTGGTGGCTCATTCATCAGTTCCAAACAATCGCGCCTTCGAGCGCCTCGTCAATTCGTGCAATCGTTTCCGGAGTGAGGGTAACACCGGCAGCGCGCACGTTGTCTGCAATCTGCTCAGGACGTGATGCGCCGATGATCGCGGAAGCAACTTCGGGTCGTCGCAATACCCACGCCAGCGCCAACTGAACCATGGTGAGGCCGAGCTCATCGGCAATCGGCTGCAGATGGGCGACAGCTTCGAGCAGATAATTCGACCGATAGTGGCGGCCGGCGGTTTCCATAAAAATATTCATTTGATCGCTAGCCGCGCGGCTGCCGGGCGGGGGCGGCGCATCAGGCTTGTATTTTCCGGTGAGAACGCCGTGTGCCAGCGGCGAGAACGCCAGGTTGCCGATGCCGTGGCGCGCGCATGCCTGAAAGACGCTTGCCTCCGGCTTGCGCCAAAGCATCGAATACTGCGGCTGGCTCGCGGAGAAGGGAACCAGGCCTGCGCTGCCCGTGATCGCGGCCGCGGAATCGATCTGCTCCGCAGTCCACTCGCTGAAGCCGATCGCCCGCACCTTGCCCGCGCGCACCGCGCGATCGAGTGCCCGCATCGTTTCTTCAAGCGGCGTTTCGGCGTCGAAGCGATGGCAATAGTAAAGGTCGACAAAATCCACGCCGAGCCGCTCGAGCGATCGATTTAGTTGTTTTTCAATTTGCTCTGCGGACAGCCCCGAATTTCGAGGATCGTTCGGCTCATCGCCCACAGGGAAATAGAGTTTCGTCGCAATCAAGCAGCGGTCGCGTGGGTGGCTCTTCAGCGCCTCGCCGAGCACACGCTCAGCTTCGCCGCCGCCGTATTGATTGGCCGTATCGAAGAGCGTGATTCCATGGTCGAGCGCGGCGTGAATGCAGCGGATGGCCTGGTCGCGCGCGATACCGCCGGCCACCGTGAGCCAGGTACCGAAGCTGATCTCCGAAACTGTTAGCGGGCCATTGCCGAGGCGGCGATATCGCATTCTCTCTTTACCGTGTGGTCCGCTTAACCGATCGCCTGCACGGTTCCTCTGCCGACCAGGTCTTCCACGCGTTCCACCCAGCCGCGATCCGCGGCCACATTCATCGCTTCGGGCTCAAGAACCACGGCGTACTCGCCTTTTTTCTCGAGATGGAGCATCACTTTTCCCGGGCCGGGCGCGGCGTCGGCTGCGCTCTTCAATCCGGCGAGCATATCCTCAGTGGCGCGATCCATATTGATGCGAATGCGGATGCTCGTGGGCAGTTTCACCTGCACTTCTTCAAGCGGCTGGATGGAGACGACGGAGATCTTGACCGATTCTTCGTCGCCCGAGATCACACCGCGAATCAGCACGGGCACTTCGATCTTGAGTGACTCGGCGAGCTTCTCGTAATCGCGGGGGAATGCTATGAGGTCGATTTTGCCGCTCGCGTCTTCGAGCGAGGCCTGCGCGTAGAGCTTTTGATCGCGGCGCGTCTTCTGCACGCGCAGCCCGTGAACGATTCCCGCGACCTGGACTTCATCGGCCGAATCGTTCTGCGAGCCCCATCGCCGTTCCGCGGGTTTGCGTTCCAGCGCTTCGGCAACGGAGATGACGCCCGTAAGGTTGCGCAGCTTTTCCGCGTACTTGTCGAGCGGATGGCCGGAGACAAAGAACCCGAGTACTTCCTTCTCGTTCGCCAGCCGGTCGCCTTCCTCCCAATCAGCCGCGGCGGGCAGCGAGTCGACAGCCGCAGCACGCGCCGGTGTATCGTCGAACAATCCGAAGAGCCCGCTCTGACCCTGCGCCTCGTCGCGCTGCGCCTTTTGCGCGCGCTCCATCGCCTTGTCCACTGCCGCCATTAATTGGCCGCGCGTGCCCAGCGAATCCAGTGCTCCCGCCTTGATGAGCGATTCGATTACGCGCTTGTTCATCAAGCGCAGGTCGACCTTTTCGCAGAACTCCCAGAAGCTCTTGAATCGTCCGCCTGCTTCTGCGCGGGCTTTCAGAATCGATTCAATGGCATTGCCGCCGACGTTCTTGACCGCAGCGAGGCCGAAGCGGATGGCCTCGCCATGTGGAGTGAATTGCGATCCGGAGACCTGCACGTCGGGCGGTTCCACGCGAATGCCCATCTCGCGGCACTCGCCGATGTATTTCACCACGCTGTCGGGCTTTGAAGTTTCCGATGTGAGCAGCGCCGCCATGAATTCGACCGGATAGTGCGTCTTGAGATAAGCCGTCTGGTAAGCGATGAGCGAGTACGCGGCTGAATGCGACTTGTTGAACCCGTAGCCGGAAAACTTCGCCATCAGATCGAATATTTCGCCGACCACTGCTTTGGGATGGCCCAATGCCGCCGCGCCACTCATGAAGCGGTCCCGTTGTTTCGCCATCGCTTCGGGATCCTTTTTCCCCATGGCGCGGCGCAGCAGGTCTGCCTCACCGAGCGAGTAGCTCGCCAGCACGTTGGCGATGCGCATCACCTGTTCCTGGTAGACGATCACGCCGAGCGAATCCTTGAGAATCGCCTCGAGCGGCGGCAAGAGATACTCCACCTGGCGCCGGCCCCACTTGCGCTCGATGAAATCATCGATCATGTCCATGGGCCCGGGCCGGTAGAGCGCGTTCAGTTGCGTCAGTTCTTCCACCGTGTCCGGCTTATAGCGCCGCAAAACGTCGCGCATGCCCGACGACTCAAACTGAAAAATTCCGGAAGTGAGCGCCGAGTGAAAAACTTTCTTGAACGTCTCCGGATCGTCGGAAGGAATGGTTTCGATGTCGACCTTTTCGCCGCGGCTCTGCTCGATCAGCTTCAGGCAATCCACAATGACGGTGAGCGTCGCCAGGCCCAGGAAGTCCATCTTGAGCAGGCCCATCTTCTCGACGGCCTTCATGTCATACGCGGTCACGATTTCATCGTTCTTGGTCCGGTTGAGCGGAACCAGTTCGATCAACGGCCGCGGCGCGATGACAACAGCCGACGCGTGAACGCCGGCTCCGCGCACCAGCCCTTCGAGCTTCTTGGCGGTGTCAATCAACTCGCGGACCTGTTTGTCGTTGTCATAGACCTTGCGCAACTCCGGCGCCTCTTCAAGCGCCCGGTCGAGCGTCATGCCAACCGTCGCGGGAACGAGCTTGGCGATGCGGTCCACGTCGCCGTACGGCATGTCGAGCGCGCGGCCGCAATCTTTGATCGACGCTTTGGCCGCCATGGTATTGAAAGTGATGATCTGCGCCACCTGCTCGCGGCCATACTTGCGCGTGACGTAATCGATCACTTCGCCGCGACGGTTCATGCAGAAATCCACGTCGATGTCGGGCATGGTAACGCGTTCAGGATTGAGGAAGCGCTCGAAGAGCAGAACGCTCTGCAGCGGATCGATGTTGGTGATCTCCATGACGTAGGCAACGAGCGAACCCGTTGCCGAGCCGCGGCCCGGGCCCACGGGAATACCGTTATCGCGTGCGTACTTAATAAAGTCCCACACGATGAGGAAGTAGCCGGAGTACTTCATCTGCTTGATGATGCCGATCTCGTAGTTGAGGCGTGCTTCGTATTCCTCTTTCGAAGAGCGCATCACTCCGCGCAGCTCGAGCTGGCGCACGGAAGTGTCGAAGCGTTTCTTCAGGCCCTCGCGGCACACCTGCTCAAAGTAGCTGTCGATGGTGTGACCCTGCGGTACGGCGAATTCGGGGAAGGGATTGTCGACCTGCTGCAGCTTCAGGTTGCAGCGCTCGGCAATCTCCATTGTGCGCTCAAGAACTCCGGGCGATTCCTTGAAGAGCCGCGCCATCTCGTCGGCGCTCTTGACGAAGAACTGATCGCTGTCGAACTTGAAGCGGTCAGCGTCGTGAATTTTGGAACCGGTCTGCACGCAGAGCATCACTTCATGCGCGTGCGAGTCTTCTCCGCACAAGTAATGGGAATCGTTGGTCGCAACCAGCGGGATGCCGAGCTCCCGTTCGAGTCGATACAAATCGGCCTGAATCTTCTTCTCGGCTTCCAGGCCCTGATCCTGGATTTCGAGGTAGAAGTTTCCTTTGCCGAAGATGTCCTGGTACTGCTGGGCCACGGTTGCAGCCTTCGCATAGTCGCCGCCGTCGAGCGCCTCGCACAGCTCGCCGCTCAGGCAGCCCGAAAACCCAATCAGCCCCTTCGAGTTCTCCGCCAGATACTTCTTGCTCACGCGCGGCTTGCGATAGAAGCCATTGAGCGATGCTTCAGACGTGAGGCGGATCAAGTTGCGGTAGCCTTCTTCACTCTCTGCCAGCACCAGCAGGTGGTTGTATTCGCTGGCCCGCGGGTTGCCCTTCGAAGGCAAGCTCACGCCGCCGGAATCGCCGCCATTTCTGGCCGCCTCCGCGCGATGGTCTTCCCCCTTGCACACGTAGAGCTCGCAGCCGAGGATGGGCTTGATGCCTTTCTCCTTGGCCGCGTCGAAAAAATGAACGGCGCCATAGATGTTGCCGTGATCGGTCATGGCCACCGACTTCTGGCCGAGCGCAGCCACGCGATCGATGAGCTTTTTCACGTCGCATGCGCCGTCGAGCAGGGAGTATTCGGTGTGAAGGTGGAGGTGTGTGAATTCGGACATGTCTAATCTAATTCTAGTCGCTCGATGCCGCTTGCGTTTTTCGTTCGTGACGGTCGAAAACGTCGCAAGGTGAGGAAAACATGACGCCTTAATCAACTACGGAATCCGGAGGGGAAACATGAAAAGCCGAATCCCTAATATGCCTAAATATGACATCCTATTGGCGTTGCCCTTGATGGTTTAGCGAAACCAAGTTGGCCCACTCACCTTATGACTATGATCGCATTTCTCGACGAAAGCGGAACCCACTCTGGATCGCGGGTCATCACCGTAGCGGGGTACGTGATTTCATCGGAGGCAGTGCCACTCTTGGAGGCTGAGTGGCTCGCAATCCTAAAGAATCACTCCATGGACGAGCTTCATATGAAGGAGTTCGTTCCGCCACATGGAAAATATTCTAGGTGGAACGAGGAGCAAAGGCGCGTAGTCCTCGAGTCGCTCATCGGACTGATACACGAGCATAGTCTTGTGGGAGTTGGTGCAGCGGTCGAAATGTCGGAATTCATGAATACGACCCACGCGCGTGCTTTCTCGAAATCTCCGAGCCTTGTTGAGAGTCCGTATGAATGGTGTCTACGATATTGCATCGTTCAAGCGGCGCGCTGGGCCGATGAAACGAATCATGCGGGGTTGATAGACTACGTTCTTGACCAGGGCTGCTCCGGCCGAGGGAAGGCGCATCAACGCTTTGAGCTAGGCTCACAGGAAGAGAAGTTCCGGCAAAAATACCGCCTAGGCTCACTCGAGTTCGCGAACAGCAAGAGTGTGCCAGCAATCCAGTGTGCCGACCTTTTGGCCTACGAGATGTACAAGGAGGCAGATCGGCAACTTTCAGGCTCCAAGCGCGCCCCGCGAGGATCGTTTCAAGCACTGTTTCGAGGAAGCGATAGGCTTGCCACAATCGACCCCAAACCCATACATCAAGAGGTTACAAGGGGAATGCGAATCCACTTCGCAATTCTCGATTCCCTGCCACCTCCGGAGAGATTTCAGGTGATGTGCCACGCCCTGAGAGCTATGAGCGACGAGAATCGCGAAACGCTGTTTGGCATGCTCCCGCCCATGCGGAATATTTTCGCAGCTTGCATAGCTAGAGGCGAGATGGGAAAACGCGTGGACGAATTGCCGAAGGAACTCCTTCCTTCGGACGAATATATTCTTTCGCGAGTGGACGGGTCTGAGGACCTTCGTAAGAAATCATGACATCGGCTATTCGCCTCGACGTCCGAATTAACAGACTTTGGCGTCACAAGTTCTGCTTTTGAGGTTAGCGCTTGCGGTCAGTACGTATTTTCCCGGAGCAACCCGCAATAGCCGAGCACAACCTGCAGCCTATCGACACTGCAGATGTAACGGAAACTTGCTCCGCCTATAAATATGGCGTCTTCGGAAGGTCGCGGACGATCGGTTTCACCGCGCACAAAAAGCGGGGAACGGTCTCCAGAGCCTCGATTCTCTCATCGAACAAGGGCTTCAACCGGCTCGGCATGGAGCCGGGCGCGCCCCATCCTTGACGTTTCTTTGCGAGGAAGTCGATCGCGGCAAGGGTGGGACAACGGGATTCCCAACCAACTACTGCTTGTTTTGCAGGTAGTGATGATGATGGTGGTGATGGCGGTGGTGTACTACCACCACGATCTGCGCCTGTGCCGCGTAGGGTATCGCGAAACAGAAGATGAGCACGAGACCGAGCAGAGTCTTTTTCATGCACCTAGTATGCCGCTTGGCAGATCTTTTTACAGAGCTACTATGACCACTCCGAACAGTCTCTGCATTCGGGAGGTGGGAACAACGTCGCACGCGCCGTATAGGCGCGATTCAGAAGGACCGCCCGCCGAGATCCCTGGCAAGATGAAACCCACGGCAATGTGACGGCAGCATCGATATCAAGTCTCAAGGTCAAGGTCTCGGGATCAAGGTCAAGGTCTCGGGATCAAGGTCAAGGTCTCGGGATCAAGATCAAGGTTTCGGGATCAAGGCCTTCGAGATCCTGGCCCCGAGATCGAGGTATCGAGATCTTGACTTCGGCCGCCGCCACTCCGCCGCTGCCTTCCGTCTCAGGCACTTTGCTCCGCAGAGGTGTCCCCAACGTCTGTTACATCGCCGTCGCATGTGGCGTGTCCGCAATGGCACACTACATTTGTGCTATCTTCGGCTCCTGCACAATAGGCGCTGCAATACTCCGACCCATCAGTAGGCGTGCAATCGCACGGCGGATTTGCGCATTTCTTCGCTTGTGACATGGATAGAACTCCTTTTTCCGCAATGGATTTGAGCTGCGGACTTGGGGTTCGATGCAGACTGCTCGCCGCAGGATGGAAACCCACGATTGTGGCTCACTTTTGCGGAAAGATACTCTCCAAGAGCGGCACATCTGGCACCATGTGGAACTGGGCGAAAAAAGAGCCAGCGCAAACGGTCGACGCATCTGATTACCCGCCGCCGTAACCGCCTGAATCTGTTCGGCAAAACCCGCCCCGTATCGCGACCGGCAACCCCCGTGCTTTGTTATCGTTTCCTGCCCTGTTATGCGAACCCGCCCGTTGGTATACTTGAGGGGTGACCAGTTCAGTTG
>Ga0206829_10178_pt1 | contig 22330 bp, 20 predicted proteins | sample Alteio_BWOrgCont_75_FD_152862 | JGI IMG/M metagenome (GOLD analysis project Ga0206829, IMG submission 152862) | Enriched cells from forest soil in Barre Woods Harvard Forest LTER site, Petersham, Massachusetts, United States -... | ecosystem: Environmental > Terrestrial > Soil > Temperate forest >... | reverse complement strand
TCCTGCTACCGATTTGCCTTATCTACGCGGGCGCGCTGATTGAGCAGGGTGTGGTGCAAAACCTGAAGCCATACTCGATAGTCGCTACGCTGGAGCAGCCGAGCCAGACACAAACTATCGCCCAAGGTCCAGTCGCTTCGCAGGAAGCCATCAAGATGCTCGGCACAAACGGCGGCGGCTTCTTCAACGCAAATAGTGCACACCCGTTCGAGAACCCGACGCCATTCACAAACGGCCCTGACAGTGACGCTCGGCAGGATGACCGGTTCCGCGGGTCACGGATGGGCCGTCTTCGCCTGCATGTCGGTTCTGTTCATCGCAGGATTTACAACGGTCTACTGGGCCGAGTCGCAACCGCATCCGTTACTCCACGGCGTTGATCAGCATGTCAGTACGCTACAGTCCGGCGGCAATATGGAGGGCAAAGAGGTACGCTTCGGCGTCTCGCAATCAGCCCTGTTTGCAACCATCACCACGGATGCCAGTTGCGGGGCGGTCAATTCCGTCCACGATTCCTTCAGCCCGCTCGGCGGCATGATCGTGCTGGCAAACATCATGCTGGGAGAAATTGTCTTTGGCGGAGTCGGCGCGGGACTTTACGGCATGCTGATCTATGTTGTGCTGTCAGTCTTTATCGCAGGCCTGATGGTAGGACGCACGCCAGAATATCTAGGTAAGAAGATCGAATCCTATGACGTGAAGATGGCCATGCTTTATGTGCTCATCTTTCCTCTCGTTATCCTCGTGCTGACCGCTGTCTCAGTGCTTTCGCCGCAAATGGGACTTAGCAGTCTCACCAACAATGGACCGCACGGCCTTAGCGAAATCCTCTACGCCTTTACCTCAGGGGCCGGGAATAACGGCTCGGCCTTCGCCGGACTGAGCGCCAATACGCACTGGTACAACTTCGGCCTCGGATTCACCATGCTCATCGGCCGTTTCCTCATGATGGTGCCGATGATTGCCCTGGCCGGCAACCTGGCGCAGAAGAAGAGCGTGCCTCCCTCACCTGGAACGTTCCCCGTCAATACCGGACTCTTCACCGTTCTGTTGACTGGCGTCGTTCTTATCGTCGGCGCGCTCACCTTCTTCCCGGCGCTTAGCCTTGGTCCCATTCTTGAACACCTGCTGCTGCACGCAGGACAACTTTTCTAGGGCAGCGGAGAAAGCAATGGCAGAAAAACAGAGCCTCTGGAATCCAATCATTTTGCGTCAGGCGATCGTTGGCGCATTCACCAAGCTGAATCCTCGCGCGATGATAAAAAACCCGGTTATGTTTGTCGTGGAAGTCGGCAGCGTGCTGACGACCGCGCTGCTGGTGCAGGACATCGTTCGGCATCAACCGGGATTCGCGTTCGATCTGCAGATCACGCTTTGGTTATGGTTCACCTTGCTCTTCGCCAACTTCGCCGAAGCCATGGCAGAAGGTCGCGGCAAAGCGCAAGCTGACACGCTGCGCAAGGCGAAAGGCGAAACGATGGCCTATCGCTACCGGAAAGACGGCACAACCGAAGCTATTTCCAGCTCTCAGCTTCGCGTCGATGACATCATCAAGGTCGAAGCCGGACAATTCATCGCAGGCGATGGCGAAGTCATCGAAGGTGTCGCATCGGTCGACGAATCCGCCATCACTGGCGAGTCGGCGCCGGTGATCCGCGAAGCCGGGGGAGACCGTTCCGCAGTCACAGGCGGCACGCGTGTCCTGTCCGACTGGATCAAGATTCGCATCACGTCGAACCCGGGCGAAACGTTTCTCGACCGCATGATCGCTCTGGTTGAAGGAGCCGAACGGCAAAGAACGCCCAACGAAATCGCACTCAGCATCCTTCTCTCAGGACTGACGATCGTCTTCTTGCTCGCAGTCGCTACGCTGCAGCCGTTCGCAATATACTCGCATGCACCGCAAACGATCTTCGTGTTGGTCTCGCTGCTCGTCTGCCTGATTCCCACGACCATCGGCGGACTCCTGTCCGCGATCGGAATTGCGGGAATGGACCGGCTCGTGCAATACAACGTACTCGCCATGTCCGGACGCGCCGTAGAAGCTGCCGGCGATGTAAACACTCTGCTACTCGACAAAACAGGAACCATTACACTCGGCAACCGTCAGGCAACTGAATTTCTGCCAGCTCCGGGCATCAGCACGGAACGCCTTGCCGACGCGGCGCAACTCGCCTCCCTTTCCGATGAAACGCCGGAAGGCCGCTCTATCGTCGTGCTCGCGAAGGAAAAATACAATCTTCGCGGACGCGACCTGACCGGCATGCAGGCCGAATTTGTTCCCTTCAGTGCTCAGACCCGTATGTCCGGGGTGGACCTGCCGGGAACACTGATTCGCAAAGGTTCTGCGGATGCCATCGCGCGCTTCCTCGAACAGCAGGGCTCAAGCCTGCCCCGCAAAGTAACCGACAAAGTCGAGGAGATTGCCCGTCTTGGCGGAACGCCATTAGTGGTCGCTGAAAACAGCACTGCACTTGGCGTCGTTTATCTCAAAGACATCGTCAAAGGCGGCCTGAAAGACCGGCTTGCGCGCCTGCGCGCCATGGGCATCCGCACCATCATGATCACCGGCGACAATCCTCTAACGGCAGCCGTCATCGCTCGCGAAGCAGGCGTTGACGACTTCCTTGCTGAAGCAAAGCCCAAGGACAAGATGGACCTGATCAAGCGCGAGCAGGGCAAAGGAAAGCTTGTTGCCATGACGGGAGACGGCACAAACGACGCGCCTGCCCTCGCTCAGGCCGATGTAGGCGTGGCCATGAATTCAGGCACGCAGGCCGCTAAGGAAGCCGGCAACATGGTCGATCTTGACTCCAATCCGACCAAGCTGATCGAGATCGTCGAGATCGGCAAGCAATTGCTTATGACGCGCGGTGCGCTTACAACCTTCTCCATCGCAAACGATGTCGCCAAATATTTCGCCATCATTCCCGCAATGTTTGCCGGAGTCTTTCCTGTTCTGAACGCGCTTAACGTGATGCACCTGAGGACGCCGCACTCCGCCATTCTGTCCGCGGTGATTTTCAACGCCATCATCATCATCGCGCTTGTGCCGCTGGCCCTGCGCGGAGTGAAATATGAGCCGAAGTCCGCGCAGGCACTCCTCCGGCGCAATCTCATCATCTACGGCGTTGGCGGCGTCATCGTCCCCTTCGTCGGTATCAAGCTCATCGACGTTGTCCTAAACGGGCTTCATCTGGTCTGAGGAAGAACCATGCAAAGATCACTGATCATTTCTATTCGCTTTACGCTGGTAACGACGCTACTGCTGGGCATCGCTTATCCTCTTGCTGTAACTGCCTTCGCACATCTGGCCTTGCGAGATAAGTCTGATGGGCAGCTCATCTCCAGTAACGGCCAGGTCATCGGCTCCAGGATCATTGGACAGAATTTCAGCAGTGGTAAGTATTTTCACAGCCGTCCCTCGGCTGCAGGCAATGGCTACGATGCGACCTCGTCCGGAGGATCGAATCTGGCTGCCTCAAGCCAGAAGCTGGTCTCGCGCATTCAGGGAGATGTCGTCAAATATCAGCAAAACGGAAACAACCAGCCTGTACCCATTGATCTGGTCACGGCCTCCGGCTCCGGACTGGATCCAGATATCTCACCCGCAGCAGCGCTCTTTCAGGTCCGGCAGGTGGCTCAGGCTCGCAAACTTTCCGAAGAGGCTGTACGCAATCTCGTTATCGCTCACACTCAGCCACGCCAGTTTGGAGTTCTGGGGGAGCCGCGCGTCAACGTGCTTGAATTGAACCTGGCTCTCGATCAGCTTCAGAAATAGCTAAACGGAGCAGATCGGACTAAGAACCGGTCTGCTCCAGTACCTTGGCAAGCACAGACGCGGCCGTGCGAAGCTCTTTGTCCTGAGTCAGGCAATCCGGGCAAAGGCGCAGCCATGGTCCGCGTGCATCCGTGATCACACCTCGCTCCGCGAGCCTCGCAGCGATTTCGGCAGCATTGTCCAGTCGCACAGCAAGAAACGCTCCATGATCGACATCGCCGCCGATAGCTTCGATACCGGCATTGTGCAGATAACTCTTCAGGCGTGTCAGTTGCTCCAGCCCGTAGCTGCGCAGCCGCTCCACGCCTAAAGCGAGAGCAAACATCTGGCCGCTTCGCGCTTGATAGTAAGTCAGCACGGGCGGCGTCGCTTCAAGAAACGCATCGCCTCCAGCTCGCAGTACTGGTGGATCAGGCCGCTCGTATCCGAACGTGTTTTCGCGCGCGAACCATCCTGTATCGAGCGGGCGCAATCCGCTGTCCAAAGCTTCGGGAGAAATATAGAGATAGCACGCGCCGGGGCCGCCCCGCAGATACTTGTAGCTACCCCCGATGACAAAGTCGGCCTTCATCGCTGTTACATCAACCGGAATGACACCGATTGCGTGGTATGCATCCACCATCAATCTGGCGCCGCTCGCATGACACGCGTTGGCCAGCAACGCGAGATCGTGAACAATCTGACCGTCCATAAACATGACCTGCGAAATCACTACCAGATCAGTCCCCGGACGCAAATCCTGCAAAATGTGCGCGACAGAGAATCGGCCTTCGGCATCGGCTTTAACCCACTGCACATCGATGCGGCCTAGCGCAGCATATTGCTTCAGAATCAAATCGATGGAATCGAACTCTCCGCGCGTACTTAAGACTCGCGGTCTGCCTTGAAGAGCATTCAGTACAGCGCGCAATCCCTGCCCGGCTGAAGTCCTTGGCACAACACAGTCTGCCCGAGGCGCGCCAATCAATGCGGCAAGCCGCGTGCGATATGCCTCCTGCTCGGCCAGCCACTCGTCCCACGAGTCACCCAGCTTCGTTTCCCACAAAACTATGCCTTCACGAATGTCCTCTGCCATCTGGTCAAGCGGTCTGCCCAGCGAATGGTTTGCCAGATAGATGGAATCGTTCGCTAAGGTGCGCGAAAAAAGCGGCGCAATATGCTGTTGTACAGACTCCTCGCATAGCGGATCCCCTGCGAGCCTGGCCACTGCCTCTCGAATCGCGCAACTCATCGCTGCTTCAGCCCTGTGCGCACTGCGAACAATTCGGGAAAGAAGGTCAGACTAAGCGCCTGTTTCAAAAATCCTACTCCCGATGAACCCCCTGTTCCCGGCCGAAAACCGATGATGCGCTCCACTGTCTTCATGTGCCGAAAACGCCAAAGCTGAAAATACTCTTCGACATCTACCAGCTTTTCGCACATCTCATATGCATCCCAGTGCTCGCGCGGCCGCTCATAAATCTGCCGCAGCACATCAACAAGCTGCTCGTTCTTTTCGTGAGGCTCCGACCAGTCGCGCTCCACGCATACGTCAGGGATCGCAAGTCTGCGCCGTTTCAGATGCCTGAGAAACTCATCGTAGAGGCTCGGTGCCTCCAGCGTCGCTCGCAAGTCTTCATAAATTGGCGGGAAGTCCGCAAAAACCTTCAGCGCATCCCGGTTCTTGTTGCCGAGCAGGAACTCCAGTTTGCGGTATTGGTACGACTGGAATCCCGAAGCATGCCCGAGCACGCCACGAAACTCCATATACTCTGACGGCGTCAGCGTCTCCAGTACCGCCCACTGATCGAAAAGCTGCATCTGGATAAGCTTGGCGCGAGAGAGAATCTTGAAGCAGGGATCAAGCTGATCATGTTGCACATGCCGTATCGCCGCCGACAGCTCATGAATCAGCTGCTTGATCCATAACTCCGACACCTGGTGCTGAATGATGAACAGCATTTCATCATGGTGTTCCGGGTCGGAAAGTGGACGCTGCTGTGCCAGCAGACCATCCAGGCACAGATACCCGGCATAGCTCATCCGGTCGTGGAAGTCGGTAAAGATACCCGTCTCCAACGGTCTCAGGTTTTTTTCAGTGGAAGACATCAATAAAAATTATAGGAGCCTCCCGACAGTTCGCGCCTCCGGCCAAAAGAAAGCCTGGCAGCACTGCGTCCGCCAGGCCAGGGAGGCTTACAACCGTTAGGAAACGCAACAGGATGCTCGCCCAGCACAGGGTTTGTCAACATTTCTGTTACGAATTCGCCTTCTGTGGCTCTTCACGCCAAGAAAACTCGATCCGCAAATAACCGCGCCATCAATCTTTTCAGCCGAGAAATCTTGGCCATGTTTGTATAATCGCCCCGTAGAGTAGCTTTTAACGTTACCGGCCGATGCACATCCCCCATCTTCGGCTGTCCGAATCCGGGATATCAACATGCATCCAGTTCCGCCGATTCCGTATGAAGTATTCGATGGCCCGCACCGGTCTGCCGGCACGATCGCTCACTCCCCTTTCACCGTGGGCCGATTGCCGGATCGAGATCTGATTCTTGAAGACGTGCATGTTTCGCGCAAACACGCAGAAATCATCTACGAAAACGGCGCCTTCCACGTCATCGATATGGAAAGCCGCCACGGCACATTCGTCAACGGGATTCGCGTACAGCGGCAACGCCTCTCTCCTCGCGATCTGATCCATTTCGGATCCATGGATGGCCCAAAAATGCACTTTGGCATCGAGGACCCTACCTCAACCTCTACAATCCGCGAACTGCTTGTGCAGCTTCCCGCCGCTTCCAATAGCACCAGCGGACTCGAAAAGCTTCGTTGGTTCCTCGAAGCGGCTCGGCGCCTGAATGCCGTCGGAGCCGTCGACGAAATCCTCACCAGCCTGGTGGAAACAACCCTCGAACTCACGAAAGTCGAACGCGGCTACTTCTTTCTCCTCGATGAAGCGGGACAGTTGAAGCTTGCAGCCGGCCGCAACAGCCAAGGCGAGGCACTGACCGACGACTCGACGCTCTCCAGGAGCGCGATTCAACAGGCCACGCGGGCCACCGGCGAATTTATCATCACCGACACCCTCCGCGCGGAAGCAACGGTGCGCTCCGAAAGCATGATCATGCAGAACATACGCTCGATCATCTGCATTCCATTGCGCAGCCGCCGCACGAAAGCATCGGGCCAGAATGGCAACGATAAAGGTGAGCTTCTCGGGGTCCTTTACCTCGACAGCCGTTTGCACGCGGGCAATCTCACGCAGGTCGACAATGAAATGCTGCACAACATCGCTTTGGAAGCTGCAGCATTGATCGATAACGCTCAGCTCGTGATCGCCGAGGAACAGGCCCGCCGCTATCGTGAAGAACTTGATATTGCCGCGAACATTCAACAGGGCTTAATGGCGGTACAGATACCGGAGCTTTCCTACGCTAAAGTTGCGGCCCGTTCCATACCCTGCAAGGAGATCGGTGGAGACTTCTATGATGTGATTGTCGAGGATGACCACATCCATCTGGTGATCGCCGATGTCTCCGGGAAAGGTGTCTCTGCGGCACTTCTCGCCTCAACGCTGCAGGGTTTGATCTATTCGCAGTTAAAGGCTCATCACTCCATTGACATCGTGGCATCGCTCGTCAACCAGTACATCTGTACAAAGAATGTAGGCAAGTATGCGACCATGTGCATTCTGAAATTGAGCAACACCGGACGGTTGGACTACATAAATTGCGGTCATCCCGTTCCTCTCATCTGCACCGGCCAAAGCGTAGACCAGCTTAGAGGATCGAATCTGCCGGTCGGTCTGATCGACTGGGCTGAATTCACCGCTTATACAACGACCCTCGAACATGGAACGCGCGTCTTTCTGGTAACCGACGGCGTGACTGAAGCAGAAAATGGCACAGGTGAATTCTTCGGTGACGCCCGACTGCAACATGCATTCGGCTCAAACTGCAACCTGGAGGGCGTCGCTCAGTTTCTTCGCGCATTTACGGGAGACACTCCCGCGAATGACGATTCCACGATGCTGGAATTGCTCTTCCTCTGAGTGGTATTTTTTTTGCTCATGCACAAGTCTGCATTTTTCGCAGCTCTCTGTTTGGTTGCTATCGAGCTGCCTGGAACCGCTCAGGCACAAGCCGCGCCTTCGCCGGTTAACGATGATCCAGCAGCACAGGCCGTCATCAGCCTGGAGCACTGGCGAGAGAGTCGCATTCCCACGTTTATGAACGACTTCGGCGAACTCAATCGGTATCGCACGGCCAATGCAGAGCTCAAGACGGTAGCCCCCGTTGAAAACCGAGTCGTCTTCTTCGGCGACTCGATCACAGATGCGTGGAAGCTCGATACCTATTTCGCCGGCAAAGGCTATATCAATCGCGGCATTGGCGGTCAGACTACGCCGCAGATGTTAATCCGATTTCGTCAGGACGTGATCGACTTATCGCCGAAGGTAGTTGTTATTCTCGCGGGAACAAACGATATCGCCGGAAACACCGGCCCGATGACGGTCGATGAGATCGAGGCAAATTATGCCTCTCTGGCCGAATTGGCGCGCGCGCATTCCATTCGTGTCGTATTCTCCTCGGTCACGCCGATTCACAACTACGCACCGCAGCGACAGACGATGTTCTTACAGCGCTCACCGGAAAAGATTCTGGAACTCAACCGCTGGCTTCATACCTACTGCGAACAAAACAAGCTCGTCTATCTCGATTACTACAGCGCGATGGTCGATGGCCGCGGAATGATGAAAGAGAACCTCGCCGATGACGGCCTGCATCCGAATGACGCCGGATATCGCGTGATGGCACCCCTGGCCGAAGCGGCAATCACAAAGGCACTGGCCCAATAGAAATCATGGAATTAAGGGCGGGAACAAGTGCGGATATTTCTTTCATAGTCGCGACCGAGCACTCGCCCGAGCTTCGCGAATACATCGGTACATGGACCAGTGAAGAACATGCGGCAGCGATGAATGACCCGGACACACGCTACCTGATTGCGCTTGGCGATTCCGGGAACGCGCTCGGCTATATCATCCTGCGCGGGCTTCTCTCCGAACATCGCAATATAGAACTGAGACGAGTTGTCATCGTCTCGCCTGGTCGAGGCCATGGCAAGGAAGTATTGCGATTGCTTTTGAGTCAGGTCTTCGACGAATTTGGGGCGCATCGGTTATGGCTCGATGTTTTCGAGACAAACCTCCGGGCGCAACATGTCTATCGCAGCGTCGGATTTCAACAGGACGGAGTTTTTCGCGAAGCTGTTCTTCGCGATGGCAAGTATCATTCGCTTCTCTTGATGTCCATACTCGATCGCGAATATCGGGTAAGCAGGAAAGGATGGCCGATTTCCACAGATAATCTTCCTACCTGAACGGAAAACCCCCAGCGCTTTTCATGCACAGATTACTGCGTATCCATCTTCAGACGAGCCCGATTTGCTACCCTTAGAGGATGATGAATCGGCTTCTCAGATTCGAGCCCGGGCAGACACTGCTGCTCGATGCCGACGATACGCTGTGGGAAAACAACATCTATTTTGAGCGCGCCATAGCCGCCTTTATCTCTTATCTGAACCATCACACCTATACCCGCGAAGAAGTGCGCTCCGTCTTGAATGAAGTCGAGCGCGAAACAGTTCGCGAACGAGGATATGGCCTGGCGAGCTTTCGCCACTCGCTCGTAACGTGTTTTGAGCGGCTGAGTACCGAGCCCATTACTGCTGAGAAGCATGAGCGCATCGTGAGCTTTTCCCGTTCCATCAGCGAACATGAAATTGAGTTGCTGCCCGGCGTCGCAGAAGTGCTGCCCGTGCTCGCATCGAGACATCGCCTGATACTTATGACCAAGGGGAACGAAGTGGAACAGGCCGACAAGCTCGCGCGCTCCGGGCTGGCTCAGCATTTCATTTCGGTGGAAGTTCCGCGCGAAAAGAATCCCGACGCCTATTGCGCCGTGTGCCAGAAGCATGAGCTGAAACCGCACACGACATGGATGATCGGTAACAGTCCAAAGTCCGATATCAATCCAGCGCTCGCCGCTGGTCTACACGCGGTCTTCATCCGTCACCCGCATACCTGGGTGCTTGAACATGAAACTGTCGACATAGCGCGTGACGGCCAGCTGCTACTAGAGTTAACCGCCTTTACAGAGCTCGAAATGCGCTTCTGACAATCTTCGCTGCCTGGTTAATAGTTGGTGCGACTGGAACCGAATCACCATACCTTGCACATCTGGTTCGCTGGCCGCACCATCGGCTGACCGGCTTTACAGCCGAACGCCTTCGTGAACTCCGGCATATTTACCACCACGCCGTTAATGCGGAATTTCGCCGGCGAGTGGGGATCAGTTGCCGCCCGCACCCGCAGATCATCCGGACGCTCATTCGAGCAATCCCATTGCGCGAAGCCGATAAAGAAGCGCTGCTCCGGCGTCAACCCATCCACTGGCTGCAAATTCATTCCCTTCGTCTTGCTCTGCCAGGCCATGAACGCTAGGATTTCGCCGCCCAGATCAGCCACATTCTCACCAAGCGTCAGTTTGCCGTTGAGATGAACGTCCGCCACAGAAATGTATGAGGAATACTGATCGTCTACGCACTTCGTGCGCGCGTCGAATTTCTCGCGGTCCTCCTTCGTCCACCAGTCTTTCAAATTGCCTTTGGCGTCGAACTGGCTCCCTTCATCGTCGAAGCCGTGCGTAAGCTCGTGCCCGATGGTGCCGCCGGTATTGCCGTAGTTCGGTGCATCGTCCATCTTTGGATCGTAAAGCGGCGGTTGCAGCACGCCCGCGGGAAAATTAATGTCGTTCATCTGCGGATTGTAATAAGCGTCCACGGTTGCCGCTGAAATATCCCACTCGCCGTGATCCACGGGCTTGCCGATCTTATTGATCTGCCTGTGCAGTTCGAAGGATCCCGCCCGCCCGATGTTACCTGCAAAATCATCCTGCGCGAGCTTGATCGAGCTGTAGTCGCGCCACTTGTCGGGATAGCCAATCTTGTTGCGAATACCCGCCAGCTTCACCAGCGCCTGCTTCTTCGTCTCCGCACTCATCCAGTCCAGCTGCGCAATCCTCTCGCGCATCGCTTCCTCAATGCGGTCGACCATGTCCAGCGCGTCTGCCTTCAGCTGCGGCGAAAAGACCTTGTTCACATACGCCTGCCCCAGAGCCTCACCCAGGTTGTAATCGGTGTATTGCACGCAGCGCCGCCAGCGCGGCTGCTGCTCTTTAGCCCCACGCAAATAAGCACGATAGAAATTGAAGTTCTCATCCACAAACAGCTGCGAAAGAAATGGTGAGTAGGAGTCGGCGACATGAAAGCGGAAATATGTCTTCCAGTTATCAAGTGACTCCTTTGCGAAAGACTCGTTGACCTGCTTGTAGAACTTCGGCGACTCCACATTCACCGTCTCAAACTGTGGATAGCTGGCATCGCGATAATACGTTGCCCAATCAAAGTTGGGAGCAAGCTGTTCAAGCTCGCCCATCTTCATCTTGTTCTTCAGGTTGTAAGGATTGCGCTGCTCCACCCTCGTCCACGAAGCCTTGGCCAGCGCCGTCTCCATGCGCATGACTGTATCGGCATTCTTCTTCGCCACATCCGGCTTGTCGCCCAGCAACTCGAACACTTTCGCCACATGCTGCACATACCGCTCGCGAATCTCTTTCGACTTGGCGTCTTCCTTTGTGTAGTAATCGCGATCCGGAAGCCCAAGGCCGCCTTGGTCCAGATCCGCAATCACCTGCTCTGAGTTGTCCGGATCCTGAATGGAACCAGCCTGAAAAAGAAGCGTTCCACCATACGGCAGCGTCACGTTCGCCGCCAGCGGCGCAATGTCGCGAACCGACTTGAGTGCTGCAATCGCATCCAGTTGCGGCTGAATGGCCGCCAGTCCGCGCTGGTTCACAGCACTTTCATTCATGCACGCGCCGTAGAAGTCGCCAATCTCCTGCGTCACCTGGTTAGACTGCGTCTTTGTTGCAGCAGCCTCCTCCAGAATGCCTCGCAGAAACATCAGGTTGTCCTGGTAAAGCTTCCCATAGACACTCCAGTCCGTCTGGTCCGGAGGAATCGGATTTTTCTTCTGCCATCCACCACAGGAATAGGTATAGAAATCCACGCATGGATCTACGCTCTTATCCATGGATGTCACATCGAGGCTCGGCGAATAAGGCAGCACCGGAGCCGATGGCGACTGGGCAAAAGATCCTGAGCATAAGAGAACAGCAAATGCAAGGCAAGCGAAAAGACGATTCATATTCCCTCTGGAATGTCTGGGCGTAAACCCTTTGCAATCGCTACCAATATACGTCCTGCCAATTTGAAGCCGTCCGGCAATCTCACGATCCTTCATGGAACCCACAGAACCGGGCAAGAAAGTGCTCCGATCACGTTGCAGTCCATCGCCCGGCACGATAACATAAATAGAGCGACTCTGTTACCTGCATCCTCAGCCTGGGCTGTTTGAGTCAGTCCTGCGATATGTAACAGATAAGCCACTGTTAACAAACAGTTTTGGCCAAGTGCGGAAGTGGTGAAATTGGCAGACACACCATCTTGAGGGGGTGGCGCCGAGAGGCATAGGGGTTCAAGTCCCCTCTTCCGCACCAAAAGCAATCAACCTATCACTGAGGTTCCCGAAGAATCCGCCCATGCTTTACCTGATTGTTGCTCTCCACGTCATCGTCTGTGTATTCCTCGTCATCGTCGTACTGCTCCAGCAGGGCAAGAGCGCCGATCTTGCCGGCGCATTCGGCGGTCAGGGCTCGCAGACGGCTTTCGGCCCGCGCGGCGCAGCCAACCTGCTCACGCGCCTCACCACGTGGTGCGCCATCATCTTCATGTTGACTTCTATCGGCCTCACCATCCTTATGCAGAAGCGCGCCGGCGGACACTCAGTTCTCGAAGGTACAAAGACGACCCAGTCCACTCCCGCTAAGAAGTAACCCGCTTTCTCTTTAGAAAAGCTCAAAAGGCAGGCCTTGAAGCCTGCCTTTACTCTTTGGCCCTCTGTTACCATCACGCTCACAGACCAACAAAGGACCTTCTGGTGAGCCTAAAGAATCCGCTCTGTCTTCTCGTCGTCTTTTCCGCAGCTGCCTGCCTAACACTCCGAGCGCAAACCTCCCCTCCGAAAGAACTCGCCGTGCATGCCGGCCGCCTCATCGACGTGCGCAGTGGTGACGTGACGAAAGACGCCTACATCATCGTGCAAGGCGACCGGGTCAAGGCCATCAGCACCAGTGCCCCCAAAGATGATGTCGTCATCGACATGAGTAAGTACACCATCGTTCCGGGGCTCATCGACTGCCACGCGCATGTCCTTTCCGACCCAACAACGCAGACCGCAGGCAAATACCTGATGACCTCAGCGCCGCAGGCGACCGTGCGCGGGGTTGCCAACTTGCAGATATGGCTGGCACATGGATTCACCGGCGTACGCGATGCCGGCGAAGAATATCCCTCCTATCCGCAATTCGCGCTGCGCGAGGGCGTGGCGAAGGGCCTGATCACCGGACCACGCATTGTCGCGGCAGGCAGCTTCGTCTCCGTAACCGGCGGACATGGCGACGGCGATCTTCTCTCGCCCGACAAGCCAAGCCTGCAGCAACCGAATACCGTTGATACCGTAGACGATGTGAGTCGCATCGTACGCCGCGACATCAAGTATGGCGCGGACTGGATCAAGCTTATGGCGACCGGGGGCGTCATGGACCCGATCAGCGATTACCGGGTGCAGGAGTTGAGTGACGAGCAGATGGCCCGCGCCGTTGAAGTGGCTCATCGCGCGGGACGCAAGGTCATGGCGCACGCCGAGGGCACGATCGGCATCAAGGCCGCTGTGCGCGCCGGCGTCGACTCGATCGAGCATGGCACGATGCTCGACGACGAGGGCGCGCAGATGATGGCCCAGCGTGGCACCTGGCTCGTGCCAACGCTCTATTGCTTCCAGCACGACCTGGAAACTGGCTTATCAAAAGGCCGCGACCCGCGCAGCATGGCTAAGGGCATTGACATCGTCAAGGAGCAGGGCCCGGCATTCCAGCGGGCGCTCAAGTATCACCTGAAAGTCGCTTACGGCGTGGACGACGCCGATGTCGATGAGTCGGTATCCAAAGAGTTTGGAGCGCTCGTGCGCGGCGGCATGACTCCGCTTCAGGCGCTGCAGGCGGCGACCATCAACGGCGCAATGCTGCTCTCGCTCGACAAGGACATGGGAACGATCGAACCTGGCAAATACGCCGATCTGGTTGCCGTCCCCGGCGATCCACTCGCAGACATTACTGTCATGGAACACGTCGCCTGGGTCATGAAAGGCGGATCGGTCGTGAAGCCGCTTGTGCAGTAGCCGCTTAATTGCGGGTATGATGTTCTCGCCGTCGGTTCAGTTCGGGAGGATTGTATGGCTTTGTCACGTCGTGAGTTCATTGGGGCAACGGCAGCGAGCCTGCTGGCCGCTGCTTCGCCGGATTTCCTGTCTACGTCACAGCTCCACGCACAGAGCACGCTCACTCCGGATCAAGCGTTGAAGGAGTTGATGGATGGCAACGAACGCTTCGCTGCTGGACGCATGATCAGCATCGAACATGACCTCCAGCTTCTAAAGGAACGCACGGTGGACAAGCAGGAACCCCACGCTGCCGTGCTTGCCTGTGCCGATTCTCGCGTTCCCGTCGAACTCATTTTCGATGAGACGATCGGACAGATCTTCGTCACGCGCGTCGCTGGCAATATTCTCACACCCGAGATCATTGGCAGCCTGGAATATGGCGCGGCTGTCCTCGGGGTAAAGGTCATTCTGATTCTGGGGCACGCGAACTGCGGCGCGGTGAAGGCGGCGATTCAGGGCAAAGGCGTTCCGGGTCAGATCAGCTCGCTCTTTCCCCACATCCAGCCGGCCATCGATCAGGCCGGTTCCGATCTCGCGGCGGCGACCAAGGCCAACGCCGAAATTCAGGCGAAGCTCCTCAGCGAGTCCTCGCCAGTCATCGCTCCCATGGTGAAGGAAGGCAAGCTGAAGGTGGTTGCTGGCGTGTACGACATCGCCACCGGGAAAGTCGCGCTCTCGTAACGCTACAGCTTTTCCGGTGCTGGTCCGTACTGCTTTAGCAGCTCATCGATGTTCTGCGCTTTTTTCGAGCGCCATGTTTCCTCGGCCCATTTCTTCACTTCAGGCGAGTCATCGGCTTGCATTTCCTGGTACACGGCGCTCAACACGCGATCAGTCGGCTCTTCGACCCATGTGTTGCCTTGCCCGTGTACACGCGAGGCGCCGCGTTCCCAACCGCGCGGCGTCAGATGCCATTCTGTCCATTCCTTACGGATTGCCATAGCGCCATTCATTGTTACTCATTTTGCGTCTTTTGGGCAGCTTCGCTGAGAATCAAAATATGATCCTCGAAGTTTTTCCCGTAGGCTTGCTCCAGTGCAACTGCACAATTCTTGGCGACGAGACAACCGGCGAAGCGATGGTAATCGACCCCGGCGACAACATTCCGCAAATTCTCGCCCGTCTGGACAAACACGGGCTCAAGCTGAAGCAGATCGTGGTGACACATGCTCACATCGATCACGTTGGTGGCGCGCTCCAGCTCAAGCAGCGGACGGGAGCGCCGATTCTCCTGAACCAGAACGATCTGCCACTGCTTGACATGATGGACATGCAGGCAGGCTGGCTTGGCGTGTCAACACCGGAAGTCGCACCTCCCGACGCAAGCGCCGAGGATCATCTTGTCGTCGGACTGGAGAAATATCCGGCACAGGTTCTGCATACTCCGGGACACACACCGGGAAGCATCTGCCTGTACTTCGCTCGACAGAAGCTGCTGGTTGCCGGCGATACGCTCTTCGCCGGATCGATTGGTCGGACCGACCTTCCCGGCGGAGATTCCCGAAAGATATTACGGTCGATCCGTGACCGTCTGTTGCCCCTTTCCGACGAGACGCGGGTGATTCCGGGACATGGTCCTGCCACCACGATTGGGGAAGAACGGTTTTCGAATCCGTTTCTGCAGGGATAAAACCACCGCACACTTTTTATCGGTCATACGGGTCTTTACCCGTCGATCTTTGAGGGCCTTTTCGCAAGCGGACAAGTTGAAGCAATAAGACAGCACTTACCACCCAGACCGCGGCCCAGGGGTCTATTCTTCCCGATTCGGCGGGGACGAGTACGGCGTGGATGAGGAAGATCGTTAGCTGGAGGATTGCTGCAACAACCACTGCCGTGATGCACTTCAGCACGAGCCTATTTGACTGACTTTCATTGGCTTTCTCAATCCAGGGTGCTCCGACAAAGACCAACAAAAAGCACGGCAAGAAAGTATAGAAGATTGTGATCAGTAATGCGATCGTCCCCATGGCGATGGAGTGATGAAAATGATGGAAGCCAGCCATGAAACCAACGAAGCCGACTACGATAATCAGCGGGCCGGGCGTCGTTTCCGCCATCGCGAAGCCGTCGATCATTTCCGCATGACTCAACCAGGCAAACTTTGCCACTGCTACTTGCGCCACATATGGAAGAACGGTGTAGGAGCCGCCGATCGTCACGAAAGCTGTCCTGGTGAAGAAGCCGGATAACTGTAGCCAGAACCGAAAGTCTTTTCCGAAAAGGCACAGGAAAACGAGCGGCAAGATTCCAACCACGGCGCATCCGCTCACAATGCCTAAGACCCGCCGGCTCATATTGCGGAATTCATGTCCTTTCGGCTTCCGGCTCTGCACATCGTCGCCATCTCTACTTTGGAGGCGTCGAAGAGCCGCTACAGCGATGGCGACGGCAACAAGGATTGCCATGATCCAAGGCAGGGGGATATGAAACACAGTCATGCACAGGAAGGAAATGATGGCCACACACCACTGGAGTGGCGAAGTGAGAGCGCGACGGCCGATCTGAATCAGCGCGAGCAAAACCAGCGCGGCGACGATAGGCTTCAGCATATGAAAGAGGTTGGCCATCCATAGACGATTCCCGAACAGGACGTAGACGAGACTGAGGCATAACAGAATAGCGGTGGATGGAAGAACGAATAATGTTCCCGCCAGAAGACCTCCCAATTTTCCATGCAGTTTCCAACCGATATAGATAGCAAGTTGCTGTGCTTCAGGCCCAGGCAGCAGCATGCAGTGGTTCAAGGCATGAAAGAAATGGTCGGATTCGATCCATTGCCTTTTTTCAACCAGTTCCGAGTGCATGATCGCCAGATGAGCGGCGGTCCCTCCAAAACTGATCCAGCCCAACTTCCACCAAAATCCAAGCGCCTCGCGTAATGAAGGTGTGTTTCGTTGTTGCTGATCCGGTTTTGGAAACAAAATATCTGTAACCACCAAGACATTATAACGTCATATTGTTACTGGAATTGTCAGAGCCTGGAAATAGACTGAAAGCGAGAGAAAAATGTCACAGCAATTGAAGCTGGCCGCTACTAGAGGAATGCAATCCGCCATGTCCCGCTATGCCGCGATACCGCTCCGGGCGATTGCCGGTGTCGGTTTCCTGCAACATGGCTACGCGAAACCCAACAAGAACCCCGAAGCCTTCGCAGCGATGCTTCAGTCGCTACATGTTCCGCTTCCGCATCTTTCTGCGTATCTCACAATCGGAATCGAGCTTGTCGGTGGGGCCGCACTTCTTCTCGGGGCATTCCTCGCATGGGTGAGCATTCCAACGATTGCCGTGCTGCTCGCGGCCATGTTTACGGTGCACCTGCCCTATGGATTCAGCTCCATCAAGTTGAAGGCGATTGTGGATGGACGAGCACAGTTCGGCCCTCCTGGGTATGAATGTGATCTACTCTATATCGCCTGCATCCTGGCGCTCGTTCTTTTGGGGCCAAGCCCATGGTCGATCGATCATTTTCGTTTGCGGGAGCGAGGTGTCTGAGCTGCTGCTTTTTCCTCGAAGCGGGAGAGCTTTGTGACGAAGCGAACAAGATCGCCGCGGTAAGACAGCACCTCATAATCAATCGGCTCATGGTTGGTGGTTCTGGATGTCCGCTCAATCTGAAATATCGGCGAACCAACTCTTACCTGCAGTGCTCCGGCTATCGTTTTAGAGGCTGTCACCGCCTGCAACTCATAATCCGCTTCAACCAAAGGGATGCCGTACTCTTCTTCGAGAAGCGTGAAGATCGGGTGCATTCGGAGATCATGGCTGACGATCTTCTTTCCCAGGGAAAGCGGCAGATAGGTTTCATCGAAAGAGACAGGCACGCCATCCGCCAGGCGTACCCGTGCGATTCGCATCACCCTGGCGCCCCTGGTCAGTTGAAGGCGCTCCGCAATCCGGGCAGTCGCAGAAACAATGTCCTGGCTCACCACCCGCGCGGAGGCTTTGCGGCCGGCGGCAGTCATATCTTCGACGAAGCCGCTTAACTTGGTAAGCTCCGCCTCGATGCGTGGCTCCACAACAAAAGTGCCTCGCCCCCTACGAATCTCCAGCAAGCCTCGGTGAATTAGATTCTGGATTGCACGGCGAACCGTGATGCGGCTTACCTCGAATCTCTGAAGCAATTCGTCTTCAGTGGGTAATTGATCTCCGGGGCGGTACTCCCCTTGCGCGATTTCCGCCGCAATCGTTTCTTCGACTCTCGCATAAAGCGTGGACGAGGACATGAAGACACTATAACGTCATGCTCTTTCAGCGCCACGCTCGCTGATCAGGCGCATAGCCGCTGTATTCACGAGCTTCTTGAACTGAAATTGCTCACCCCACATGAGCGGAGTTACGTCTCTGTACTCGCGCATACCCTCGATTCCATAACCTGGATGGAGTTCCTTGCGCAGCGAGGCTCGTACGTGCGGATCAGCTCCGTGTTCCAGCAGCAATTGCGTGAATGGCGCCTCGGGAACGCGGCCGTGATGATTTATCCAGAAGTTTGGCTGGGATACAACGGTTGAGAAGAGAGCCGTGTGGCCTCCGAAGCCTTCGGCGTCGACCGCTGCCCGCTCATCGACGTTCATGCCGCGAGCGAGCAGCCAGCGAGCGATTTCGATCTCGTCATAATCGGCGCACATGTGCAACAAAGTGGCGCCCGCTAGCGGAGTTCCATGCGTTGCCTGCACCTCATCGTGACATCCGAGTTCAGGCGGATAAATCTCCTCATGGGTAAAAGTTCGCTTGAGCAAATTTGGATCGCGGCGCAGATGTTCTTCGAGCAGATCGATGCGGCCGCGATGCAGGGCCATCGTCGGCGTGTCGGGCAACTGGAACCCGTATTCAGCATAGAGTTCTAGAATCCGGTGCTTGGCCGATGGTTTGCGGCTGTCGGTCCCGAGTACCGTTTCCACCGGCGCAAGGCGGTTTCCGTGTTCGTCATACAGGCGTGCGCCCAACTCGAGCAACAATGCCGTGCCGGCCACGTTGAGTGTGTATGCGGGCCCGCTCAACACGTCATCGAGCGGGCGCGGATTGCCCATCATGACGTTCAGCCTGCGCGCAGTTTCGATCTGTCCCTGCAGGCATGCACGCCCAAAAGCGAACTGCAGGTCGGATGCGCCGAGGCCGCGCAACATCTCGATAATTGCGTCCTGACCGAGGTTGGCGGCGTAAGACATCGGCGGACCCCAATTGCCTTTCACTCCGCGTGCATCCTCGTCCAGAAGACGGGGATCGCGCAACACCATAGCGCGAACCGCTTCCACATCACCACGCCAGATGGCGTCGGTCATACGGCATGCGGTTACAAGACGCGGCCAGCTGGAAAGGCCGTAACTGCGCGCCAGCACGAGCTGGGCATCGGCTAAGCGGCAAGAGGCGGGGTCAATTGATTTTGGATGATGCTCGGTGAAATCGGCCGTGGCATCCGGATCAGTGCGCCGTATAGCGCGCAGTAAATCTTTGGCCTGGTGCTTGAGTTGATCTAGGTTGGGACGGACGGGAAAGTGGCGATTCGCCATGACGGACCTCCTTCGTGGTCATGCCCGTGGTCCGCTATGCCGGGGCGAAAAAGGAGATTCGTGTGAATCTTGGATTGTCTTCTTCACAGGTGGACTCGGTCCTGTCCGCGGACTGGCGGCGCCCTGCGCGCCGCAACCAGTGTACCTCGCTTTCAGGAGCTCTCAGCGAAAAGATGTGGGTGCGGCAATTCAGCACAAAAGTGAAGCGTATTTCCCCTTGCAACCAAAGGGGAGACTGTGAAATGCTTCCCTTGTAGTTCAAGGGGAGTGGATGGACACCAAGCTGGAGTTTCTTCGCGGCACGCTCGATGTTCTTATTCTGAAAGGCCTGGTCTGGGGACCTCTCCACGGTTATGCCATCACCAGCTTTATCCGGCGGCAGAGCGACGGTGCTCTGCTACTGGAGGAGGGCACGCTTTATCCTGCGCTCTGGCGCCTCCAGAGCAAAAGGCTGCTTGAGGCTGAGTGGGGATTGTCTGAGAACAACCGCAAGGCAAAGTTCTATCGGCTCACCTCTGAGGGACGACGTCAATTGCGCCACGAAATAAAAACGTGGCAAGCCTATGCCGCGGCTGTTGCCAAAGTACTTGGCGCAACGGAGCCTCCGTTTCCTGGGGTGGCGAAGTGAAACCCAATCCCATGTGGCGTCGCTACGCGCGCTTTTTCGGCGCCGACCCCGTTGCCGATGTCGATGATGAGCTGCTTTTTCATCTCGAAGCCAAGACCGAGGAACTTGTCGCCCAGGGGTGGCGACCGAGAGACGCGCGGGAAGAAGCTGAGCGCCAGTTTGGAGATGTTCGCATGATACGAAGAGTTGGCAAGAGCTTTGGACAAAAAGACGAGCAGCGCAAACGCCTCAAGGATTACTGGGTCGACTCACGCCAGGACTTGCGGTATACCTTCCGCATCCTTCGCCGTGATCGCGGATTTACCGCCATATCGATTCTCATTCTGGCTCTGGCCATCGGAGCAAATATCGCTGTTTTCAGCGTGGTGAACTCGCTGCTTTTGCGACCACTGCCTTTCCCTGAATCGAACCGGCTCGTATGGATTGCTCCACCGCCGAGCGAATGTGGTCTTTCCTGCGCCACCTACTCTGTTGACGCATACGAGGAATTTCGCGCGCAGAACCGGGCCTTTCAGGACATCACCGGCTACTTTGCCTTCTCTACGCCAGATAATCTGCACCTGACCGGTCACGGTGATCCCATCCCTGTAACCAGTATCGAGGTCATCGGCAACTTCTTTCAGGTTCTCGGCGTTCAGCCCGCGAAGGGACGGTTCTTCACGGCAGATGAGAGACTCAACCGTTCGCAGCCGGTGGTGTTATTGACGGATGCCTTCTGGAAGCGGCAATTCGCTTCTGATCCAGCCATCGTGGGCAAGGCAATCAATCTAAGTGGCCAGGCTACCCAGCTATTTGGCCCGGCGGACCAGTTGGTCACAGTCGTCGGCGTATTGCCGGCGAGTTTTGATTTTGGCGCAGTCTTCGCCCCAGGAACCAAGGTCGATGTTTTCACACCGCTCTCCCTCGACCGGGCGCGTGATTGGGGCAACGTCGTGACTCTTATCGGTCGCCTCAAGCCGGGTGTCACGATCGCTCAAGCACTTGACGACGCCAACCGCATTGCTCCGGATATCTATTTCAATACGAAATATCCGGACACGAAGGGGCGCTACAAAGGCGATCTGATCCCAGTGCCGCTCAAGGATCATGTCACTGGTGCGCTGCGCCGTTCGTTGATCATCCTATGGTCCGCAGTAGGCGTGATCCTTCTGATTGCCGGAGTGAATCTTTCCAATTTGCTGCTGGCACGTTCTGCCGCCCGCGCAAAAGAATTTGCTGTTCGTGGAGCGCTTGGAGCAAGTCGCGGACGTGTTGTCCGTCAGCTGCTGATGGAAAGCCTTGTGCTCTCGTCTGCAGGCGCGATTCTAGGCCTCGCATTGGCCGTGATTCTGCTCAAATGGCTGTCGCATCAGGGCTCCCTGGCACTGCCGCTGCTCAGCAGCTTACGCATCGACAGCCGCGCGGCGGGCTGGACTGCGCTCATTGTCCTTTTCACCGCAACGATCTTCGGTTTGCTTCCTGGATTGAGAATGTCGATGGTCAATCATCAGGAGGTGCTGAAGGATTCAGGTCCCTCAGCGGGCCTAGGCCGCCGACACGAACGCCTCCGTTCAATATTGGTTATTTCTGAGATCGCTCTCGCCTGCGTTCTTTTGATCAGTGCCGGCCTGCTACTGCGCAGCTTTTTGAAAGTGCTCGATGTCGATCTTGGTTTCAAGCCTGACCGTGCTGCGTCGATCAAGCTCGAGTATGATGACATCGCTCCAACTTTTGAAGCATCTGCAGCCATCCGCGGCACGATCTTTCAGCAGGTGATTACACACATCAGCGCAATCCCTGGGGTAGAGGCAGCAGGTATCGCGGACTATCTCCCCCTAGGGCCGAATCGCGAGTGGGACGAACCTGTTCCGCAAGGAAAAACCTTCGTGCCCGGCACCTTGCCAACCCCGCTCGTCTATGTGGTAACGCCGGGATTTATCCGGGCAATGGGCATTCAACTGGAGGGCCGCGACTTTACCTGGGCCGACGATCTGCATAGCGAACGGGTTGTTCTCATCAATAAGTCCGCCGCACAAGTTTACTGGCCC
>Ga0206829_10033_pt1 | contig 22380 bp, 23 predicted proteins | sample Alteio_BWOrgCont_75_FD_152862 | JGI IMG/M metagenome (GOLD analysis project Ga0206829, IMG submission 152862) | Enriched cells from forest soil in Barre Woods Harvard Forest LTER site, Petersham, Massachusetts, United States -... | ecosystem: Environmental > Terrestrial > Soil > Temperate forest >... | reverse complement strand
ACATTCCAAAATGAGATACCGAAAAACTATCTCGCTCTAGATCCGAACTTCGTCGCCGAAAACACGGTCAAGAGTTCAAACGGATACACATGGTTACAGGGTTACAGCTTCATCAATATCGCCACCATCACCGATCAAACCTCCTATCCTATTATGGGAGTGGCGATGCGCCCAGGCGACAAAGCCCACCTGGTCAGTCAGAATACTTTCCAGCAGCTTTCCAGCTCGCCGCTTCCTGGTAGCCAATCCCAACCGGCAGCCAGCCGCGTTCCGCCAAACTCATTCAAATCGACAGGGTGGTCGCCTGAACTTAGATCGGCGAAAGGACTGCAGGCGCCTTCGTGCTCGATCACCGGCACCTACTTCAGCAACCTGCAACTAGCGACAACCACCAAAGTAATCTCACCTCCCTCCATTCCGTGCGGCTTCCTGGTTATCGCCAACGGTCAAGATCCGGGCAACAACACCACCGGGGTGGCAAACGGTTCGGCAGGTGTAGGCGCCAACGTCAGCAACCACCAGGGCACCGACATCTTCGGCGACCAGCTCATGGGCGGTGTCTACATCGACCCGCGCACCAATGCGATGTCGCAAGACGGTGGCGTTATTAGCGAGATCGAGGCGTGGAGAGCCAGCAACCCGACCGGCGACGTACCGACAGCGCTGGTAAACAGATTGGATGGACCGAGCACTCCTTCCAAGCAAGCTGTTGCTAATGCCATCATGCCTGGAGACGGAGTCGTATTGTGCGACGACGCTAACTCGATAGCTTCAGATCCGTCCCCCAACCAGAGCTGCATCAACGCAGTACCGACGATGATTAGCGTTTACGATTCCAACGGTTTGCCCGGATCGACCGGCGCCTATCAAACCGGATTGATGGCGATCGAAGGAGAAAAAGCTGACGTCATGTGGCCCCGCGCCTCCGGCGGAGTCGGACAAGGAATCACCGCCTGCACCGGAATGAAGGCCTTCGCAGTTGACGGCATCAACAACCAAAGTCCGATTGAGTTCGGCAATCAGCACAGCACCCTGGCCGATCTAATAAACTCGTTCAACGCCCACGGTTCAGCCACCGTGCTGGATCAGGTTACGACCAAGCTGTATCAGATGAACCCCAACACGATCAAAGTCAACCAGGCTCTGGCGACGTATTGTCCGATGGGAAGCGTCATGGTGATATGGGTCGACCTCAACGGCAACTTCCAAGCCACCGATATCACTCAAAACCCTCAACAGCTCCCGACCTGGATCAATCCAGCCAGTATCGTTACCGACGGTTCAGCCGACCTGATTACAGTTACCGTCGGCGTCAACGCCACTGGCGGTACCGGCTTCGTTGACTTCGACGGAGAAGAAGGCTATCCCCATCCGTGGGACTGCGCCCCATATCCATCCACAGAAGCCAACATGCAGTGGAGACGATCGTCCGGATTCAACTGCGTCCAGGGCGTGCTGAGATTCTGGGACTGCGTGCAAGACGGCGGCGGCTCCTGGACATGCCCCTGCTAATCTGCAACCTCAAATAAAAGCGACGACAGTATGCGCAAACAGATAACGACTATCCTGGTCACGGTCCTGTGCGTCAGCCCGGCTCAACTACCGCAGGCGCAAGCTCAAACGCCGCCGCCGGACGGAAGACCGATGAGTACTAAGGCTCGCCCCAAGGGTGCCGATCTGGAGTACAAATCGGAGAGGTTGGCTGCCGCACCACAACTGCCTAACCTGCCAACATACTCCGGCCGATCGAAGTTGCTCCTGGCGCTCAGGCGTCCGAATCCTCGTGGCGGCTCGAGAGTAGAACTGCAGTACTTGGCGCAAGAGGATCAGAACCAGGTGCTGGATTGGTACCGGCAGTCGCTCCAAATGTACCACTGGAGCGTCGCCGACAACAAAGACGAACCGGTAATCACTGCCACCAGCGGTGGTTATACGGCCACAGTCAGAGTTGCTCGAGGGAAAAGCCGCCTCTACCCTACTCAATTCTCCATTTACTACAGCTACCCGAAAACCAAAGGTTAGCCGTAACTGCGGCCACTACGTTGCGATCTTCCAGTCACCGGGTATCCATATTAAGGATCTCGATGAGGCAAAGTTCAGGCGAGAATCTGAAAAGAGTTATGGGAAACATCAAGGACGGACTGAAGCAACTTGGCACCACACTGGTGGTTGTCTTCTCGCTTTGCCAGATCGCTCCCACCCTGAGAGCACAGGCAGCAACAGTGGACAGCGCATCCAGTATTGTCGACCAACTGCAGAGCAATCCGGAAATGAAGGTTACCCAGGAGCTGCTCGCCAAAGTTCAACATCTAATCGAGGCGAAACCGACCGACTCCACCGCTCACCTTGCTCTGGGCACGTGCTACGACCGGCTCAGCATGCCCGATCAGGCGGCAGAGCAGTTCAGAGAGGCGATCAGATTAGCGCCCAACGATCCACGCTGCGTCATGCAGTTAGTCAGGGCCCAGCTTCACTCGGGGCAGTGGCAGCCGGCTATGACCTTGCTCGAAGAAGGCTATAAGCGGTTTCCCAAAGACAAAGACGTCATGTACGCATACGGTGCTTATCTCGCCCATATGAATCGCAAGGACGAGGCGTTCGCTTTGTTTCAAAAAGGGCTGAAAGAGAATCCGCACACGCTCGGACTGGCTTCGGCGATAGGACAGCTCGAGCTCGATCACGGACAGTATGTGCGGGCTGTAGCCTGGGCCGACCAAGATCTTTCCATCGATCAAAGCTACTGGCCGGCCAACACAATCGAAGGACAAGGATTGTACCTGGGCGGTCACTTTGACAGAGCGCTCAGACCGCTTTCCATAGCCTATGCCCACAACCCGCTCCAACCGAATATCTGCCTGTACTATGCAAACTGCTGCTCCTGGGCAGGCGACTACGATCAGGCTCTGGCACCGTGCCTGTACTACCTGTCGGCCACTCAGTCGTTCAGCTCAAAAAACCGATCTGCCAAAGAGGTGCTGGAAAAAATACTGCGCAAGCTGCCTCCTGCATATGTCTCTGAACGAATGGCGGTATTGCTTCCCGCCATCAACAGACGCAATCCCAACGCCGCGTTTCTGTTTGGCTTGGGCGACGTGCTGGATACGGTGGGCATGCACACTATCGCTTGCCGCCAGTACCAGGCCGGTTTGGCGATGCAGAAGAGCTACTCGATGGACAACGATGATTACAGGCATGCATTTGCAAGAGCGTTGCTCCGGCTCGGCATGGACCTCGAGGTCGATCAGCGCAACTATGAAGAAGCGCTCAACTGCTACCATTCCGCCTACAAATTGTTTCCCAAGGATCGCCAAATCGCCATGCACTGGAAGCGGTTGAGCAGTCGTTATGCCGCCAAATCAAACGGTCTGGCCTGGAACCTGAAAGACTGGATAGCGGAAATGACTCAGGCATCCACCAAAGGAGAGTGAATGAAAACGGCAACCCTTCTGTCTGTGCTTATCGTCTTAAGCGTGGCCACGGTAACCACTGAAGCCGAGCAGCCTTCGGCCAAAGATGTGGCCAAGATCAAAGCGATGTCCTCAGACGACGCCGCCAGAAAGGAGAATCTGCGCTTCCCACCTTTGACGAAGGCGGTTGAGATTACAGGCGAGGTTGTCGATTCGTGGTGCTATACCTCGCAAGTCATGGGTCCGGGTCGAGGAGAACGCCACAAGGCGTGCGGGTTGGCATGCGCTCACGGCGGCGTCACCATCGGCATCGTCGACGATAAAGGGACTCTTTTCATAGCGGCAAAACACAAAGGGTTTCAAGGCTGCAAGGAACTGCTCACCCCTTACATGGCCAAGCGAGTCAAGGTGAAAGGCTGGCTGGCTAGCAAGGGTGGCTGTAACGTTCTCAAAATCCAGTCTGTGGAAGAGGTCAAGCCGGGCAGCCCATCCAAGTGACCGACAAGACGCTGAGGCTCAAGCATCAAGGCGATGGATGGCATCCTGGGATCAGGCGTACGCCCTAACGCGCTCGCCGTCGTCGCCCTCAGGACAAAGTCGCCTTGTAAAACCGGACTGGCAGTGAGACAATTTGTCCTCGTTGCAAAGATCCCAAACTCCGTTGCAGTCAGAGGCTTGACATGAAAGAAGACACTCTTGAAATTGTCCAAGTGCCGGTCGTCCAGGCAACGCGTGAAAACGTAGCCGAGTACGGTTTGCTCATTGGCACGGACGTTCCCAACTCAGGTTTGACCATTCCTTTTTACAAAGGAGCGGTGGAGGAAGGACACAACATTCCGTTTGAATGCAGAGGCAACGCGGTTCTCAGATCTGCTCGGATCAGTAAGCGCAGTCCTGATGTGACGTGGCTCGAACGCCACATGCACATGACTCAGCTGTTCATCGGCTTAGGCGATCAGCCGTTCGCCATGGTGCTCGGCAAACCGAATCACGCTCTGGGGAAAGATGTTCCCACCCTCGACGACGTTCAATGCTTCGTCTTTCCACCCGGACACGGAATCATGATTCACAAAGGCACATGGCACGATTTCCCGCTTGCAGTCAAAGATCCGGTCACAGTGATTACGGCCAACTCTCCTGAAGTGGTGGAAGCTCTGGCGAGCATGAAAACGCCGAGTGAAATGAATCACGGCGACGTCTTCAAAATCGACATTCACAAGCACACCGGCAAAACGCTTCGCGCCAACGTATGAAGGCCAATGTTTTCAAAATCGTGACCAGCGGTCCGGCTGACGTGTCCGGGCTGGAGCGCTTGATGGACGAAGGCAAGATCGCTGCCGCCGACGTCGTGTGCATCATCGGAAAAACCGAAGGCAACGGTGGGCGGAACGATTTTACTCGCGACCTGGCCATGACGTCGTTCGAAGAGCTGTTCTCAAACCGGCTCAAGGTCAGCAAAGACGACGTCACTGAGAGGATAATTTTTTCTCTCTCCGGCGGCACCGAAGGTGTGGTGAGCCCACATATTTGTGTCTTCACCGCCTCGGGCACCAAACCGAAAAAACCGTTTGAAGAGAAACGACTGGCGATGGCGACCGGCTTTACTCGGGCGTTTCGCCCCGAGGAGATCGGGCGCATGGCTCAAGTCGAGGAGACAGCCAGAGCGATCAAGTCGGTAGTGGAAAAACTGGATGTCGATTCGCCGCAAGACGTTCACTTCATTCAAATGAAAGGAGCGATCCCTGCCTATTCGTTCGAGGAAGGACGGCAGAAGGCGCAACAAGGGAAGCCGATGCGCTCCGACATGATCTACTCTCGAGGCGCTAGCGCCCTGGCCGCGGCCGTGGCCCTGGAAGAGATAAAACTGGTGGAGCTGTCCGACGATCAGATCTGCTCGGACTGGACGAAATACTCTTCCGTCGCTTCCTGTTCCGCCAAGCCGGGACTGGAGCGTACCGAGATTATGGCGATGGGAAACAGCAGATACTGGGACGGTGACATATCCATCAGTCACGGTGTCTTGATGGACATGCTCGATGTGAAAACAGTGCACGAGGTCCTACGCCGACTGGGAATCTACGCCGATATGCAGTGCACCCCCACTCAAGCCGAGCGCATCGTGGGCGTATTCGGAAAGTCTGAAGCCGACCCTCGGGGAACGATCAGAAACAGACGCCACACCATGCTGACCGACGATGACATCAGCGACACTCGCTACTCACGTTGCCTCCTGTCTTCAGTAATCGCCAGCATCATAGGTGATACCACAATCTACATTAGCACCAGAGCCGAGCACCACGGCCCATTAGGTGGGGGAACTCTGTCAATCCTCGCCCGACAAAGCTGATCAGGAGAGTTGTTATGCGAAACGCCGTTCAATGCAGGCAAGGCACGAGCCGGACCGTCTCTCTTTCAACCGGGGCGAGCCTGTTCTTCGACCAGGCCGGAGACTCAGACGAGTTAGTTGTTTTTCTGCATGCAGTGGGCGGAGATCACTCATCGTGGGCAGATCAGATCCGGCATCTGTCGGGCCGGTACACCTGCGTCAGCCCTGATCTCAGAGGGCACGGCCGCTCTAAACGTCCGTCCGAAAAAAACGGCGGCCGAAATGAGATCTCAATTGCTGCTTTCGCCCAGGACATAGTCGCTCTCATACCTGCACTCGGTTACGCAAAAGCGCATCTGGTCGGACTGTCTATGGGAGCGGTGGTGGCTCTGGAGGTGTTCAAACAGAGCCCCGGCGTGGTCCAATCTCTCGCTCTCGCCAATACATGGTGCTATATGGAGAATGGTGAAGATCGCATCACCTTCATGGAAGAGCAGCTGAAAAAGAGATCTCTGCCTGAGAGCGCCGCCGAACTCATTCCCGGATTGCTGGCGCCGGGAACGGCCAAATCGATCGTTGAAGATGCGGTCAAAGTGGAAGGATCGAAAGACAGTGAGGCTTATCTGCAGTCGTGGCGATCGATGTTCCGCGTCGACTATCGCTCCGTAATAGGCGCCATAAATGTTCCAACCGTTCTCATCGGCGGCACTGTGGACGGTATCACACCGTCGGCGCCGCTCCTTACTTACATGCATGAAAAGATCCCCATGTCGTGGCTGGTGAGCCTGGAAGGAGCGGGGCACTTCTCCAATCTGGATCACTCAGAGGAGTTCAACCGGATCCTGAAAGTGCATCTGGGAAGAGGGCGATTAAACTCCAGTCAAAGAACAACAGCGCCGGAGATAGTGACCGAAACCGTGCCCGCCGATACAACGGCCGAAGCGCTCATGTACACGCTTTCCCGCCGGGGAGTGGAGTATTTTTTCTCCAACTCAGGCACCGACTTCACACCGATTATCGATGCCCTGGCAAGGTATGAAGATGATCCTTCCTTCAACCTCAAGGTGGTGGCCGCTCCTCATGAAAACACCGCCATCGCCATGGCGCATGGATACTTCCTTCTCTCCGGCCGACCACAGGTCAATATGGCACACGTAAATGTGGGAACGGCAAACTCGGGGCTCGGCATCATCAACGCTGCCCGATCGCGAGTGCCGATTCTGGTTATGTCTGGAAAAACTCCCTGGCTTGAAAGTGGTGCCGCCGGCTGCCGAACCAACTTCGTGCAATGGGGACAGGATACCTTTGATCAGGGCGCATATTTCCGGGAATACACGAAGTGGGACTATGAGCTCAAGACCCCCCGAAATTTGGAAACTGTTATCGATCGTGCTCTTGCAGTCGCTCAGAGCGATCCGGCCGGCCCGGTTTATCTGACCCTCCCGAAAGAGCCGTTATGCGAAAAGATCGCTGACTTCTCAATCTCAGTTCCTGCCAGACAACAGCCGAATTCGATTGTCGGTGCCGACGCGGTTGCTCTGGAACGGGCGGCGAACGCGATCGCCAAAGCCAAGAATCCTCTTATTGTCACCTCCGAGCTCGGTCGATTCCGCGGCGGTCCCGAAGCTCTCGTGCAACTGGCCGAACAGCTTTCGATTCCGGTGATCGAACATGGGAAGAGAAACTTTTTCAACTTCCCGACTGAGCATCCGTTGCATCTCGGTTTCAATCCGACGCCGTATGTGGAAGAAGCAGATTTGATCATCGCCGTGGAGTGTCACGTACCCTGGATTCCAGCGTTCTCGAAGATGAAGGCTCCTCCCAGCCTGATTCAGATCGCTCTCGACCCGTTGTTCCACCGCTTGCCTATGCGCGGGTTCCCCGTCGATATCTCGGTTGCCGGCCACCCGGCGGTCACCCTCGATCAGTTGCGAATGTGGATGAATCAACACTCTCAGGAAGAGTGGCGTCAAAAAAGGGACAAGCGCGGCAAGGAAGCATCGCAGCAGCACGACCGTATCTTCAGAGAAACCAGAGAGTCAGCCGCAAAAGACGCAAACAGACCGGCAATCACCAAGCGTTTTCTCTCATACTCAATCGGCAAAGCTGTCGACGATGAAACCGTGATTTTCAATGAGTACGATCTGGATCCGTTCCTCGTACCACGTAGACTCACAGACAGCTGGTTCGAAAACTCGATCGCCAGCGGTCTGGGTTGGTCGTTAGGCGCCGCCCTGGGTGGAAAGCTGGCCAGTCCGGAGCAGACCGTAGTGGTGACGGTGGGAGACGGCTCCTATCTGTTCAACACTCCCCTTTCCGCCCATTATGTCGCGGCGGCCTACGACATTCCCATCCTTATAATTGTGTTCAACGACAGCGCCTGGTCGACAATTAAGATGTCGACCAAAGGGTCTCATAAAGATGGATGGGCCGCTAAGAAAAACTCTTTCGCCTTGTGCGACTTCGACATTAACGTGAAATTCGAGATGTTGGCTCAGTCGTGCGGCGGCAAAGGACTGCTGGTCGAGCGTCCGGCTGAGTTGGAATACACTCTCAATCGGGCCCTGGCGATCGTTCGGGACGAAGGCAAGCATGTGCTGGTCAATGTGATCTGCGAACGGGACGGATAGTACAATTTAGTCAGGGAGATCCCTCGCCCACTGAGGAGCCGATGAATTACAAATCCATAGCCGCAATAGCGTTTCTGATGTGTTTGGCCGTAAACCCGGTCGGTGCCGTTGATAAGAGCGGGTCCGGCGGGGCGGTCTTTGTCAATAAAGTTCCCTCCGACAGCATTACACCTAATATGGTATCGATGGGGAAAACTAACCTGGCATCATTGAAGATGAGCGCTCTGCATCGTATGGACTTTGTCGTCGCCGGCACCAGTTGTGCCACCTGCGTCCTGAGAGTGCAGAGACGCCTCCAAGACGCGCCCGGTATAGCCAAAGTGGCGGTGATGCTGCGGAGACCGTTCGCCGGCGTCCTCATTTACGACTCCACCAAGCAAGATACGAACAAGCTGACCATGATCGCTTCGGGCCAGGAAAAGAATATCAAGCTGGACAAAGTAGAAGACGCCGCTATTGCGCGCATTCCGCTCGTGCTCGTTCCACACCACGCCACCGATTAGGCAGCGACACCGATTCGATCGAGGCGGCTACGGCATCTGTCCGACGATCGGCTCGACGGCGTAAGCTACGAACTGAGTTTGGGCCGGACCGCCGAACGGAACCGGAATCGGCAACACACAGTTGACTGTAGTAACGCAGACAACTGTTTCCTGTCCTGCCGTAGCGTTGGGCTGCGGAATCGGCGGAGAGAGGGAGCCCGGCACCGGTCCTGCATTAGGTGAGACGAGCAGAGTGACTTTCCTGAGAATGCCGCTGTCCTGGTAAAGAGTGAAACGGTTGGTGGCGGCGGCCAGGCCTTGCGGATCGTTCACCGGAAAGTCTGCGGCAGCACGAGCGCAAGACTTAGCCAGAGAATCGTTGGCTGTCTGAACAATGACGAGGGCTGCCACATCGATCAGGCAAAAAAGGACGGGAATGATAAGAATCAGTCCGGCGGCTGTCTCGACGAGACCGCTTCCTTTAGCCCTTGTCCGAATCAGCTTCATCGACTACCCCCTGGCTGCTTTAGTTAATTCTGATCGCGTTCTTCATACGGCCTGGTTGCCGAATACTGAAATGTTACCGGGCCGTTGGCCACGAATGGAAGTTGGAACAACGGCAGAACTTTTACCGTTGTTGTCACGGTTACTTCCTGGTAGCCGTTTGGATCTGGACCGCCCGCCGGATTACTGGTTACCAGGTTGGAAGGCGGTGGGGCATGAACAAACTTGCCTAAGCCGCTTGCCGCCCAGGCAGCGGTTGCTCCATCGGCAGCCGTTTGTCTGTTGATCGGCCCGGCACACGCTGCTTCGCGCGTAGCGAGATGGTTGGCGTACCAGCCGCAGGCATAGGCCAGCCCGATGTGAATAATGACCAGGCAGGGAATCAAAACAACGATGAGCAAGATGAACAGAGCCGGTGCCAGTTCGACTGTGTTGGTTCCGCCTTTTCGCGTCCGATAGAATCTCATGAAAATGATTGTTCCTCTGATCGAACGCACCCTTCTCGGGTTCAAGCGATCATGTTTGGGACTGGGAAAGCTTCCGACGAGAACAGATAAGTATATAAACTCATTTTCATTGTACCCGTTCTCAATTTAAGTTAACTTCCCCTCATCGTTTTGATCAAAGTTCAATAACCCGGGCAGAATGCATCCAGATTTGTTTTCAGATGGCCGTGGAATTAGACCATCATGATTAGAATAATATAAGTGTATTCCACAATACAAAGGCAAATCGATTGCGCGATATGGTCCCCTCGGTTACAGCAGATCGGCCGCCAGCAACGTCGTTATTGGCCTCATGGCTGATGGTTCTTTCCGTGTTGCTGGCTCAGCCTTGCTTGGCCGCAAACCAGGATTCGGCTCAATCGGTTCAGGCGATTGAGGACAAACTAGCCACGGGGAAATCGCCTTCCCAAGCTGATTTTGAACAGCTCGAACAGATTTTGGGCCAGGAGCCCAAGAACTTTCAAGCGCACCTAGCTCTGGGTATGTGCCTTGATTCGATGCGTCTTCCCGGTCAGGCGGTGGAGCAGTACGACGCCGCAGTAAAGTTGGCGCCTGATGATCCGAAGGCAGTCACTGGGCTGATCAGAGCCCTATCTGGGGCAAGGCAAACAAAGACCGTTCCCGGATTGCTCGCCATGGCGGTCAAACGGTTTCCCAACGATCCTGATGTGCTCTTTCTGGCCGGCGTCGATGCTCTCCAAACCAATCAAACACCGCGAGCGTACTACTATCTGCAGAACGCGTATAGCCTGAGCATGCAAGATGGTCGAGACGTTCCCGGATTGAAAGCGTGTTACGCAGAAACCTTGCTCTATGTGGGAGGCATGAAAATCAAACACAAGGGCGAAGGAGACAGGCGGCGAGGAAATGAGTACATCAAATTCGCCGCCAAACTGGCAAAGCAGGAGTTGGACCAAGAGAAAGCCCGGTATTACCAACACTTTCAGCCGAAGACCCAGGAGCAAATAAAAAAGCTGGAGGAAGCGATTGCCGGTGATCCGAAAGTCGTCAAAGCAAACATGGTGCTCGGGATCGCTGACACCTTGATGTATCCGCCACGCTATGCTCAGTCGGTCGATCATCTGCTGATTGCCGCTGATGCCATGCCTACCAGAACGGATCTAAATTTTGAAGCGGCTAAGCAAGCAGTTTGGGCTGCACGTTATAGAGTCGCGATTATTCCGGCTTTGCACTGCGTCGTTTTAACGACCAACAAATTCAGCAGCGACGCGAATGTAATGAAACTGCTGGTTGAGAGTTTCAAACATCTGCCCAGAGAAACGGCTGTTGCAGAACTTTCACCGATTTTGAAAAATCCGGAGAGCTTCACCGGCTTTGTTCATAATGAATTGGGAGAAGCCATGGAGCAAGCCGGTTGGCAGGCGGATGCTCTGACTCAGTTCGAAATAGCGGCTCGACTCGAGCCGGAGTTCGGCACGGCTACATTCAATTTGGCAAGGTCACATGAACTGTACTTGCACGATTACGACGGAGCCCTGGTCCTCTATCAGAAAGCACAACAGTTGGGACTGCCACCTGAGTTGTCCGTGCAGGACCGCATATTCCGCTTGGAAGAACGCTTGGCATTGGGGCAAAAGCAAGATATTGCTTGGCATTTGAAGGATATTCTTTTCGGGCGAAACCCTGGTGCCCGCTAACGGATATACTGTTATGGTTCAATTGACCGTTCGTTGCGAGCGGCTACTTCTGCAATCAGTTCGCAGTTCATGCTGATCGACAACGTTCCTCCTGCACAGTCCGCGAAGAGGTAAACAATGGCAGACGACGATAAAAATCAAAACCAACCGCCTGTCGACAAGCAAAAATTGCAGGAGCGCATTTTACGCTCGGTCAAACCGAGCATGGGCGACATGACAAGCAAGTGGGTGGTCAATCTCAAGCAAGGCGTGACCGATCAAGTTGATGTGCCGATGGAGTTTGACGAGAGCCGTGCCGGCCAGTTTCCATGCGATATGCGCAGCTGGGTAGACAAAATCTTCGATGATTTCCAGCGGTATCAAGTTGAATACAATCGAGAACAAAAAAACCCGGACATGGTGATCGAGAGCGAACGCCCGATTTTCATGCAAACGTCTCAGTCCAACCTGTCGCACAAGTACACCAGTGAACGGGGAGCGTCACAGCATTTTCAGGGGCATTTGTATACGAGAAACTGGGCCCTTCTGGTTCGCGGAGAGTCCCTCTCCATCAAAGGTTTCATGTTGCCTGTAGATTTTCTGCTCGGCTTCGACAGCAAAGACGAAGAGTTTAGCCCTTACCTTGAAATGCGCGGTGCGTCCAACACCAACGGATTGATTATATGGCACGTCGATGCGGTCCCCATCCCATTTGAAGCCACAGGCGCGATCTCGAAAGCGCTCTTCTCAGCCATGGTGCGAGCGACCAAAAACGAGTTCGATTCCAAAGAGCGTTTCACCATCGGTTCGGCAGATCTCACAGCCGAGCCGGTCGACACCAAAGCGCTGCTGCGTTACACGATTCCCCCCGGCACATCAGGACACCAGTTTCTTTTGAAACCGGAAGACATGCCACCACCGGCGCCACCGCAGCCAAACTATCCCGGATACGCCTACGGTTATCCACCTCCAGGCGCTCCCGGCTATCCACCTCAAGGCGCTCCCGGCTATCCGCCTCAAGGCGCTCCCGGTTATCCACCTCAGGGCGCACCCGGCTATCCGCCTCAGGGCGCTCCCGGTTATCCGCCTCAAGGCGCTCCCGGATATCCACCCCCAGGCGCTCCCGGCTATCCACCTCAAGGCGCTCCCGGCTATCCACCCCCAGGCGCTCCCGGTTATCCGCCCCAGGGCGCTCCCGGTTATCCACCTCAAGGCACACCCGGCTATCCACCCCCAGGCGCTCCTGGTTATCCGCCCCCAGGTACACCCGGCTATCCACCCCCAGGGGCGCCTGGTTATCCACCTCCAGGCGCTCCCGGCTACCCACCGCAAGCAGCGGCCCAGGGATCAACCGTGCCGCCGTCGCAAGCGGCTCCCGGACAAGCATTGCCGGGCGCCGGAGCAGCGCCGCCGCCGGCATCTAACCCTCAACCGATGGGCGCGTTTGCTAGACTGGACAGTCAGAATGCACCGCCGACAGCAAGCGGAATCTTAAAACAGATCAAACCGGAACTCATCGATCCGAACACCGGACATGGCGACCTTCTACGAATGTCGTTGGACGAAAATCTGCGCCAGCTCGTCTGGGCGTGCAACTCTGCCAGTCAGTCGTTCTCGGCTCAATTAGAAGTGCTGAGTAAGATCGGAACGGCAGCATCACAGATGCAGAACTCCAAAGTTACCGACCTGGTGAGCCGAAGGCACGCAGCGCTGACGGCGTTCAAGGAGAAGCTGGACGGTTTCGCCAAAGAGCTCAACAGCACCGAAGGCAACTGAGCAACGCAGTTTCACCCAGAATAAAGAGCCTACCGTTCTAAAATACGTTTGGTTCATGAGAAATTTGTGCATGTTTATATAGGCCTTTACATGGGCATTGGGACCGATGGCTTTTGAGTTAAAGCATGTCCAATCAGAAAGCCTGTATCACTTGTCACCAGGAGTTCCCCGATGACGAGACCGTTTGTCCTGATGACGGCACCATCCTGACGCCGCTCGGTAAGGACAAGTATGTCGGCACTACCTTACAGGGCCGCTATGAGATGATGGGCGTGATTGGCGGCGGCGGCATGGGTCTCGTCTACAAGGCCCGCCACACGATGATGAACAGAATCGTGGCGATCAAGATGTTGCACCAACATCTAACCAGCAGCCCGGATGCTCTCAAACGTTTCAAGCTCGAAGCTCAGGCGGCGAGCTGCATCCGGGTTCCCAACATTCTCGATATCTACGACTTCGGTGTCAGCGACGACGGTCAGCCATACATGGTTATGGACTACCTCGAAGGCATCAGTTTGATGGACATTCTCGAGAGAGAGAAGCGACTGCCGGTCCTGCGAGCGCTCAACATATTCATTCAGGCATGTGCCGGGCTTTCCCATGCGCATCAGAGCGGGGTGCTTCATAGAGATTTGAAACCGAGCAACATCATGCTCGTGGACTACGGCGAGGACCAGATCGACTTCGTCAAAATCGTCGATTTCGGTATCGCGAAGTTGCTCAATCCGACGGACGGGGAATCAGCCGACCTGACGAAAACCGGAGAAGTATACGGTAGCCCGCTTTATATGAGCCCGGAGCAATGCCGTGGGCAAGAGCTGGATGCGCGTTCTGATCTATATTCCTTTGGATGCGTGATGTACAAGACCCTCACCGGGCATCCTGTTTTTACAGGCAACGAAGTAATCGAGCTACTGTTCAAGCAGGTGTCTGAAACTCCGGCGAGCTTCAACAATATAGCTCCGGATGCCAATCTGCCGCCGGATTTGGAGAAGATTGTCTTCAAGACTTTCGAGAAGAATCCCGATCGGCGGTTTTCATCGATGTCCGAGTTGAAGGATGTTCTGGAGGAGTATCGCAGAAAGATCCAGGGCAACGGCGGCTCCCAGGAGCCGGAAGACGAGATGGTGTCAGTCGGCTCTGCCTCCGTCGCAGGCAATAAGTTCTTAGGCTCGGGACGCGGCGGTGCGGCAGCGAGCAGCCCTACTCATCAAGCAGGCAACTTTCATGCCGGTCCACTGGCAGCTTCTATAGCGGCGGCAAAAACAAGGACAGCCACCGTCAGCGAACCGGCCAAACCGTCATCATTGGACAGTGCCATCATGACACCGGCGGCCGAAATCACCAGCATCGCACCACCTGCAGTGGCAGAAGCGCCGGTTTCGGAAAGGAAAGTCATGGCGGAGACGCCGGTAGTTAGCCAGAGCGAACCGAGTGCAGCGAGCCTACCGCCCGCGACATCAGCGGCAGCCGTAGCTCCGCCTTCACCCAAGTCGGCCGGGGAGTTTGTTCGATCGCAAGTTGAGGACTCTACGAATGCCGGACAGTCCCGCATGCGTCCAGGGAAAGGAGAGCCGGAGTGGCTCAATCTTCTCCGCAGCATTTTTGCCAATCGCCTCGTGGTGGCAGCGCTGGCTGGAGTCATTTTGGTGGCTATTGCCGTCGTCTATATGGGTGTTGCGGCCCTTCACCAGCACTCGCAACTGCACCAGACTGACGTGGATGACCTGCAGCTCAAAGCTCAGCAGTCGATCAAGACAAACAATGCCAAGGAAGCCATCTCGCAGTATACGCACGCCAGACAGCTACAGGAGAAGGTGAGCGGAACCAACAGCCTAAAAGTGGCTGGGATAGCCATAAGCCTTGCTCAAGTCTATATCCAAACCAAAGACTACAAAAATGCCCAGACTGAACTGACCAATGCCATCGTCATCCAATCCAGAAGTCACGACACCGGACCCGATGCGGTGGAAGCGTTGTCGCTGCGCAGCGATGTTTTCTTGCATTTAGGTGACAGAACCCGGGCTCAAGCCGATCTTCAGACGGCACTGGCGCTGGAGAGCCAGACCGGTAAGCATGCCGAAACTCCAACTCAGAAAAAATTCAATGCTCTCCAGCAACAGATTGCCACTTCGGACAAAGACAAAGACAAAGATTCACAGGACAACAGCGATTCGAAGAACAGCCATAAGTCGGCCGCCCACCACAAATCGGCAAGCAGAGCCCATCGCCACGCCTACAGCAGCTACGGATTCTGATCGCCCATGACCGAAAAGAAATCACTTCTCCGTATTCTTGCAACTATGCCACCGGCGGTGATGCTGTTGATTGTTATCGGTATGGCTGTAGTGGTTACGATGATGGTCACCGGCAGGGTCGAGGAAGAGACCAAAAGCATAAACGCCAAGAGAGCTCAACTTGAGTCCACTACGAATTCCACCAACCCGGTTGCAGACACGAGCCGTCCTCACAAGACTGCGTTCTACGCAGTCACGTACATACCGTATGAAACGACAATCGAAGCCAAACAGATCGAAAAGCGGCAAATTGGCGAGCTTGAACTTTGGGACGATGCGGTGATCATCCCTTCCGAGATTGTCGGCCACTCTCCTAAGCACACAATACCGGCCAACGCTCAGATTCGCCAAGGCGATCTTCAATAAGCAGTATCGCCTCAGGACGCTTCTTGCAGGTAGTTGAAATCGGTTGAATGCAAGACCACTTCGTTGAACTGTTTATTCAACAGATCGAGTTCTTGCTTGCTGGCAAACTGCTGGATGCCGGCATAAAGGCGTTTTGAAAATGCGGTGTGCGTTTCAACAATTTTCAACAGTTTCTCCAGACACTCTTCATACTCCGGCTCGTCCACATGCACTTCCACCAGTTGCCCAATCTCTTCCTCAACCGCCGCCCTGTCTTTCTTATAGTCGGCAAGGAGACTTACTAACTGCGATGAGCCTTCGAGCTTGGATAACAGAAGCGCATCGTGCTTCTTCAAATGTCCCATCAGATTGTCGCAAATCAGTTTAACTCTGTCGAAAACTTGCTCGCGAGACCAAACTTCATAGTTTGCAGTCAACTCGACAAGAGACAGCTCAATAGACTGCTCTTCGTCCGGGAAATACTCAAATACGTTCATTTCTAGCCTCTCGTTTTCTTCACTGCTTGGTCAGAGCTTGGTGACGCAAACGAAGGCGTTAAGTTTCCGGACGATACTCAAGCACAACCTTAGACGAGGGTGTGTGCCTCTTCAACAGTTCGCCTCGAGATCGGCAGTTTCTGGAACAGTTCCAGGCCGTTCTTTTCGATCCATGTACCTTCAAATACATCACGATACTGTTCCGCCACAAAAATGAGTGACGCTGGAATGGACATGAGGTCTCTGGTTTCAACCAGGGTCGGTTCATTTTTTTCGAATAACTTGTGACCAAGAATCTGGAAGAACACACCACCGATAAGGCAGGGAATCGACACCTTGCGCGAAAGGAGAAGGCTTGCGAAACCGACGATTAGAAGAGGGACACCAACCATATGAGTCAAACGGCATCCTGGTGTGCGATGCCTTGTGCGATAAAAAGCCAGACTCGTTTTGAACGGCTTTACGATAACTGGGTACATCAGCGCTCCATCAAAGTTAGATTATGGGCCGGTGATGTCTCAAGATAGACCCCATCCAAACTGCCATACTCAAGGCAAATATGCCAACAATAACGCTGACCCAATCAGGTATATAGCTGCCGTTGAACATGACGGAAACACCTGAGACGGCGCGCCACAACTGAACGGCACCGATAAATGTGAAAATGGCCGTGGTTAACAGCAAACCCAACCGTTCTCTTTTCGTAAAAATCATGGCATTAACTCCCGTAATCACATGAAGGCGCTTGGCTTGTGACGCATCCGTTCGGCGAAAGTGCCGCAGAGCTTTGCAACAACCGAGCGACCTTGTATGAATCAGAGTTGCGGTTAGCGTGAGAAAGCCATTATGCGAGCCCTTCCTCAAGCTCGCTCGCGTATAATGGAAACCTCATGGAAGCACGAGCCCAGCCCCAACAAGCGCCTATTCGGGATTTGACCGAAGAGAGCCTGCGCCCAATCGTGACGCGTGCCGCCAGCGCCTCAGCCACGCGACCGCTCAAACTGGCCCTGGTAAGTTGCGGTCTTGGCAATGTCCGCCGTGGCTTCGAGATATCTACCGGGCGCTGGTATGAAGCCTTAAAAGATTATCCTGGACTGAAAGTGAAGCTTTACTGCGGAGGAAACTATCCAGGCAGCGAACTGATTTTCAACATTCCTCGCGACCTGGTGATGGCATCTCCTCTAAGTGTGTTTAAGCCGTTGAATCCCAGGCGCTATTGGGAGTTTTGTTACGGCGTCGAACAGATAAGTTTCGGTTTGTTTTACTGGATGGATCTGTTTTTATTCGAGCCGGACATCGTCTGGACCAAGGAAGTGCCGTTCGGATATTTTCTTCCCATCTACCGAAAAGCGCTCGGGCTGAAGTTCAAAACCATCTTCGCCAACGGTGGCGCCTTCCAACCGCAAACATATAAAGACTTCGATTTCATCCAGCATCTCACTCAAGAGTCGCACGACCAAGCGCTTGCCGCCGGAATTCCGGCGGAGAAGATGACTACGCTCACGAACATCATTCCGTTCCACAAAACCGATGAGACCCGAGAAAGTATCAGGCATCAGCTCGGGTACTGCCAAAACGATTACGTCGTTATCTGCGTATCGGCGTGGAACACATACCACAAACGGCTCGATTACCTGATTGAAGAGGTGGCGGCAATAGGAGATCCCTCCGTCAAGCTGTTGTTGTGCGGCCATCCCGATGCCGAGACCGGCGCCCTCAAAGAGTTGGCGCGCCACAAGCTGGGCGATCGGGTGCGTTTCATCTCTTTGGACGAACGCATGCTTCACCGAGCGATGACGGCGGCCGATGTGTTTGTCATGGCGAGCATTAACGAGTGCCTGGGCAACTCCATAGCGGAAGCGGTTTTCGCCGGACTGCCCGTGATCACGCACTCGCACGCAGCCAGCCGATTTATCTTAGGCGATAACAGCGAATGGATCGTAGATTTGCAGGTGAAAGGAAATCTAAGCGATCGCCTGCTCGCCTTGCGCCCGGACAAGGGCGCCGGAACGCGGGTGCAGCAGCAGCAAGAGCGGGTCTCTGAGGCGTTTGGCGCTCGCTCACTGGCACCGCGATTTTACGAAATGCTCAAAGTTCTGCGCGACGGCGCTCCGTCACCGCATGCCTTAGAGCAGAAGGAAACACCGACCCGGTGATCCCATGATTCAGTCGGCAGCTCAGCCCACCATCGTCACCCTCAATCGCAAGCAGTTTGTGGGGACAATCGCCGGTCTCCAAATGATTCTCCTTCTGGCTGCTCTGGACCAAACTATCATTACCACAGCCATGCCGCGTATCGTCAGCGAACTTGGCGGTTTCAACCGCTACGCCTGGGCCACAACTGCATACCTGCTCACATCCACTCTGGCCGTACCGATCTTCGGTCGTCTGTCCGACACCTACGGGCGCAAAAATATCTTGATTGTGGGAGTGATCACTTTCATTATCGGCTCAGTGCTGTGCGGATTTGCCGGCGCACCCATTCCGGTCAACGCCATGACTCAGCTGATCGCCGCGCGCGTCGTCCAGGGCACTGGCGGCGGTATCATGCTCGGATTGATCTTCACGGTCATTGCCGACATCCTCGCCCCTGCCGATAGGGGACGTTACCAGGGGCATTTTGCCGCCACCTTCGCTCTGGCGTCGATCGTCGGTCCCACCCTGGGTGGATGGGTAGCGGATCAGTTCACCTGGCGCTGGCTGTTTTTCATCAACGTTCCCATCGGTGCTCTGGCACTTTGCGTCTTCTGCGCCAGCTTCCCCAAAGTGGCGCAAGGGCGCAGAAAGGTCAAGCTCGATTTCCTGGGAATCATGGTTTTCACAGCGTTTCTCGTGCCCCTGCTCGTCGGCCTTGGATGGGTGGAAGAGTACGACCACATAGCGGCGCCGGTGGTGGTGGCGTTCATTTTCTCCGCCGTCATGGCCTGCCTGTTCATTCCCATAGAGCTTCGGGCAGAACAGCCGCTTATGCCGGTTATGCTCTTTCTGAAACCGATAATCGCCATCTCTTCGATATCACTTTTCGTGACCGGCATCGGACTGTTCGGCTCGATACTGTTAATCCCTCTGTTCCTTCAGGCCGTGGTCGGCGTATCAGCCGCCACATCAGGGGCTCTGCTCACCCCCTTGATCCTGGCGGTAGCAGCGGCAAGCGTGCTCGGCGGTCTGTCTTTGTCCCACTCAAAACGGTATAAATCTCTGGTGATTTTCGCATTATTACTTATGTGCGTTGGAGTTTATAGTCTCTCTAAGATCACAGTCTCTTCTCCCTTAACAATGATCATGTCCTATATGCTCGTGGTGGGCGCCGGTATGGGGCTGCTTCTGCCGGTCTACACTATCGTCATTCAGAACGCGGTTCCTCAAGACAAGCTAGGCACCGTCACTGGTTTCAGTCAATTCTTCCGCTCCATCGGAGGCACAGTTGGAGTAGCTGCTTTCGGCTCACTCATGCTCTCTTCCTACAGGCAGAACCTGCGAACTTTGTTGCCGCCGGATTTGCCGGCAGCGGCTAAGGCACTATTGGAGAACCCGCTTGAGCCCAACCGACTGAGAGTGCAACTGTCAGTAGCCCTCTCTCACTCTCACTCGGCCACATCAGCCGCCCTACTGGATCATGTGCGTTACGCCCTCGTCCTGGCGATCGACCACGTCTTCATGCTCTATACAGGAGCGCTGGCGATCACATTGATGATCACCTTGTGGCTGGAAGACCGACCTCTGCGCTCCAAGACCGAGCTGGAACAGACCGACGTCATCTCCTGACCCAATATGCCGCCGCCTAATCCCCTGTGATGAGGAACGTTGGTTGCTGCACAAGAGCGGTGCTGTTCTCTCGCAAAAACCGCTGCACCCCATCAAAAGTGTTTACCAGGGCAAGATATGTATCGCGTGCTTCAGTCCAATCTTTGATACCGGCAGCTCGCTCCAGGTACAAAGCCAACTTTGCCATCTGCTTAGCCCCCACGGCTGCGCTGGAACCTTTCAGCTCGTGAGCCAGGTGCGAGAGACTGACATCTTTTCTTTCCCTGACGGCCACATTGATATCGCCCAAAAGACTCTCAGTCGACTGGATGAAGGCGGCCAAAACATCTTCTACATCGTTGACATAAAACTCTTCCAGCTCGGAAAGATTGATCGGCTCTTCAGAGCCGGCCAGAGCGTCAGGAACCAGCGAGTATTTGCGCGACAGCTCCTGGTTGCGCATAATAAACTCCCGCTGCGTCCAATGATTCAGTTTTATTTTGAGCACCTGACGGTCTATCGGTTTGGAGATGTAGTCGTCCATCCCGACAGCAATACAACGCTCTCGGTCGCCCACCATCGCCAGCGCCGTCACGGCAATGATGGGCGTATACGCTCCGGTCAACGCCTCCAGTCTGCGAATGGCTTTGGTGGCTTCGAAGCCATCCATCTCGGGCATCTGGCAATCCATCAAGATGACGGCATAACTGTTGTGCTCGGCGAGCTGAACCGCCTTGCCACCGTTTTCCGCCACATCGACGGTCAATCCGAGTTGCTGCAGAAGCAAGGACGCGACCTTCTGATTGACAAGATTGTCTTCAGCCAGGAGAACCTTTTTGTTGACCTCATCGATCATGGTGCTACCTTACAGAGGGCTACCTTATAGAGCAACCAGAGAGACAATTGTAAGATCATTGTAGTATAAAAGTCTGCACGCGGCAATTAGGACGCCGCCCTTCGGATCGCCTTCTAGGCGCATCGTGTATGCTGCGGCGAGCTTTGTGTCGCTGAGCAGACTGCCGTATGCCCGGTCAACATCGCATTCAATTCAATCTTGCGCTCTTCAATACGATGATCGAGGGCAGCCAGATCGACACCGGCAGGCGATGAACTCAGCTCCGGAAAAAGATGGCAGTGCTGACTCGTCACATGACCGACGAAACGTTGCTCGATGTCGGCAAGAGTCTGCTCAAACTGGGCTCCTGTAAAATTCATCTGCTCTAGTTCGAGCATTAAAGCCAGCATCGGGTAGAACTCGATGCCTGCCGCTTTGGTTCTGTCATGACTGAGCGAGCGAGAGACGGCCGGGAACAAAAGCTGCTGCTCGAGAATCGAATGTACGCGTAGTTCGACAAAAAGTTCGCGCACAAGCGCTTCACGATTCTGGCTGGGGGACCCGAGGTCCGCCATCATCGCCAAGATCTGTGTGTGGTGCGCGCGCAAAGTCGAAAGAGCAGGCGCCGTGTTTGTTCTAGTTTCCATATCGCCGTGCCTCTCCGCCTACTTAACATCCGTTCATGATCAGATGTCGAGCAATAGGCGTCAAATGTTCCCGACTCTAGCTCAAGTGGCACTCTTCGATGTCGACTTGGCAGGGTTCTGAAAGTTGTTCGCTCCAGGCAGCCAGCGGCGCAGAAGCACTTCCAACTCCGGCAACATTACCGGCTTAAAAATGAAGTCATCCATGCCGCGCTCGAAGCACGATTTCTTATCGGGATTTGCGGTAACGGCAACGATAGGAATGCGATGGCGCTTCTCTTTCGTTTCTATTTCACGAATTGCACTTGTGGCCTCAAATCCATCTACCTTCGGCATCTGTATATCCATCAAGATCATGGAGTAGCTGCCGGTGGAGAACAGGCTGATCGCTTCCGTGCCGTTGGCCGCCAGCTGGGCGGCGAAGCCAAGCCGTTGCAACTGCTTGCTGATCAAAAGGCGCAGCGTGTCGTCATCTTCGACAACGAGAATCAGTTTGTCTTTTTGTTTTCGCATGATTGAAAAAGATCCAGAGGAACCGTAAACCAGAACGTAGAACCTTTGCCTAACTCACTCTTGACCCCTATCTCCCCATCCATCAGCTTGACCATTCGCTTGGAGATCGAGAGGCCAAGACCGACTCCTCCATATTTGCGCGTGGATGATCCATCCGCCTGGACAAAAGGGGCGAACATCCGTTCCACAGCCGATGGAGCGATGCCGATTCCGGTGTCGGTAACGGTGAAACGGCAG
>Ga0206829_10176_pt1 | contig 22435 bp, 16 predicted proteins | sample Alteio_BWOrgCont_75_FD_152862 | JGI IMG/M metagenome (GOLD analysis project Ga0206829, IMG submission 152862) | Enriched cells from forest soil in Barre Woods Harvard Forest LTER site, Petersham, Massachusetts, United States -... | ecosystem: Environmental > Terrestrial > Soil > Temperate forest >... | reverse complement strand
CAATGGCCACACCGGCGGATAGGATTGTGAGCCGTCGTTCCCGGTATAGCTTAATGGGCGCTGCGAGACAGACCAGTCCATAGGCCATTAGAAAGCCATAAGTCGCAAGTGTGCCGAGCCATCCATTCACATCGAAGGGACTTGCTCCGCGCAGGCACAGATAGATTGCGGGAATGAACGTGGCTGCGGTGATGACCACAACCGCCGCGTGCGGCGTCTGGTAGCGTGCGTGCGCCCGACCCCAGCGGCGGGTGACATGTCCATCGCGGCACATGAGGAAGAGCGTCCGCGCTCCGGCGGTGATGCTGGCAAGACAACAGGCAAAGAAGCTCACCGCCGAGCCCGCCGAAAGCAGGAGCGCGAACATAGGAACGCCGCGCAGCGTGGCCATTACCTGCAATGGTGCTCCGGCAGTCGCCAGATCATTCAGCCGACCGTCGAGCGCTATGTTTTCGGCATAAGCGGAAATCAGGAAGAAAACACCTGAAAACAACGCTGTGGCCCACACGGCGCGTGGAATTGTGCGCAGCGGATCAGTTGCTTCGGCGCCCATGGCCGTGGCGCTTTCAAAGCCGACGAAGCTGAAGATGGCGAGCACGATTCCGCTCTGCACCTGTCGGGCAGAGAAATGGGTCAGCGCGAGCTGCGTGTGATCAAGATGCAAAGCGCTTCCTGTACCTGGCAGCAGGAATAGTAGGAGGATTAGCGTGATCGACGCCGCCTCGGTCCACAGCATCAGGCGCGCAGAGAGTTGCACATCACGGTAGGCGAGAAAACAGGCGACGCTCACTCCAATCGCAGTGACAACTACCGAGAAGCCAATCGATTGATGGGGCGAGTTGCTCAGCAACGCGTGAACATAGTTTGTCAGGCCGCCGGTTACTGCTCCAGCCGTGCCCGCATAGGCAATGAGCAGCGACCATCCGGCAAGCAGGCTGGGCCAGCGGCCAAACTCGGAATGTACAAACGCGTAGAGTGAGCCGGGCGAGGACGATGAACGCGCGAGCACATTGATGTTGACCGCGATGAGGACGACTCCGAGCGTTGCCAGCAGAAACACGAACGATGCCGCTTTGCCCGAGCTTGCGATGACCAGTGGCACCACCATCGCCGGGCCCGCTGTGGGTGCGATATTGGCCAGCGATTGCGCGATGATCTCAACCTGAGACAGCGCGCCTGATTTGAGCCCATATTCCGAAGAGCATGGCTCCCGGGTGGTAGATGTCATAGATGCGATCCGGAGTAATACCAAGCTAGCATCGAATCGCGGCCAGCCAATGAAGAAATGAGGCATCGCACCTCGGGTAAGCAAAGTTCGCTTTTGCCCTTTACACTCGAAAAGACCGTCAGTCGCTGTTTTTACCCGAGGACCGATTTCATGCCGATTCTGCTGAATGCTGTTGAAGCTCGCGTCCTGGGCGCGCTGGTTGAAAAAGAGATCACTACACCGGAGTACTATCCTCTTTCGCTGAATGCGCTGGTGAATGCCTGCAACCAGAAGAACAATCGAGAGCCGGTGATGCATCTCGACGAAGATGAAGTTCGGCAGGCATTGCATGGGCTGGAAGACGATCGGCTCGCCGGCCCCAGACGCGGCTCGGACAGCCGCGTGGCCAAGTACGAACATCATTTGCAGGAGGTCTTCAACTTCACGCGTGGCGAAGTGGCCGTGCTATGCGTGCTGTTGCTGCGCGGCCCACAAACGCCGGGCGAGCTTCGCGGCCGCGCCGAGCGCATGCACCGCTTTGAAGAACTCGAGGATGTGCTGTCGACATTGCAACGGCTTATGCAGCGCGACCCGTCGCTGGTGAAAGCTCTTCCGCGGCAGCCGGGCACTAAAGAGATTCGCTATATGCACCTGCTCTCGGGCGAGGTGGAGGGGTTGATCGACGCCCCGCAACCCTCCAACACGGCCGTAGCGGATCTATCACCTGACGGTGAACGACTATCCCGGTTGGAGTCCGAGGTGGCGAGACTGCGAGAGGAATTGGCCGAAATCAAGGAACAGGTGGCCAAGATCACTGAGATGGGTCAATAAGCCCGCACGAACTCATAAAGCATCAAGAATCGTTGAAGTCTACGAGATGGCTTTTGCTTGCCAGGCTCCTCGCCAGTGCGCAGGAGGCACTCCTTCCCACGTACGGAAGGCGCGGACGAAGGAATTCGAGTCTTCGTAACCAAGGAGATAGGCGGTCTCATTCAATTCGAGCAGTGAGTTGCTGAGATAGTGCCGTGCAAGCTGGTGTCGAGCCTCTTCGAGGACCTGCTGGAAACTGTAGCCCGCGTCCTGCAAATGGCGCTGCAGGGTGCGAGGGCTAATGCGAAGCTCTCGTGCGATGTCTTGGATCCGAGGGCGACCGCCAGCGAGTTTCTTCTGGATGGTGGCTCGGACCCGCTCGGGGAAGGTTTCATGGCCCTTATGTTGCTTCAGTTCTTCGTCGAGCTGCGGCGCAAGCATGTCCAGAAGTTCGGCGTTACGGGTTATGAAAGGCAGCGTGGCGTCGGAAGCGCGGAAAACGATGGCATTGCGAGCGGCTCCAAATTGGATGGGGCAGCCAAAGTGACGCTCCAGAGATTTTGCGTAGGCGGGGGGACGCACGAGTTCAAGGCGTATCGGTGAGATGCGGGTTCCGGTGCCGTGGCGTGCGATGGAGAGGACGTAGGCGAAGCAGAGATCCGTAAGGACTTCGGGCTCGACGCCGTCGGCAAGGAGCCATCGAAACTGAATGCTCCACTCGGCTTCGTCCGCTTCGTGGACGATCTCTTCCGGACAGGTAAGTTGTTTATAGCGTGCCATCTGACGCATTGCTTCGCCGAAGCTGTCGGTGGAGAGAGCAGCGAGAGCAATGGGATCGAAGTGTTCGCGCTTCGCCTCAGTGCCCAGCGCAAGACCGATGGCGGGGTCAGGGCTGATCTCCCCGATTCCCCGCCACAGGGCAAAGAGCTCTTCCGTTGTGACGAGGATACGGGGTTGATCGAGAAGTCCCTGCGGCAGGCCGGCGTTCTGCAGAATCGAAGACACACGAATTCCCGACTCATGCAACTTTGCAGACAGGCGGCCGGGAACTCGGAAGTGTTTGCTCATGCAGTTTTCAAAGAAGCCATGTCGATCGAGAATCGATATTTGACGTCGGCCTTCAGGAGCCGGTCGTAGGCTTCGTTGACTTTCTGGATTGGGATGACTTCGACGTCGGCGGTGATGTTGTGTTTGCCACAGAAGTCAAGCATCTCTTGTGTTTCGGCGATGCCGCCGATGGGCGAGCCTGAGAGACTCTTACGTCCGAACAGCAAGTTGAAGGCAGCGATAGATAACGGTTTTTCGGGTGCGCCCACAAGGCAAAGGTCGCCATCGCGGCGAAGGAGATTGAGATAAGCGTTGATGTCGTGGTCTGCGGAAACGGCATCGAGGATAAAGTCGAAACTGCCAGCGTGCTTTGCCATCTCATCCGCGTTGCGAGAGATGACGACCTCGTCAGCACCCAGACGGAGAGCGTCGTCCTTCTTGTTGGGCGAGGTGGTGAAAAGCACGACGTGAGCTCCGAGGGCATGAGCGAACTTGACGCCCATGTGGCCGAGTCCGCCGAGTCCAACGATACCGACCTTCTTGCCCGCAGTCACTCCCCAATGGTGCATGGGCGAGTAGGTCGTGATGCCGGCGCAGAGCAGTGGCGCAGCTCCGGCGAGGTCAAGGTTCGAAGGTACCTTCAGAACGAAATTCTGGTCCACGACGATGCTGTCGGAGTAGCCGCCGTAGGTGATGCCTCCGGTATGCTTATCGGGGAAGTTATACGTAAGGGTGAGGTTGGGGCAGAACTGCTCGAGGCCCTGTTTGCACTCGGGGCAGACGTGATCGGAGTCGACCATGCAGCCAACAGCAGCGATGTCGCCGACCTTGAATTTGGTGACAGCTGAGCCGATTTTAGTCACACGGCCGACTATCTCGTGACCGGGGACGCAAGGGTAAACAGTGGGCAGCACGCCGCTCCACTCGTTGCGGGCCTGATGGAGATCGGAGTGACAGATACCGCAGAAGAGAATCTCGATCTGCACGTCGCTCTCGGTTGGATCGCGCCGCGCGATCGTGGTGGATGCAAGCGGCGATGACGCACTGGCAGCGGAGAATGCTTTTGCGTTGTACATGGCTTAAATGTAGACCGTCCAAATCCAAAGCGATATGCAGAACACGCCATTATATATGCAGAATGCGCCACACGCTTTAATCGACGGCTAATACTCGTCCCGAATCGGGACCCCGTTTTATCGCAGCCTTACTAGGAGCACGACAGTTTCTCCTTGACAGCTTAGGAGAGACCGCGCTACTCTCCTGACCATCTTAGGAGGACGGATGACGGACCAGGCCCAGCTTCTTCCGGGAACTCTCGATCTTCTTATTCTGAAGGCAGTCTCTCTCGGGCCTCTTCATGGTTACGGCGTTCTCCTGCGCATTGGTCAAATCTCCGGGCAAGCGTTGCTTATCGAGCAGGGAGCGCTCTATCCCGCGTTGTTCCGCCTGGTGCGCCAGGGACTTCTGAAAGCAAGTTGGGGTACATCCGAGAACAATCGTCGTGCCAAGTTCTACGAACTCACGTCCATCGGACGCAAGCGGCTGCAAGAGGAAACGGATGGGTGGAACCGCCTTGCTTCAGCCATGGCTTCTGTCCTCGATGCCCAACCGGAGTAAGTATGAAATTCGTCGCCTATCTTCGTTCTCTTGCCGCTAAGTTCTTCCATCGTTCTGAAACCGCGGATGACATGGAGGAAGAACTTCGCTCGCATATCCAGCACCGTGCTGACGATCTGGAGCGCTCCGGTATGGATCGCTCCGAGGCCGAACGACGCGCGCGCATCGAGTTTGGCGGGTATGAGAAGTTCAGGGAGGAAAGCCATGAAGCGCTCGGCGGAAATTTTATTGAGACCTTGCTGCAGGACGTCCGCTTCAGTCTGCGCCTGTTGCGCAAGTCTCCCGGTTTCACTCTCGTCGCCGTTTTGACACTGGCGTTGGGAATCGGCGCAAATGCAGTGGTTTTCAGCATTATGAATGCGCTGATCGTGCGTCCAGTGAACGTGCCTGAGGCGCGGAGCCTCTACGCGATTGAGCGCGGAAAGGATCAGGCCATCAATCACTCGTATCCCGACTACGTAGACTTACGCGATCGCAACCGCAGCTTTGAGGGAATAGCTGCCTACAACGTCGCTAGTGCCGGTCTGGATACGGGCAACAATCCCTCAAGCGTCTGGCTGATGGAAGTGACCGGAAACTACTTCGACATGCTGAAAATTCGGCCGTATCTTGGCCGTTTCTTCCACGGCTCTGATGAGCATGGAGATAACAGCGCTCCATATATCGTGCTTACGTACGGGTATTGGCACAGTCATTTTCAGGATGATCGCGGGGTTGTTGGCAGGGTTGTTCAGTTGAACAAGCATCCTTTTACCATCCTCGGCGTAGCCCCACCTGATTTCCAGGGCACTTTGTTGTTTCTCGGTCCCGATATCTGGGTGCCGCTTGTGAACCAGGAGCAGGTGGAGGGAGTGAACCTCCTGAATGCCCGCTCAAGTCGCGGCATTTTGATGGTGATGGGGCATTTGAAGACAGGAGTCACTCCGGCACAGGCAGTTGCCGATCTGAATTCGGTTGGCTCATATCTGGAAAAGACCTATCCCGAAGATGATGGCAATATGACTTTCTCCCTGACTCGTCCATACCTTGCCGGCGACTGGCTGGGCGGTCCGATGCGGGAATTCCTGGCAGGATTGATGCTGCTGGCTGGGCTGATTCTGCTGGCTGCATGTGCGAATCTGGGCAGTCTGTTTGCCGCGCGCGCGGCTGACCGTTCCCGGGAAGTCGCTTTGCGGCTTGCGCTTGGTTCGAGTCGCAGGCGCATTCTGCGGCAGGTGTTCACCGAGGCCGTGCTGATCTCACTCATCGGAGGAACAGTCGGACTATTGGGCAGCCTATTACTGTTGCGTGGGCTGAGCACTTGGCGGCCACTTCCATCGGCAGCTCCCACCATGCACTTGCCTGTGAGCACAGATGCGAATATGTATATTTTCGCTTTGCTGCTTTCACTAGCGAGCGGTTTCCTCTTTGGTGCGGTGCCCGTGAGGCAGATCCTGCGCACGAATCCATATGAGGTCGTGAAGGCAGGATTGTCTGGAAGGGTTGGACGGGGGATGACGGTGCGCGACCTGTTGCTGGTGGCGCAAATCGCGATCTGTACCGTGCTGGTTACTTCTTCGATGGTCGCGATGCGGGGAATGATGCGCTCAATGCACAGCAATTTCGGTTTTGAACCGCAGAACGCAATGCTGGTAAGTACGGCTCTGAATATGGCCGGTTACGACGGCGACAGCGTGCCGGCAATGCAAAAGCGCATGATCGATGCTTTGAGAGCGGTTCCCGGCGTTCAGTCAGTGGGATCTGTGGATCGGCCGCCATTGTATTTTGGCGCGAACTACACGATTGTCTTTACTGACAAGACGACGGATATAAGGCCGTCGAATGCTGCTGCTGAATCTGTGATGTACAACATTTCTCCTGAGTACTTCGACGCGGCCCGGACAGCATTCTTGGCTGGCAGGCCTTTCTCATGGCATGACGACCAGAACGCTCCGCTTGTGGCCGTAGTGAATCGAGAGTTTGCGGCTAAAGTCTTTGGTTCAATAAAGAATGCAGTAGGCGGATATTACAAGAAGCGGGACGGATCGCGTATACAGGTGGTGGGCGTCGTGGAAGATGGAAAATATGCGAGCCTCACCGAAGATCCACAGCCGGCGACGTTTTTACCATTCATGCAATCACCAGCAAGCCAGACCAGGGAACACTTATTCTCGGTAGTGCTGGTGGTGCGGTCGGCGCGCGATCCACAGCAGTTGGATGCAGCCATCAAGAGCACGCTGCAAGGCCTGGACGCAGGGCTGCCCTTCAGTTCCCAAATGTGGGGCAAACAACTGAACGACAGTGCTATGTTTGCCGCACGAGTGGCGACATTGGCGCTGGGTGTGCTGGGCGTGATCGGTGCGATGCTGTCGATTACGGGGATCTTTGGAATGGCTGCATATTCGGTGAGCAAGCGGCTGAGGGAACTGGGGATTCGCGTAGCCTTGGGTGCTCAGCGGACAGAAGTGCTGCAGGCTGCGCTGGGGCGCGCCGTTAAGTTGCTGGCATTCGGTTCGGTGGCAGGATTGATTCTCGGACTTCTGGCAACTCGTGTGTTGGCTTTCATCGTGTATCAGGCCACGCCCCGCGACCCGCTGGTGCTGGGTGGTGTCGTTTTGACCATGTTGCTGCTGGGCCTGGTGGCGACGTGGATTCCGGCGCAGCGTGCGCTCTCCGTTGATCCTTTGATACTCCTGCGCGAGGAGTGAACTGCTATGGCACTTGAGACGCCACGTCCGCGATCAAGACTAGCCTTCGCGGAAGCGATATCCAACATAGCTATCCGTCAAGATGTATTCAGGGTTGGCGGAATTATCTCCCAGTTTCTTGCGAAGTTGACCGATGAGCACTCGCAAATATTCACGGTCATCTCCGGAGCCGGGTCCGCGCAGGACAGCAAGCAGTCGTGCGTGCGTCACAGGGCGGCCCGCATGCTCCATGAGAAATTGCAAAGCGTCAAATTCGCGTGGTGTGAGACGCACCTCGACGCTTCTATGCTCGACAAGGCGGCGCACCGGGTCCAACATAATGTCTCCAATCGTAATGGGCATCTCCGACGGAGCTTCGGGTGCCCGAAACCTGCGGATAGCGCTGCGAATTCTCGCGGTCAATTCGCGGATCTGGAATGGTTTGATGACATAGTCATCCGCTCCCGCTTCCAGCGCTTCCACTTTGTCATCCTCGCTGTCGCGTACCGTCAGCATGAGGATGGGAAGTCTGGTGAAGATGCGGCGGATACGCTGGCAGGTCTCGATGCCCCCGACACCAGGCATATTGATGTCGAGCAGGACAGCTTCATAGTCAACCATGCGCAGTCGTTGCAGAGCTTCTTCTCCGTTGCTCGCCTCACCTATGTCGAAGCCGAGTTCATCCAGCGTCGTGCGCAGTGTGCGTCTCAACGCCGAGTCGTCCTCAACGATTAATACCCGCCCATTCAGCGCGTCCAATCTAGACCTCCTTGTGGGTAAGCGGGCAAAGCGAGGAAGAAGCTGGTGCCGGTCTTCGGTTCGCTCTCGACCCATACGCGGCCGGAATGCGCTTCAGCGATTCGCTTGACGAACGACAAGCCAATTCCGGTTCCGGGTGCTCGGTACTGAGAACCCGGCGATCGGTAAAAGCGGCGAAAAATTCGAGTCCTCTCTTCGGGAGCAATGTAAGATCCTTCATTTTGGACGCTGAAAGTGACTTCTTGTTCCGTGAGCGACGCGCGTAGTGTAATCGGTGCCTGCGGATCGGCATATTTGGAAGCATTGTCGACCAATTCGAGCAGGGCAAGCTTCAGCAAACGGCTGTCCGCCCAGACGCATTTGTTCGATTCTTCGCTCAAGATATGCAGTTGATGTCCTGACAAGAGATGCGAACACTGCTCCGATATATCTTCAAGCAATGGCTGCACGCGAATCCCTTCTTTGCTTACTCCCAGGTATTCGCCATCCATCCTTGCAGTTTGAAGTGCCTGGGTCGTCAGATCGCTTAAGCGAAGCGCTTCCTGATTAATGAGAGTGACGAGTTCCTGCTGAGCTGGCCTGAGTGGACCGATTTCCAAAAGCCCCGAGCTTGCTCCCTGAATTGTCGTCAGTGGCGTTTTGAAAGCGTGGGCCAATCCGTCAAGCACTGCAGAGCGCAACTGCTCGCTTTGGCGGGAAGCCTCGGCTTCGCTCTCTGCTTTGAACGAATGCGCCCGTTCCAGCGCCAGAGCTGCCAGCGAAGCGATGGCATCTGAGGCATGCGCATCCATGAAGCTTTGGCTGGAAGTGTTTACCAGACCGATTGCGCCAATGGCTCGGCTGCCAAGAAACAAGACACGCTTGAAGCTGCCGTTCGCGGCATCATCCCCGTGGCGCTGATGAAAATATGTCGCACGTACTTCGTCTTCCGGAATACATACTGTCCCTGCAGTATCCAAACGAGCGTCGCTGGCATCCCACAATGACACTCCGCTAAGATCGAACGCTTCGATGATGAGCTGTACAAGCTGGGCCCCGATTGCAGCGCGACGATTCAGTAGGAGAATGTCCCTGCTCATGAGGTACAGCTTCTCCACCTGTTGCCGTTGCCTGGCCTCGTCCGTCGCATGACGTTTCAGGCGATCGGCCAGACGGCTGACCACCAGAACGATTGCCTCAAAACTGACAAGTGCAATCCAGTCCTGAGGGTCTGACATATAAAAGTGAAAAAGTGGTTCGGTGAAAAAGTAGTCCAGACAACCGACCGCGAGCACGGACGCGATGCTTGCTTCAACGAAGCCCCATCCAAATGCGATCAGCATGATGGGGAACAGGTAGATAAACCCGGCAACAAATGATTTCGCGTGAGCGCCATACGCAACCACTGTTACCAGCGCAACAATCAGAGTGCTGGCCAGTACACGCAACAGGCGCTTAGTCCAGGCCTTAGTCATCTTTCCCTGAGATGGAGCATAGCTTCTATTTCATAAGCAAAGCATAAGTAGCGCATGCGTATAGTGTTGTGTCGCATTCGCGATCCTGTCTCACATCTTCGCTATAACATCTCGTTGTTTGCCGCATAGCGTTTGGTTATGCGAGGCGAAAGCTGTAAGGAAAACGTAAACAAAGAGCCATCAATTATGCGGCAGTTATGAAGATCGTTGTTCCCTAGTATCGGTGGCCGGCAGTCTGTCGGCCTGACTGGAGAACGTCATGATCACTTATAGAGGCCTGTTATTCATTCATTTCTCTGCGCATGCGCTCTCACAAGGCAATACCAGAGCAAGTACGCCACACACTGCACAAGGAATTCCGCTGAGGAAAAGACCTGGGTTCTGGCTCTTCATTTTGTCGTGGGCTTTTCTGTCCACTGTCCCTTCGCACGCACAGTCCACCTTCGGCAGCATACGCGGGACAGTACAGGACACTTCAGGAGCAGTAGTTCCGGACGCCGCAGTAACGATTCACTCGCTCGATGAAAATTTCGAACGGCAGATTGCGACCAACGACTCGGGCGATTTTGTCGCGGAGAACCTGAAGGCCGGTCACTACAAGTTGACGGTTCATCACGATGGATTTGCCGACGCGGTCGTCGACTCGGCCGCACTCGAAGCGCGCCAGGACCTTCGCATTCCGATTACGCTTACAGTTGCAACGGAAGCGACAGTAGTGCAGGTCAGCGCATCGCCCGATCAGATCAACACGGAGAACGGCACGCTCAGCGACTCAAAAGACAATCAACTCATCACACAGCTTCCGCTGAACAATCGCGCGACCACGACGAGTCCTTTGGCAGCGCTCTCTCTGTCTGCAAATGTGCAGCAAGATAGTTCAGGGAATATCGCACTCAGCGGCGCGAGTTCGTCGATGGTGAACTTTTCCGTAGATGGCATTTCCACTGCAAACGTTCGCCAGAATGGCGCACTCCAGGATGCATATCCATCGCAGGAAGGAATCTCTGCCGTTCGGGTGACAGCCTTCAATAACAGTGCGGAGTTCTCTCAGGTTGGAGATGTCACTTTCACGACCAAGAGCGGCACGAACCAGTATCACGGCAGCCTGTTCGAGTACTTGCAGAACGATGCTCTTGACGCGAGTCCGTATGGATTCAATGGGAAAGCTCCAAAGCGATTCAACACATTTGGTGGTTCGCTCGGAGGCCCGCTGAGCATTCCGCATCTCTACAACGGTAAGGACAAGACATTTTTCTTCGCCGACTATGAAGGCAACCGGCGCACGACAGCTGTAGCTCAGCAATTCCTGGTTCCCACACAAGCGGAGCGGAATGGCGATCTGACCGCTCTCGGCGGCCCGGTGATTCCTCAAAGCAGCATCAATCCGACGGCCACGGCGCTGCTGGCCTACTACCCATTGCCTAACGTGTCAGGCCAGTCGAACTATAACTATGAGAACTTTCAATCAACGCCGGCTCGCACAGATGGAGCTGATATCCGCGTCGACCAGACCATCACTGCGAAGCAGTCAGCCTATGCGAGGTTCAGCCGGAAAAACATCACTGAGGACTACGCCAACCCTCTTCTGCCGAACGATGTGGACAGTGAACACAATCGCAGCCTGCTAGTCTCCTACACTTACACCATCACGCCAAAACTCTTGAACGAGTTCCGTTTCGGCTTTACGAATGCGATCACGAGCGTTGGCTTCCCCATAGAAGGCGCCGATGCCCTTACGCAGCTCCACTTAACGGGCGTGGACATCAGTCAGCACCCGACCACACACGCATTCCCAACCTTTAATTTCAGTGCTGGTACGGGCTTCACTCCCATCGGTCGGGACAAGACCGGTGTAACGCAGTCGAAGACACTGCAATTTACAGACAATGTCACCTACACGATCGGCAAACACACCCTCAAAGCTGGAATAGACGCACGCCGAGTCCGCTACTTCGATGTTGAGCTCTTCCTGCCATCCGATGATTTCGGACAATTCACTTTTCAGCCGACATTTACTGGCAATGCGTTCGGAGATTTCCTCGAAGGCACACCCAACACCTTGTTTTTTGCAGTGTCGAGCCCGGACGTAGGCGGCACAGCCTGGCAGTATGGGCTTTTCGCGCAGGATGAATTCCAATTGAGTAGCAAGTTGACCGTGAACTACGGGCTGCGCTGGCAGGTTCTGCCTGCTATGCAAGAGGATGGCGGCAACCTTGCAAACTTCGATCAGAGAAACAACTCAATCGTTGTGCCTGACCAGCTATCTTCCTACCTGGCAAAAGAGAATATCCAGAGTTCGAACCTGGCCTTCCAACAGTCGTTCAACGCCTGCAATCTTGGCCATACTGCCCTGCCTTGCACCAACTATGTAACAGCAAGCCAGGATCATCTGCCGCAGGGCCTGCGGAATGCTTATCACGGGAATTTTCAGCCGCGCATCTCATTGGCTTATCGTCCATTCAGCGATACCAAGACGGTGATCCGCGCAGGCTTCGGCATTTTCACCATGACAAACCTGGGCCCGCTCTCGTTTAACAACAGCGGTAATCCGACTTCAAATCTTCACACCTACACGAACTCGACCACAGCCGCCGGTACTCCTCTGATTCAGTTTCCCAACACCGCACCGCCGACAGTGGGCATTCAGTATGGTGGCGGCGGTCTTGACCAGGGCGTCGACCCGAACTACCGGGACCCTCAATCGAACCAGTGGAATCTTACAGTGGAGCGCCAGCTCACCAACAACGACACTCTGCGTGTGAGCTATGTAGGAATGCACTCATACCGCTTGAACATTACGGAGGACCTGAACCAGATTCCCGCAAGCACGACGCCGTATCAAACGACCACCGCCAGCCCTTATGTTGATCCGCGCGCGCCCTACCAGAACTGGTTTACGCTCTACAGCACATTCAACGCCGGAACGGCAAATTACGAGGCGATGGAGGTGCAGGCTACACATCGCATGTCGCATGGGCTCTATTTTGACGCAAACTACACGTTCGCGAAGAATCTTGCGGACAATCAGGGAGACACTCCCACGGCCTTTGCGGGAGAAGTCAACTACGGCATCCCAATCACGGATCGTTTCCATATCGCCAGCGACTACGGCAATGTAGAAGGCACCCGGCGCAATCGCGTTTTGCTCACCGGCCTCTATCAGCTTCCGTTCGGCAGCGGGCGTACTTTTCTGAATACCGGCGGTTGGAAGAATGGACTGCTCGGCAGCTGGGAACTGAACAACGTGACTTTGCTCGAAACCGGACCGTGGCTCACGCCCAGCATCAGCACGTCATATGACCAATCGAACACGAATGTGGTGAACCGCGGTGCAATGCTGCGCCCTGATGCTGTATCGAACGATTACTACAAAGGGCAATCGAAAGCGCAGTATTTCAACCTGGCAGCGTTTTCTCCCACCCCCGCAGGTGCCGGACGTTTCGGTAATGCCGGCGTGGGCGTTCTTCAAGGCCCGGGCACAGCGGCGGTTTCACTGGGCCTTGCAAAGAGCTTTCCGCTGACGGAAAAAGCGAAGCTGCGCTTCGAGTCCACCTTTACGAATGTTCTGAATCGCACCAACTTCGCTCCTCCGGCAACGCAGATTGACAACACCGCAACCTTCGGCATCCTCAGCGCTCCACAGACTGCGGAGAACGCCGGAAATCGTACGGGACAAGTCGCACTGAGACTCGACTTCTAATTACAGCGTGTACACATGAATCGGGCCGCGTCATAAATGCGGCCCATTCATGTTTTATCGTGAGGGAATCGTATCTTGAGCGCACCGCAATCTTTGCCTTCCACTGATCGAACTCAAATGGTGTATCGTGATGTGAATTATGCGCATTCAGTTTTCAAAGCCCTTTGCGTTCGTAACTTTGACTGCTATGGCCGCTCTCTTTTTCGCCGCTCCACACACTGCGCAAGGACAGGCAGTCACCGCCGCGCCAAAGCCTGAAGACACGGAAGTCTGGGAGCCGGTGCCGCCTGTCGTGACGCCGGGAGCGACCTGCACCGCGCCTCCGTCCGATGCCATCGTCCTCTTCGACGGCAAGAATCTCGATGAGTGGGTCTCGGCCCAGGATCATTCTCCGGCCCGGTGGATCGTCCACGACGGCATCGTGACCGTGAGCAAGGAGAAGGGTGTCGGGAACATCGAGACGAAAAAGACTTTCAAGGACTACCAGCTCCACATCGAGTGGAGAGTCCCCGAGAACATCACCGGCTCCGGTCAGGCGAGAGGAAACAGCGGCGTTTTTCTCGCCTCGACTGGCCCCGGCGATGATGGGTATGAGCTGCAGGTTCTCGACTCGTACAACAACAAGACCTACGTCAACGGTCAGGCTGGCAGCATCTACAAGCAGGCCATTCCGCTCGCTAACCCGAACCGCAAACCCGGCGAGTGGCAGACGTACGATGTCGTCTGGACCGCGCCCACCTTCAACGATGACGGCACGCTGAAAACCCCGGCCTATGTCACCGTCTTCTTCAATGGCATCCTGGTGCAGAATCACTTCCAGCTGAAAGGCCAAACGCTCTATGTCGGCCAGCCGTTCTACAAAAAGTACGACGCCGCGCCGATCAAGCTGCAGGCGCACGGCGACAAAAGCGAGCCGCTCAGCTTCCGAAACATCTGGGTCAGGGAGCTCAAGTAGCACTCGGCGCCAAGGCTAGATCGATCCTCTTAGGAATCTCTGCTGAAGGACGTTCTAATGAGCGCCCTTCAGCAGCCCAAGCCGCACCAGGCTTTCGCCGGTGGCGACGATGGCCTCCTCGTTCGAACGCGGCACCCAGTCCAGCATGCGCGTGGCCTTTTCGTTGGTGGCGTTCTTCACCTTGCCAAGCTCGGGCAGAATCAGCTTTACCGCCGGGTCACGCATCGCGGCAATGCGCACCAGCCAGTTGGGTAGTTGCCGGGTCGGCACTCTCTTGGCCGCCGCGCCCATATGACTCTTCAGCACCTTGCCAATTCCGAGCATCGTCATAAAATCGCCGGCGATGGCGAGAAAGCGTTCACCCTTGGCAGCGGGGTGAGTCATGGCGCGGAGATGCAGGTTGGCAACGTCGCGCACGTCCACGACGCCGAAATAAAGCTTGGGGCAGCCGGGCAGAGCGCCGTCCATCAGCCGCTGCACCAGCAGGATCGAGGCCGAATAGTCGGGTCCCAGGACCGGACCGAAGACGCCAACCGGATTGACCACGGAAAGCTCAAGAGCGCCGCCTTCTTTGGCGATGAAGTCCCAGGCCGCGCGTTCAGCCAGCGTTTTCGATTTTGGGTAAGGGTCTACATCGCCGCTCAGGTTCGTCCAGTCAGCTTCACTGAACGGAGCTGTCCGCTCTTTGTGGCCGTATCCGATCGCTGCGAACGAAGAGGTTAGCACCACGCGCTTGACGCCGGCGTTGCGCGCGGCACGCAACACGCGGAGCGTGCCTTCGCGCGCAGGCACAATCAACTCGTCCTCGTTCTTGGGGACGCTCGGCGGAAGCGGCGAGGCCACGTGCAACACATACTCGCATCCGGCGACGGCCTCCGGCCATCCTGCGTCGCTTTCAAGATTGGCGGCAACAAAGGACAAGCGATCGCCCGGCTCGCTTCCGCCGGCCTTCAGCATCGCGAGCACGTCTGCTTCCCGCTTGAGGGAACGCACAGTCGTCCGCACGCGATAGCCCGCGTCGAGCAATTGCAGGATGCAATGAGCTCCGATGAAGCCTGATCCGCCCGTAACGAGTACCAATTCATTGCTCATACTGGCATTCTTTCACGCCCGGGCGCCACGCATGTTACGAGAAGGCCATCTCTTGCACCATCAAAAATAGGCAAGTAAATCACGGAGCGAATCGAGGGGATACCGTGCCGCCAGCAGCCCGCGTTGCAGATCCAACCACACATGGTGCCCCTTTGGCGCCGGGACCGGGGAGCACGAACGTCATGATCGGCTTCATGCCGGCGTGGCGCGCGATGATCGATCAGCATGCCTGTCCCATGGTCAGCATCACTGGCGCGGACGGCATAGGCTCCGTAATCATGGGCAGCCCTACGGTATTCATCAACAATATGATGGCTTGCCGCATGGGCGACATTGTGGTCGAGAAACCGGGATTAGCCATGGGTCCGGCAAATCCAATCCTCATGGGCTGTCCGACCGTCCTGATCGGTGAGGTAGGGATGGGTTCTACCATCCCTACTCGCATTGGCGAGGCCATGACTTCCATGAGTTCAGTAATTGGTGGAGATGCAGGCAGCACTGCGCAATCGCTGGCGACGGCCTCTCAGAACGCCGCTGCTACCGTATCGCTCGCGGGGCAGGATGCCCTGAGTCAAGCTGTGGGAGTCGATCCTTCGCAAAACTCTTCTGCGGCATCCGATAAAAAAGTATGGGTGGAGATCGAATTGCTGGACCAGGACGGAAAGCCTGTGCCGAACGAACCTTATCGCATCGAACTGCCTGACGGCAGCGCGACTGAAGGCAGCACGGATGACAGAGGACGAGCGCGCGTGGATGGCATAGACCCAGGCAATTGTAAGATCAGTTTCACCAGTCTTGATCAGAGATCCTGGAAGAGGAAATAAAACTAATGGCCGAATACCATACCGTAGCGCAGGGCGAGTATCTGTCGATGATCGCCACGCAGTATGGCTTCCGCGACTACACGGTCATATGGGACCACCCGAACAATGCCCAGTTGAAACAGCAGCGCCAGAATCCAAACGTGCTCTTTCCCGGAGACAATCTTTTCATCCCTGATAAAGAACAAAAACAAGAGTCCGGAGCGACCAGCAGGCGCCACACTTTCGAGGTCAAGCAGGAAAAACTGAAACTCCGCCTGACTATCGAAGATATCTACGAGAAGCCGATTGCGAGCGCTTCATGCGCGCTCTTTGTGGAGGATCAGGTATTCCATCTGGCGACTGACGGGCAAGGCAAGATTGAACAGGAGATACCGTTGACCGCGCAGAAAGGCGCGCTGGTGGTCAATAGCGATCAGACGCCTTTCGAGAACGAATTTTTCGCTCTCAAGATCGGTCACCTCGATCCGGTAGACACAATTTCCGGCCAGCGTGCCCGCTTGAACAACCTGGGCTACTTTGCGGGGGATTCAGACGATCCCAGCGATCCAGCATTCGAGTCAGCCGCCGAAGAGTTCCAGTGCGATCACAGTCTCACAGTAGATGGCATCGTCGGGCCACAGACACAAGCGCAGCTGAAAAAGGTTCACGGATGTTAGCCGGTACGCAGTGATGAAACGCTAACGCGCGATGCGGCACTACCTAAGCAGCGAGGCGCGAACCCATGTCTCTTGCCCTGAGAATTGAATCCGGACGACTAGCGAACACGTTGTTGCCGATCCAGCCGGGGGGAACCCTCCGTATTGGGAGAACGGAACAAGCGGATTGCGCGTTCCCGGAAGACAACTTTCTCTCCAGAGTTCATTTTGAGGTTCAGTATGACGGGTGCTCGTGCAAGCTCCGCGATCTAAAGAGCAGCAACGGAACTCGCCTGAACGGAATCCCCATTTCCGAAAGCGAGTTGAAGATCGGCGACGAAATCACCGCCGGACAAACGCGATTTTCCATCCGCGTTCACCATGACCAGCCAAAGCCGGATGCCCCTTCTGCTCTCACTGATCCAGCCGTGATACACGAGCGCTTGCTGACCATCATGCGCAGCGATCTTCAACCGCTGTACGCCGTGCTTGACACTGCGCACGAGCCATCCGTTTTCAAGTTGCTGCTGGAATCGAAAACGGAGTACGCGTGGCTCTTCGAGGGTGAGGCCGCATGCCAGCTCGCGCACTTTGCGCCTTATCTGGTCCCGCTGCGACCTGAGTCGCCTCTACTTCCGGTATTGGTGAAGAATGGCTGGGGAAAGAACTGGGGCATTTATCTCACCAGCGCCGCTGCACCGTGGGAACTGCTCGCCTTCCTGCGTCGTCTGCTGGTGACGCAGCAGCCGGACGGAACTCCGGCGCTGCTCCGCTTTTATGATCCGCGTGTTTTGCGCACGCTGCTGCCATGCTCCACACCACTCCAGCGCCCGCACCTGTTTGGGCCGGTTCAGTTTTACATGATGGAGGCCGAAGAGCCGGACATGGCTCTGGGCCTCCATATGAGCGCCCGGGGGCTGGAGAAAACGGAGATGCCGCTTTCGGGTTCGCAGGCCATGAAGACAACTCTGATTGAGAATAAAACGGAAGGGTCTTTGATTCCTGGCCGTGCCATGGATGAAGGGGCGACTCAGGTCGCAGCGGGACCAGATAAGGATGAAGGGGCGACGACGATGTTTGTTCTGCGCAAGGAGCAGATGGAGCCGCTTAGCGAAGTCCAGCGGGATTCTTTCAAGGAGGCGATGCTGAAAGAGCTTCGCGCGGAGTTCCCGATTGAGTGTGCGGTGGCGGGCGAGGTTCGGATGGAAGCACTGGTGCAGTATGGTTGCACGCGTCCACAGCGCTACGGGATCCGGGACACAGCGGAGATTCGCCGATATATCAAGCTTATGGTGAAACTAGGGCGCGATTTCGATGTCGAGCCGCAAACGGCGTGGGCTTCCCAGGTCCTGGGAAGGCGGTTGGCGCCTGCAGAAAAACTGGACATGCTGGAAGCAGCCGCAAAACATTACCTGCATTCGTCTGCGCGGTGAATCAAAGGGCCATGCAAGCGCTGAGATTGGCAGATATCCTCTCCAGCGGAGCGCCAAAGCCATTTCTGAGCACGTCGGCACCGAATCGCAGCCGCCAATAGAACACGGGAAATGAATTTCCCGCTGTGAGAGGGGAAAAGTCTCGTTCTCCTCGCAACGTTGCGATGTGCTCCACCGTATTGGCCGCCAGCCTAACCGTACCGGCATCCCACAATTCATTCGCATATGCCATTCCGTGATGAAAGAACACCTGCCATTGTCCTCCGTTGACTTCAAAATGCGCGATGGCCTCGTAGGTGAACCCAGCCGGGGATAGCAGAGTCCAATTTACGCTCTGGTTGTGGGGAACCTGGGGTGCACCCTCGACGCAATAAGGCTGGAAGACGTTATTGAAGCCCTTGGAGTAGGCAGGAAGTGAAACGCCTGCTACCGCAACCCATGGCGCTTTTCCCCATCTAACGTGGGTATGAAGGCAGTCGTGCACACAAAAGGGAGCCATCGAGATGTTGTCGAGATGGTGTAGGCTTCGGAATACACCGTCGGTAACACCGGGGATAACCGGCATATTCATTTTAGGAGCGAGATGCATATTGTCGAAATCGCCCTGTCGTGCAACCTTTACGAGATTGGTACCTACATAAGTCGGAGCAAACCCGATATTGCTGGAATCCAACTTCCAAACTAGTCCGCTAGCGGGCGGGCGGTCTACAGATCTCGGCGATGCCGGATCACCGACAACCATCTGGAGAGGCTTCGTAATGTTCTTATTAGGGTTGAGTTCATAATAATCGAACATATTGTCCCAATAAGGAAGTGGAGGGCCAGCGGTTTGATTTGGCGGGAGGTTTGTATCGGTGACCAGAATTGGTCCTATGTCGGCGGACACGTCTGGCATGGTATGACTGGATGTGCCCGGCCGAACAACTTTGATGACTGCACGGGCATTCTGAAGAGCCAGGTTTGACATCAGCATTGCGTGTGGAAAGATGCGGTTCGCCCCTAAGACGCCTCCGGGTTCAAAATTATTATTTTCCAGGCAACAGGTTACCGAGAAGCAAACCACGATCCTGACAGGTTTCAAGACGCAAGGCTGCACTTCACCGACATTGCATGGAATAGGGTCGGAGGAGCCTGTGAAAGTGGGCATGAAGTCTGGATCGTTGATTTCTCGTTCGGTCAGGGGTACAGGCGAGGATGCCTGGATCCGGTACCCGAATACAACGAGAAAGCTTCCATCGACGACCATCTCCAGTGGGAACAGAGAGGATTTTCCAGCATCTATCCTGCCGCGGACCCGATACTTTCTAAGGACAAAACTAGGATCGAGGGGTAATTTTGAGATGGCCGTGCCGTCCGGCATTGTGACAGAAACTTCCTGAAGGCTAATCTCGTCACAGACGCTCATCGGCATACGGTAGTCCATGGACATACCGAGAATTCTGGATTTGATATCCCGGACAGTGGCAGGCTCTGAATGGCTATGTTGCCATGACCACACATCCGTAAGACGCCGGATGTCTTGAGTAGGTGTTACGACAAATCCATCTGAGTCCCGCGTGACTGGCGGAAAAGATCTTGGATCGGGAACCATTAAGTCCGTGCCAGACCCGCCAAAATTCGCCACCATGCCAGGATTCGCAGTCAGCGGCATGGTTTGCAAAAGGATTTGGTTAAGATTGGGCATTGCCCTTGCTCCTGTCGGCGGACAAATCCTTCGAAACAGTGCCAGATACCTTTGGATCAGCGAGTTGCACTAGCGTGAAGGTTTGACCCTCTATTCCCGCAAGGCGAATGTATCCATCGCCATCACTGCGGACGCGCCTTGAACTTCCATCCGGGAAAAGCACCTCAAAAAGAGTGTTTTTTACCGGGGTCCCATCTACTTCATAGGTGATGAGGAAAATTGCAACTCCGATCAGAGCTGGTTCGCAAGGCGCCACATTCATCAATCGGTCGTAAAAGCGACATGCAAAGGTGTCCTTGCTCGTTGCGTATTTTCGGTCGTTATCGGGCAGGCGATCGCTTCGCCGAGTCTGTCCATCGGACCAAAACCGCTTGATGCAACCTGATTTGTCGCCTTTCACGCTCGGGCAAGGCCATTTGTTTGGATCGACCTTGCTCCCTTTTGGAAAAATCAGCACCAATACACGACGATTCGGTGCGTTGGCCAAGTTGCGGGCGTCATAGACCTGCTGGTTTTGATCGTCTTTACTGGCTGCAAAACTATCTTCCTTCGTCTGAGAAAAAATGATCAGAGGATTGAAGCTGCTGCATCCCTGGTAATCTCCTTTGCCGTCCTGCCCGGTGCCCTGCGCGAGAAAGTCTTTCGGCCCCAGATTGAGCTCTTCCGGACAAATCTTTGGCAGATAGCTCGATATGAGTGTGCCGATCGAACTCCCAGAGGGAAGATTCGTGGCCTTCTGCATCACATTTTTCTGATTGTCGCCCCAGTGTTCATCGTTCGCGATTTGTTGCCACAGGCCAACCGCAGTTTGCAGTTGCGTACCGCTGATGAGCAGGGCATAGATGGCGGTTGCACGCCGTCCGCTCAGAGCCTTGTTGTATCCGTCGGGGTCGACCGCGGGACCTACTGGGTCGGCGTGTCCGAAAACTGACAGCGGGCACCCTTTGTTCTTGTTCACGAGGTCCGCCAATATTTTCAGTTCATCTCGGATATCGTCACTCTTTTCGAGAGGTGCGGCCGTCGGATCAGACGTTGGATCGCTCGGGTTGGTCAAGGGATCGGGAGAACCGTCCGTATTAAACGTCACAAATGAAGAATCGAAGTCAAATCGTATGTCCTCCACCTTCCAGCAGAAGATCGGTCGCAGAGGAAGCTGCAGCGTATTAAACTGGTCCGTCGTCGAAGTGCCGACGAGGAAGTGAAGGGGATCGGCATCAGGATGCTTACCAGACACACCGCCTTCTGAGGTGTTGTGTATCGAGCCCTGGCGGCCGTTCATCATTCTAGACTTCTCTCAGTCTTGATATGGTGGATCAAACTGGACGAACGTCACGAAAGAAATATCATTTTGTTACCCCATGACTTTTCGAGTAAGGGAAACTTACCAATTGATCTATCCGTCGTTGCATTGAGTGGCAGCTATGTCCCGGAGAACCGATGGTTTCGCAACGCTTCGCTGCGCACACTCGGGTTCACCAATAAGAGATTACTCAGCCCAGTTCCGGATTACTTGTCGGTTATTGTGCCCTGGTTACTTCAAAGGAAATCCAACCACTCTCGATAGTCCCTTTCCATTCCCTCGTATCGGTGTTGGCTGTATTCCCATTTTCGTAGCTATACATAACCTGATACGATCCCGGCGGTAGCGGGCTGCCGAACAGGTTTATGCCGCGGTATTTGAACGTGACAGACTGCCCGGCTTCGAGAACGATGCGGCCGATCTTTCCGTTGTCGATCGGAGGCAATGGCGGAGGGCCTAAAGGCACGGGCGTCTTGTCGGCCTTTCGAACTTTCAGCAGGATCGTCCCAAAATTGAGGTCCAGAGCATTGAGCACGAGATCCTGACTGCCCTGGTTGGTAAAGACGACGCGCACTTCGAAATCATCCGATTTACTGATGCGCGGGGTAGCGATGGTGACTTCTGCGCCCAGATGATTTACTTCCGTTTTCATGCTTGTTTTCCTTCCTGCCGAAGAATCTACCTGAGACATACAACAAAGAAGCGACGAAGCCAGAATGCAGGCCAACATCCAGCGCGCGGCCGATTGTGCACGAGTCATTCGGCTAACTCATTTCTGCGGTGCATTAGCTGCTGGCGCTGTGGCGTCGTTCGTTGTGCAGGTAATTCCGGTACCCATGGCCGCCGCGACTTCGTCACGGATGAGATCGTAGTTCCGGGGCAAAGGATTGTTGGCGGGATTATTCATAATTCCTCCGTCGTCGTCGCGATATCCCTGCTTCGTTCCGCCATAGGTGTAGTCCACTCCGTTGGTCGTGAAATATTCTTCAGGGTTGCCTAGCATATGACCAAACTCGTGGGTGATATCTACCGTGTCATCTACTCCCCACCCCTGCATACCGTTCGTGCCGTTAAGGCCCTCAGTGCCGCCGGAACCCGGCTGATTTGCCGTGACGGGATAGTGCTCGCCCGAGGTGACGAACTCAAGTACTACGGACACGGCGTATCCATCGGGGCAGGCAGCTTTACATGCAGGATCCGTACAGACAAACTTCACCTTGTCATTCCACTTGCTCTCGACGGCTGATTTCCA
>Ga0206829_10175_pt1 | contig 22483 bp, 12 predicted proteins | sample Alteio_BWOrgCont_75_FD_152862 | JGI IMG/M metagenome (GOLD analysis project Ga0206829, IMG submission 152862) | Enriched cells from forest soil in Barre Woods Harvard Forest LTER site, Petersham, Massachusetts, United States -... | ecosystem: Environmental > Terrestrial > Soil > Temperate forest >... | reverse complement strand
GAAGCCCTGGGATAACCTCACTCGTTCAGAAAAGCTCGATCGAGTATTCCGTCTTTTATCTCGTGATGATCGAAAAGTGGATTGGAATCTCCAAGGAGGTAAAAAGGAAGATCTCAATGAAGGTGGTAAAGATACAGACCTCACGTTGGAATTCACCTTGAACAACATGCCAAAATACGACTGGAGAATCAACTCAGGGCATTCCGAAGTGAATCCTAAAGGGAGAGATAGCACCGATTGGCGAGCGGGCTTAGGTCCTGCGATGGTGAAGATGTTGGTTCAATCCCATAATTCTGAATCAGGTTCAGGAATCATGACAGCCCAAGATAGAAGCACAGTTGCGTGGCTCCTTGCAGCACCGGATGCGGCAAAGACATTCGAGAAGCTCAAGAGCCACCAAAAAGACCCTCATTTCGAAGATTTTCTTTGGAGAAGGCCTTTTGAGAGCGTGGAGCAAAAATTGGATGCGATTGGATTCTTATCTCAAAAGCTCTCTCACACTCAGAAAAGTCCAAGCGGGAAGTTCACCCGAGAACTGATCAAAAGGCTCCATAGCAAAATTCCTCCGGACGATCGGGAGGCCCAGCGAGACTATCATGCCATCTTAGCAGATCATCACTATCCTTATTCAGAAGAGGAAACCCAGACTGCGACTGGGGCAAAATTTACGATTGTGGAAGAACATCCTTTGCTAGGTAAGGGCAGATTTTGGAAGCATGAAAGCCCTCAAGGAGAGAGTCATTCATCACTGCTCTGGGGAGAGATCGTCAAGAGAAAGGACGGAAGCGGAGAGGACGAGGAAATGAACTGGACGAGGGCGAATGACTATTGCCTAGCCCTCAACAAGGATGAGACTGCCAAAGCTCAAGTAAAAGAGGCACTCGGGAAGATCAATGAGGACAGTGTGCTGGTTCACTTGAGATCGCTATATTATGCTTCAAGAAATTCAGATAATCGGGAAGGTCTTATACACAGATACCTTGAGCTAAAAAGACTTCATCCAGTCCAAGGGTGCTTTTTGCCTCCTATTGAGGAATATGTGATGCTTGGAGTAGATCTGGGGTACCACGAAACGAGAGCGCGCTATTTGCCCCAATTCTTACCAGAGCTCTTTAAACCCTCGTTTTGGTCGTCGTCTGGTTTTCCAGGCAGAGCCGACGACGCCCTCGACTTCCTTGGCTTTCATGGCAGAGTCGACGACCACGGCCGCGACAACTTCAAATTCGTTCGTTGTACGTGTACACCCCAAATCCGAAGTTTGAAGAGACCATTTGAATAAATGAGTCATTGAAGAGCCGAATTTTTCGTCACGTCGATGAGTAACCGGATCTAACTCAGGTCCAGAGCTCCAACATTCTGAGAAAGTAGAGCCACTCTCCGTCGACAAACGTCTCTTCTTCATCAAGGCTCACCTCATGGGCTTTCTTCTTTGTACCCAATCTTGGATCGCTCCAGCCTTTACCTTGTCTTTCCAGCCTGTCCGACCATGGGCACTGATCGTGAAGCACACGCCACGCTCCATACAGGCGCAATTTCATCCCGTGACAAAAGCCCAGACTATCAAAAGCTACTAGACTATCTAGGCACCACTCATTTTTGTAATTATAGGCAAGTCCTTCGATGGTGTTTCCTCGTTGAACGTGCGAAGTGCTGTCCATGTCGATGATCAAAGGCTCGTCTGGACAGATCCTTTGCCGTGCGTCTAGAGCCTGTGCTCTCAAAAACTCATTTAAACCTGCATTGTTCTTGTGCCCAAAATCCCTCAAATAATTTCCGATCGATCTCGGAGTCGGGATCTCGCCAAACTTCTGCATCACTCCAGCATCCCACTCAAAATCCGCCAAATCTTCAAGACAATCATATCCACGCAGAAACCCCAGCCAGAGTAAAAGTGCGATCCGTTCTGTACCGTAGGTGTTATTGCTCGTCCTAGAAGGCAGGTTCTTTACAAAATTTGGAAATTGTCTCGACCTTGAAAATAGCTCTAACATCACCGGCAGCCCAGCCGCCGCCGTGAGTGAGTCGTCTACTCCCTCGTACTTAAGTTCGCCCAGCTTCAAATCAATACGATGGGGGTCCTTCTTTTGTCCGCGCTTGTTGTGAATTGGCATGTCGCACAGCATCTACTCAAAAACCAAAACCAAGTAAAGCAGAGTAATTTTCTATCCATCTTTTTAGTGGACACCAGCTCAATTGAAAAATATCTATTCTTTAGTGATTTTAATTATATATGAATCTTATTCTTTATCGACTTACTGATTTGGGTACACCCCCCTAGGGTCGGTGAAGATCATATTCGGGTAGGATTGGCGCGGCGAGCGGAAAGCCTGATCAACGCAAATTGATAAAATAGATCAATGGTCGTAAAATCTAGAAATGACCTGGAAAACCTGCTTTATAATCGGTGCCGTATTTTGTACAACCTTACCGCTCCACGCAGAGGACGCCAAGAACCTCAAAGGCGCGATGGAGTTCTTGCAGCTCAGGCCGGAGTGCTCCTACTTAGCTCCCCATGAGGCGCTTGCGCTGACCCGCCAAGGAAAGCTCCTCAATGACTTCCAATATGGTGAGGACGGACACCCGATTACTCGGCTGATCCAATCCAGTTTTAATATTCCTCCGGGGTCTGAGAATCCAGAATTCTTTCAATTCAATCCCTTAGCTCGGAATTTTTCTAGGTTTGTTGCACCCTCGGTGGCGGGGATTATCTTGAATGTCCTAGCCCAGTCTGACCCATCTCGTCCGCTTGATATCACTCACCTCCAGGGGCTGATAGAAAATGATGCTGGTTTTAAGGCTAGGTTAGAGCAGGCAGGACAGGATCGAGAGGATGCTCTTGGCAAGCTCCGGGCTTATGAGGATTCGAATGAGGTCTCTAAAGCTCTGAAACTGGCGGAGGAAAAGCTGAGAGGGTCAAGCTCTAAACGAACGGAAAAAGGCAAAGTAGGACAGGCCGAAGACTGTCAGCGGGAAGAGAGTGGATCACCGCTTGAGGGCGCCGGTCAAGAAACTCTAAAAATCTGCAAGGAGGTCAGTTCAGATCCAGGTTCTAGCGAGGGATTAAAAAGACAAATTGCTGAACTTAAAGTTCAGATCAATATCGATCCCGAAGGGCGGCGCCTGCGAGGTGCAGTGGACCGGGTGACCTATGACAAAAAGTATCTTAGGAATTTCTTAAATCGATTAAGCGAAGCCTTCCACTCCGAAAAGGAGAGCGTTGGGCGTTACCCTCGTCACACAGTCGAGCAAGTCGTATTGTCTCTAGGCTGGCTCAATACCGGAGATTCAAAAAGGGATCTGATTGCCCTGTACTCACCTCTTGACCACTGCCTCAGCGAAAGAGGCAAGCACAACCTGTATGGGATAGATCCAGATTCATCACAACGACGTGAGAATTGGACTAGAGATTTATTCACTGCCGCTGATTATAAAGCTGGGGTAGAGCATTTGGCAGGGCTGTCCTCAAATCAGGAGAGGGCCATGTACCTGAGATCCCACCCAGAAGAATTGGCACTCATGTCCTATCTAAGAGCAAGCATGGATCACAGCGCCCTACCTACTCTGAGTTTTAAGAGTACTCGATTTACTCACCCTCAAACCAAAAACGAAGTCTCTATGCCAGATTGCATGGAGTACGCTATTCTGAGCTCAATCCTGAACCCCTTGGCCGGAGGCCCTGGAAATCGCTTTGAAGTGGAAGGGCTTGAGAAGAAACTGCGCTCAGAAGGCTATGAGATGCACCCAGGGTTGAAGGCCTTTCTCAGTAAGTACCCAGACCCCTCGAAGGTTAATGAGCTAGAAGCCCATCGCATGTGGGCAGAGCTTGTGACTTCGATTCCGGGTTTGGCCTTTGTGAGAAATAATCCAAAATATGAGATCGACACACGGCTCAGTAATGCACTGATAGTTTTTAAACATCTTCTCTATGCCCACGAGTTAGCAGGAGTTGAGGCAGGGACAGCTCGCGACAAAACGAAGCCCTGGGATAACCTCACTCGTTCTAAAAAACTCGATCGAGTATTCCAACTCTTATCTAGGGACGACAGAGAAGTGGATTGGACATTCCAAGGAGGTACAAAGGAAGATCTCAATAGGAGCAGCATAGATACTGACCTGACGCTAGAATTTACCTTGAATGATAGTCCGAAATACGACTGGAGAATCAATTCAGGTCATTCTGAAGTGAATCCTAAAGGGAAAAATAGCACCGATTGGCGAGAGGGCCTAGGGCCTGAGATGGCGAAGATGCTGGTTCAACGCTCTGAACCAGGTTCAGGATCAATGACGGTCCAAGATAGAAGCGGAATCGGATGGCTCCTTGGAGCGCGGGATGCGGCAAAGACATTCAGGCAGCTCAAGAGCCACCCAAATGACCCTCATTTCGAAGATCTTCTTTGGCGAAGGCCTTTAGAGAGCGTGGATCAAAAATTAGATGCGATTGGCCTTTTATCTGAAAAGCTCTCACGCACTCAGAAAGAGCCAAGTGGGAAGTTCACCCGAGAACTGATCAAAAGACTCCACAGTAAAATCCCGCCAGACGATCGGGTGGCCCAACAAAAATATCAAGCCACATTAGCGGATCATCACTATCCTTATACGGAAGATGAAACCAAGACTGATACTGGGGCAAAGTTTACGCTCGTCGAAGCCCACCCTTTGCTGGGAAAGGGAAGGTTTTGGAAGTATGAAAGCTTGCAAGGGGGGAGTCATTCATCACTGCTCTGGGGAGAGACTGCCAAGTTAAACGATGGTAGAAGACGGGATAATCTAATGAGATGGTCCGAGGCGAATGACTATTGTTTAGAATTTAATAAGGATGAGACTGCAAAGTCTCAAGTAAGAAAAGCACTGAGTAAGATCAATGAGGACCAGGAGCTGGCTCAACTTAGAGAACAATACTACTATTCAGACAGGCCGGATTTCTTTAAAATCTTCTTACAAAAATACGTTGAGCTAAAAAAGCTACATGCAATCCAAGGATGTTTTTTGCCTCCTATGGAGGAGTTTATGATGCTGAGAGCAGATCTGGGGTATCAGGATGATGAGAGTGGGTTTTTGCCTCGATTTCTACCAGAACTCAACAACGGATGGTTTTGGTCGTCGTCTGGTCATCATTTCAACCCCTCAGGCTTATTCTTCTTCAAAGGCGATAATGGCAGATTCGGCAGCGACAGGGACTCACCTGGCAGCGTTTGGGCGGTTCGTTGTGTATGTACAATACCTTGAGCTTAGTTCTATTTGTGGTGGGTTAGGCTGGCAGTGTCTGCTACCACTTCGCCTTCCAGGAGAGATTTGTGCGTAAAGGCCAACACAAACCTGAGGATTTGACGGATCTAGGCTTTGGGGGAGCTAGTCTTCTTTAGCCGACTAAAGAGAAGTCGCATGGATGCGACTTCGATAGGCTCATGGATGAGTGCCGTCGGCTAAAGAAGACTAGCTCCCCCAAAGCCTAGATCCGTCAAATCCTCCTGTAATAGTGTTCCCCTAGAACCACCAAAACAACCAATACCCCTAAAAAGAACCCAAAATTCGCCCAAAAAGGAAGCACCGGAACAGCTCTCACTACCAACTCAGTAGTACCCTGCGGAACCCAAACGCCCATCAGCGCACCATAAGACGGAAACGTGATGAGACCCCGCAAGGTCTTCCCAGTTCCGTCCTGCGTTTCCGCCACTAAATCGCTAGCCCAATTGGTGGCGAGCGTAAGAGGGCAATCCCCAGGAGTGCTGACCTTGACACGAAAAATTTGCTCCCCCCGCAAAGCTTGGGCATCAAGAACCCGTGCTTCCTGGCAGCGCGACGAACCCTGAAGGGTTCCAGGAATATTCCGAGAGGCTTGATCTACAATCATGAAAGTGCGCTCTTTTAAAGCCTTACGCAAGAAATCCTCCAACGTTGATGCCGACGTCGAAAGTGGACGAAGGATATTGCCAAGCTCTTGAAAGGAATTGACCCGTTCAATTTTCTCACTAAACCACGCGCCTCCCAGGGTGGGACCCAAACTCAGCGGCTTGATGCCAGTCTGGTCCGCGTCGATGCGATATTGGACGTTGTATAGATTTTTTAGGATGGGAAAGATGGGCTCATTCTCCTGGAGGACCATCACCATAGTCATTCTTTGAACTGGCTCATTCTTCAAAGCTGCAACTAGGGAGAGGAACCTAAACGAGGGAGGATTGTATCCATCGAGAGTAGAAACTCCAACGGCATAGCCGGTGTTGAGGCCAAATAGAGGGATTTGCAAGTTGAATCGTGCTCGAACCAAAGCGTTTGAAAGCGAGGGGGCTTTGGAAAGAATCTCCGCGCCAATTCGGTCTGGGGTGATGACAATCTGTTCCTCCGTGGGGTAGGGCAGGAGTCTTTCCTTAAATGAGAGCACCGTGCCCAGTCCCAAGATCATCATTACCCAGCCCAGGGGGAATAACGAAAAATTCTTTCGATCGATGAAAGTGGCCGCCCCCATAGCCATCACTCCAAACCAGAGTAAGAGCTCTCTCAGTTCTGGAGGACTCATGAGGAGGAGAATCGCTGCGCCACAGCCAGCCAAAATAAAGGGTGTTTGAGACCTATTCTGGTTCAACGCATATCGATTAGGGCCCTTCATGAAATAGTAAAGGAGTCCCGCTGTGGCGACAATGGGGACCGTAAAGGCAAAGGGAAGAATGGCCCGCGCGGGAACTCGGAAACCCAGGAGGAGGGGGATCAATTTTGGAAGAAGCGATGCGACGGGCTCAACATTCATGCTGAATGGAATGGCTAGCCCCAAGCTGATGAGTAGCCCCACGCCGAGTCCTTTGGCCTTTTTCCAAGGGATGAAGGCGAGAAGAAGCAAGAGGGGGCCTAATGGATAATTGGTCTCATGATGAAATGGAAATTCTCTTTCGAGGTTGAAAATACTTTTGCTCCAAGGAATGGACGTGATCCAATCCCAAAGATTGGCAGTCGTATAAGAATAAATAACCGATTCGCCGTTCAGAGTTCGGCTGGCGTCGCTTCCTAGACTGTGGTCAAGGAGTCCTGCGAAATGCCGGAAATTCAGGAGTACTCCTGCAACGAGTACGGCTGTGGCTACCACCAGGCCTTTGAGCTGGCTTTTGCTTTCGCGCTTCAGGTTCAATAGGGGAGGCAAGAATAGGCCTAGGATAATGGGGCAACCAAAGACAGCGGTGTAGGCGACACCTTGGAATCCCGAGGCTGTTAGGAAATGGATATTCGCCAGGGTGGCTATTAAAATAAGAGGATAGCTGATTCTGTCGGTCAAGGCCGCCGCATAGAGAGCCACGGTGCTGAAAAAGAAGAAACTTCCGGTGATTAAAAAATAGTGACCATAGCAAAGCCGCCATCCAATCACGGGTGCAAAGGCAAAAAGCCAGACCAGACCGATGCGGATGAACCAGAAGTTCGAGGGATCTGGCGCCTTTTCACCCGGGCCGTCATGCTCGGGTTGATTCCATAAAAAATAAAGGCTCAACGCTGCATGGCTCCCTAAGAAGGCAATGCAAGTTTGAATAAAAAATACCGTAAGGTTGATACTGGCGATGGGGGAAAGTCCTAAGAGTCCACAAAATTCAAAGATGGGCAAACATCCAGAGACATCGTGTAATTTGAATCCGCCCATGAGGTCGGGCCGATAAAGGTAACTGGTCCAGTCGCCATGATGGGAAAATAGACTTTTTAGGCTCAGAAATATTCCCGGCAGGGTGTCGTGGGAGGTTGCTGCCGAGCCGATTTCCCAACCTAGAAAGATCATCCAGGTCAGTGGGATGCATACCAGGCAAGTCAGGAGGAGAAAAGCGTCATTTGACAACGATCGGAAAACCGATTGGACAAGGTTGGGCTTTTTCATAGTTTCAATTATAACTAGAAAAGCCGAAAAGAAGAGACTTAATTGGACGGGTGAGGCCAGCCTTCCGGCAGCGGTGCGATGAGGCTCAAGATCTTATTCTGTTTGGGATGAGGAAGCTCCAATTTCCAGGCATGGAGGTAGAGTCGCTCAGCGGGCTGACCTCGATAGAGAGGATCTCCCAGTATAGGCCATCCCATGGAGGAGAGATGACATCGGATCTGATGCATGACGCCGGTTTCAATTTCTATTTCTACATCGGCTAGATTATTTGTGAGGGGAATGACCAAAGTCAGATGGCTGATGGCGGGGATCAGTTGTCCTCGATAATCTATTTTGAATTTTTTGCTTTCCGGGGCGAGCATTCTTTTTGCCGACCGTGCGTCGTGAGCAAGGGCAAGCTGAATGGTCAGAGGGATCTGAGGAGGAGGGTTTCCAGGCTGAATCTCGATGATCGCCCGATAGCATTTCTTAATTCTTCGGTCTTGCCATGCCGTGTTAAGTGTCTCGAACGTGGGCTGGGTTTTGGCAAAAGCCAGCAGCCCGCTGGTTCCTGTATCGAGGCGATGGAGGATTCCGGGTTCTAGGCCTTTTCGGCCAATTTCTGCTAGGCCGGGAAAGTGCGCTAGGGCAGAATTCACTGCGGTGTGAGTCTCCGAGCTGGAGTGGGGTACTGAAGGAGTTCCGGAAGGTTTGTTGAGAACTAAGAGATCTTCATCCTCATAGATGATCTCAAGACTACAGCCTTCTGGGCGAGGGGTGGCTTTTGCAAGAGCATAGGCAGTCGTCTCTGGACTCCAATTCAAGATCAGGATTTCATGCATCCCGGGCTGGAGGAGGTGAGCTGCTTTGATGGGTTGCTTTCGGTATAAGACCAGTTTTTCATGAAAAAGGGTTTTCAAGAACGCGCGCGAGACGGGGCTTTGTTTCTTCTGAAGTGCGTCGAGGAGTGCGAGGTCAACACGCATCGGAGCTTCTTTGACTTCAAGCTGAATATGAAGGTCAGTCATTTCTGATGGGAGTAACATAGTTTACGACCGACCGTAAGGCCCTTAGTAATTGGGGGTACCGCATGCAAAGTCCGGCTCCAAGTGGGCGGCGGTTGCCCCTGCCGCAAAGCCCGATACGACGCGAACGATGCTCTTGCTACAGCAGCCATCGGTCGGAGTATTATTCCCCGTTTTGCCCCCTCCACTGTCGTAGGTCATCAAGCACATATAGCTCTTGTCTAGGCTGATATTGGCTTCGATCTGGTCAGGCTGTGAAAGCAGGGGAAACTTGGTCCAAGCGAGTCCGGTCGTAGCGACGGTTCGATCGCAGGTCTTGTTTGCAGTGGCTGTATCCCACGACACCGTGCTTGGGTGTTGGGCATACAGTGGCGGAGTCACTCCGCTGGGAGCCGGGGTCGAGCCACTTTGGTTCAGGAGAATGGCGCCTGGATAGTTATAATTGGTGGTGGGAATGGTAATGGCGGTGTAGGTGCATGCGGCGCTCGTGGTGTTTTTTGAGACATGGGAAGTGTACGGCGCTACATTTCCAGAAGGTAAGTGTACATAAGCGGTGCCAAGACTATCTTGGGGCGGGTCTAGAGACATAATGTTTGAGTTTTGAGTAGGATAAGATTCTGCGCACCAGGCGACGTTTCCCGTGGTGGGCTCGCGAGAAAAGTGGAGCGGGGGATCTTGGAACGGAGAAGCTTGGGGGGCGCAGGCTTGGAAAGAAGTATCTTCTTCATAGTGCGGAGTAAAGTTCTGCATGGGGCGAACGTAGCGGTGCTGGTATTCAGAATTGGGGTGGTTTTTATTTATAGTGATGAAGGAAAAAAATGTTTTGTCTGCACTGAGAACGGGGAGGGATGCTGAGCAAGAGTTGCTCGAATCTTGGTTTGGGAATTCAACACCGTCGATATTCTTTCCGTTGACATGAGTGTCGCCTGTACTGACATAACGTGGACTCTTATATACCGTTTGGTAGGCGACGTCATTCGCGTCAAAAAACGCAAACGGGCAGGGTTTTGGTCCTAGCATCGTGTAGGGCTTGAGAGGGTCGGACCCGGTCGGGCCTTTCACCGGTCGGTCGAGAACATAAATCGTATCACTACTTTGGGGGCGTGTCGTGTCGGGTAGCCCAGTCGAATTGAAATAACGAGGATAGATTGCAATATAGCGTCTCAATCTAAAAGTAGGTCGGAGCAGCCCCGAAGAGTCGGCGATACTAGGACAAGTCCCGTCTGCATTGGGCAAAGCTGCAAATCCTAAACAGGAAGAATCGATCGAGTTGGAGCCACCTGTGGTAGTGGTGGTTGTGGGCGTTGAAGAAGAACTTGCACTTGGGAAACAGGTTTGACTCGCTGAGGTAGAAGACCCAATGTCCAGCTGAGTATTTGCAACAACTCCGACTGTAAAAGTATTCGAAGAGGATAGAGCCAGCGCAAAGTTAGAATCGAGTGGCCAAGGTTGATTCTGGGTTCCTAGGGTACCGTTCGAGTTTAGGGATTCTACGACTGTCGGACAAACATAAGAATTGTTAAAAAGATTAATATCCCCGCTTTCGCTCGATCTCACATAAAGATTATAATAATAGGCATTTGCAGAGTAACCCGGGGACGAGGCAGAATTGCAACCCGAATCGCCATAGGTACAGAACTTTGTACCCCAAACTACATTTGAATTGGGATCGATCGAATTGAAAACCTTTAAGCCCGAAGACGGGGTGAAGGTTTCATAGCAAGCATAATGGAGAATATTATCAATATACTGGCCCTGGGCCGTCTGAAACGACCCTGTGACGGAGGCGGTTTTTGTATAGATATAAGGTGCGACTGAAAACGCCCCATTATCTGGATTGGTTGGGTCGGCCACGACAGTAATTCGAATTTGGGTTCCGTCTGGAATTTCGGAACTATACACGTTCGGGAGTGCGCAGGAAACCAGCGCGGGTTGTACCACTGTGACCGAAGTCGTGACGCTTCGTGTATTGGTAGAGGTTGAGTCACTTGGGTTGATTTCGTTCCAAACAAAATTACAATCGCAGAGCTTTTGCGTCTGAGTTCCTGAAACGGAAACGTTGCAATGGTTTGTAATGTTCAGGCTCGTTACGGTCGCCGTGCTAAGAAAAAGGGTGGCGGTCGGGACTGCGGTGCCAGAAGAAGTAGCGCTGCTCGTGCTGGTACCTGTGGCAGACGGGCTGGGAGTAGGACTAGCGGTCGTGGATGCAACCCCAGTGATCGAAACAGTGGAGACCTGATAATTATCAATTGCTGCGGTCGAAGCAGGGGCTGGGGTACTGCTCGCAAGCGAAATTGGAAAGAGGGGTGAGGGGCTATTCGTGCATCCTATGGACAGTGCGAGACACCCTATCATTTCAATCAGAATGGGGATTTTTTTGTTCAGATTACCTTCCGTTTTGGTCATCTTTCCTCCATGATTGAGCCTAATTTGGCTGCAATACGCAAACTGGGAACACTCCCGCTCGATTTGGGTCAGAAGCAGGAGGGTCTCCATTAGTAGCTACACTATGTAATTTTAATCCATAATTGTTAATAGCGTTAGCAAGAAGACAAGTTCCGCTTGGGGCGTTGTCCGGATCAGGAGCATTGCAATCCAGGTCAGTTAAGAATCGGTAAGGTTGGTAGGCTAATGAATTGGAGGATGCCGAGTTGTTTTGCATGTCGGTCAGGTTGATGCTGGGCGGTGTGACTACAAAAAGAAAGTCATAGCGGCCCGATCCCCCGCTGCTGGAAGCATCGAGGTTTGCCGTGCCGATATTGTAGTTAGCTGGGACTTTGACAGTTCCTACCCCTTGTTTTGAGCTACAGGTGTTCATCACGTCGACCTGGGGAGTGACCGAACAGGCCTGTGGGGTGGCAGAAGGAACCGGTATGGGAGCTTCATCGACCCATGCGTCAAAAGCTCGGGAATCCGATCCATTGTTTGCACAGCCAAGTCCTGGGTAGGGGGACGTCGAGGTCCCATCACAAAGGGCATAGCTTGAGGCAGCGTTTCCTTGGAGAGTCACACATTGCTGTGAGCTTGCAAAGATTCGATCCGCGAGGAAGAGATTAGGAGTTCCATAAATAAAGGGATTCGTGGCAGAGTCGAAGCTAGCGTTCGAAAGACTCACCAATCCCGGAGCGCTCAGTGGGCATTCTGTAAAAGTGGGAAAGGTACTGTAACCGCCGCCGGAGTTCGCAACCTGTACATTACCGGGGTTGCAGACCAGGCCTCCGGTATTAGCTATCCCATTTGTACCGCTGGTTGCGTAGTTTCTCTGAGCGAGAGAAGCTCTAAACAACCAAAGCTTCATCCAGTGGTATCCGGACGGAATCGTTACGGTGGTGTCCGGACAGGATTCCTGACCTGTTCCAGTCCCAACAGGAATAGGGGCGGCACCGTAGCCGAGTGAGCCCGTTAATCCAGGAGAAATAACCCCATCTACTTCAGTTGTAAAAACGCCCGCACTTGTTTTTGCCACATAGAAAGTAGATCGGTCGTTCGTGCTGGTAGGAGGGTAAATGACTTTGCTACCTCCCAAGGCAGCCTTACTATAGACAGTGAGATTGGTATGGGTCGTGGCATTGTAAGCCGTGACGGCTGCAGTCGTGACCAAGTACTGGCTCGGGTTGAGGATGGTCGGGCAATTCCAATTTTGAGTATTGGTTAAATTATTGGGATCCGCCAATTGCTGAACGGCTTGGCCAAAGCTCGTGGAATAAAAATCGATCGGATAAGTGAGGTGAGGATCCTCTGATTGAAACGGATCATACATCGTGATGCTGCTCGAATCTCCCTGAAACATGGATCCGATCGTGATGATATCTCTGCACTGATAGCGAACTGGATTGATAAAGCTATTGATATTGGAAAGGTCAACGGAGGCAATTCCGGTTGTCCCAGTAAACGAAAAAACAATGACGTTGCTATAAGTATCGTCTGGTTTGTCATGGATCGCGACGTTCACCGAAGTGACATCAGCGGGAAGTCCCGGGTTATAAGAGCAACGGACTAGGTCATTTTCATGGTAGGTCACGGGGGTAAAAATCTGCTGATTGGGAGCACTTGCACTGCTGTAGCTGTACTGGCATTCGCAGTTCGAGGGTTGTGAAGTAGTGTCGCCGGTTGTGGTGGCTCCACTTACTGTGGTATCCACTCCGCAAACGTTACCAATAGTTCCCGAGCCATCCCCATAGAGATCAAAAATCGAACCCGGGTTGACTCCATCCAAAGCGACACGGCTCAAAGCAAATGCGCCGTATTGTCCAGAGGAAGTGTCGTTAGGGTTACTTGCGGGTACGCTTTGCCCCTGACCGAGAGGATTGATGCTGAGGTTGCTAGTGCAGCCACTGATTGAAACAAGAATAGAGAGGCCCACTAGGCTTGCAGATAAGCCTGTAGGATGCATTCCTTTCGGTTTTTTCTCACGCTCAGCAAAATGCATATGAATAAAAAGATGCAAATTTCATGCATAAAGTTAAATATGCCTAATATTCCTAATGAATTTTGATTTATGGAGCTATTAATTACTTGGAGCTGTATAAAATATTGTCAGGTGGAATCAGATCCTAGGTCTAATTAGCTTAAAAATCGCGAAAAACAGCCTATTTTTGAATATATTTTGAACACCCAATGAAGTGTCAATTAGATTAACATTGTCCAAGTTGTATACACTTTTTAAGCTTGAAATCACTCGGTATTATGAAATGTTCGACGTAATTTACACGAGGAGCAGCTACGAGCTAGGCAGAAATCCCGTCCTCAATAATGTAGCATCAATCAAGATTGCGCTTCCGGAATACCGTTCGACTCGCACGCGGTCGATGGTTGGATCGATCGAGATGGGGAGAAAAACTTCTTCCTGTCTGATTTGTCCGTCTGAAGGTGCAAATACCGCAAGATTTTGAACCACTTCTGGATATTGAGCAGTAGATGAGTAATCGAGTACTCTGGGCTGAGGGCGAGCTTGGAGGGCGGCTTCGGTTTCGCCCGTTCGAATTAAGTGCACCCTGAAATAGGCTGTATCCGCCACTCCTAAAGGTTCATTGTCTGGGCTTGTACTATTTGGGCCCAGCGGGATGAACGTCAAATGTAGAACCAAATTCTCGGTGGGTCCGAGTGTACTTCGATCGATATCGAAATAAATACCGCCTACCAGAAGTTTTGAAATCGTAGGATCGGTGCTGTAAATTGGCCCTGAACTGGTACAGGAACTGTCCGTCAAAGTATAGTAACCAGAATTATATCCCGTGCTCGGTATAAAGACATTTGCTGCCTCGGCCAGTTGAGTGGGCGGCGTCTGGCCGGCAAGTTGGTCTGTATTCCCAAAGACCGTGACGAGGTTCCAATAATAGCAAGGGAAACTTCCAGTCGTGATCGCTGGGATATTCATAGCAGGAAAACCGCTTGAGGTCGCTTGCTGCACTCGATAGGCGGTCCAGACTTCAGGGATCTGTTGGGAAGTTGAGTCGGCGTAATTTAGAGTTTGGGTGAGTAATACGCCGTTATGGTCATAGCCTCCCGTGAGGATGACGGAGCTGGAGTGTGCATCAAAAGCAAGCGAGTGTCCATAACGAGCCGAAGGCGAAAGAGAACCGGAGCAGGTTGGGATTTTTGCCCAGGTGCCATTGAGAGCTGTGCTGCTGACGCTAACGCTGGAGGGAGGAGTAAATTCGTAGATTCCATCCAGGACAGTTTGATGGGTCCCGTCCGTGATCGCTATTGAGGAAGCCGGGTACGAGCTGGAGCTTCCAGCGGGCGAAATTCCTCCGAAGAGCAGGATCAGATCATGAAGAGTGTCATAGGTTGCTGCACCCAAGTAAGATCCCGTAACGGTAGGATCCACACCCGTGCCTGTCGGGCTCTTCAAGAGCCAGCGTCCCGCATAAAAGTGCAGTGGCCCAACTGCGGCAGGATTATCGGTGGCATCATAGGCATCGCAGCTTGCGTCATCCGGGGCAGGTACTGCCGTTCCGAGTTGACTTGTGGGATAGGGTTTTTCTCCAGGTGATCCGACGCAGAATTTATAGACTGAATTGAGCAATTGAAACGATCCGTCCTTCTTTCTCCCACCAAAATAGAAAACTTGCGGAATAGTAAGTTGAGTCGGAGTATCTGTGACAAGATGATTTGTTCGAGAGAGCGTTCGGGTGATCATAACTCCTCCGGAGGACGGAGGAGGGGCGAGAGTTTGCGTGAGTGGGTCCGTGACAGGGGCCGATGCTCTGGCATCAAATTCACTGATTGAAGTGTTTGAGAGAATGCCTGAGCTGTAAGCGGCAGAATCATAGCGAGTACCCAGGAGTTGGACCAAATTCCAGCTAGAATTATCAAAATCGTAAATCCAGGTGTCTCCCAAAGTAGGTGGCACGAAGGACCCGGACGACCGTTGTGGAACTTGCATTCCTGTCTCGCCACCAAAAAGGAGGGCTCGGTGGTGACTTTGGCCGGTGTCGTTATCTGTATAGTCAATGGGGGCGCTGGCTGCGAGGGTTCGTGGAGGGAATTCGTTTACCTGCTGCCAATGCCCTCCTCCTTGATTTGCCGTCGGATCAAACATCCATCGATCAGCGAAGTAGGAGATTCCGTCAGCGGTCCCCCCTTGCATGAAGAGTCCAAAGGAACAGGGGCGCTGAGAGCTGGTGCAAGTAGGTTCAAAGGGAGGATTAAAATAGTTATAATTCGCTTCTGCCATGCGATGGGATCTTCGAGGAGGGGGGCAGTTAGGGTAGCAGGTGAGGCCAGTCGTCGCGGTGAGAGCTCTCCACGCAAAGGTGCAGGAAGCAGTGGTTGCTTTGCCGCAACCTGCTGAGGTGATGCTGAGTTCCCAGATGTCGGACACGGCGCCTAGCTGAGAGGAACTATATCCTCCAAAGAGATAGAATTTTCCTGTCACGTGACTAAAAACTAAGCTGGCATTGGCGAGACCGCTCGGTCCTCCCAAGGGTACTACGGACCCCCAAGCGGGAGATTCGGGTGTGGTCCCTGAGTTTTTGTAGAGGTAGTAGATTTTGCCAGAAGTATCCGTTTGGCCGGGCTGGTTCATGCCACCCAACGCGACGATGAGGGGATTCCCTTGGGAATCTAGCCCCCGTGCCGCAGCCAGCCCTGCATTGGTGGGGACAGTTCCGGTCATGGGGACTACCGTAGGATAGGTGCCGGAGGCTGCGGGATCGACGCCAAAAATCCAGTATCGACCTGGGTTTCCGGGCGAAGGCCAGTAGGTGCAAGTGGTGGAGGAGGCGAGGTAGCTCCGGCAATCGGCGCCTCCGAAGTAGACCACTTGGTTGGAAGCGTTATTTAATGCCGATGTAGGTACGGGGAGATAGGTGGCGGGAGCGCTCGGAAGCAAATTGGGAGAGGTTCCGACGGCCAGATCAATTCCTGGTAGTAGGACCCCGCCACCAAACCACGGAGTGGTGCTCGGAGCGGATCCATCTTGAATATGAACCCATTCGATGGGAGTGGCTCCGTAGTACCCTGAGTCGATGAAGTTAGAGAGAGAAGAAAAATTTGAAGAATAATTTTCAGCAGTCTGGTCAAAAGAACCAGAATTTGCCGGAAATTTGAAAGGAGGTGTTGGATTGGATAAAAACCACTTCACTCCGATTTGCATATCGCCTGAGTCTTGATTGTTGGCGTTCGTATTTAAGTCGCCGACCGGACTAGCATAGCCGTAAAATCCTCCCGCGACTAAAGGGTAACCCGTCCCTGCCTGGTTGGAGCTCCCGTAGGGAGGAGCGGTGATGCTGCTAGGACTCGATGTTCCATTCCAGAGATTGATGCCGAGTCCGACTCCTCCTCCACTGGGGGGGCGGTTGTTATTGAGTCCGACCATTCCAAAGTTAATTGCAGTAGCGATCTCCGTGGTGCCAGGGGTACCCGTTGGAGCTCGAAAGAGGGCAGGAGACAGGCCACTATAGGGGATTGAAATATTGGACGGATAGGAATTGCTGGCCAATTGCACTGGGTAGCTATCAATCCATTGAGAGGGATAAGAAGCTTTTTGTGAATCGTTGCCCTGATAATTTCTAATCGAGTTTTTTGCACTCAAACCGTCCATGTATTCTGGACCGTAGGTTGGATTAAATCTTCGACTACTGATGCAGACTCCATTGAGGCAGGGGCCGTAGCCTCCGACCGTCCAGATGCGATCCGTAGTATCAATATTGCTCCCTGAAGAGCCATTAATCACCTGGCCAGTAGTACTCAATTGAGCGATTGCAGTTCCTGGTATTGCACTGTAGCCAAAGAGCGCACGCCCTAGATCTGTTTTCTGAAACTGGAGGAGAGTCGCAGGAGTTGCTTCATTGTAGCTGAGAGTTCGTTCCAAGGAAGCCGACACAACCGCGTTTACGATCGGGCCGGTCCAGGATTGGGTTTGATTATTGTAAATCCAAGTGTCATAGGTTGCCGCGCCCGGGTTGCCCGAGTTCATTCCTGTTAAGAAAGTGGAACCGCCAAACACCATGAGTTTTTTAATGAGAAAACTATAAACAGCTGAAGCTCCCGAAAGAGACTGGGGGCCAGTCGATCCGGAGGGAGGCGTGACATTGGCCCAAGAAGAGATGGGAGTGGTGGAACTCGAGATGCCAGGAGCCAGACTTGTACCTGCCGCGGAAGCTGGGAGCGAATTGACCGAAAGGGCATACATCGCTGAGACGGAGCCGACTCCTCCCACTGTAACCAGGGAGCCTCCAAAATTAGAAGGCACTCCGTCAATTGCGCCGTAATCAAAAACAGCACAGCTAGAAACAGGAGGGGCTGCCGTGCCCGTTCCGAAAGAACAAGTGGCAGAGTTGGATTCGCCGACGAAGGAGGCATTTGCATCGGTGATATCCAAGGAAACATTTTTTATGAATGCCGGCTGGATCGTGACACCATAGGAGGTCGCGTTGAGGTTTGCCGGAAGTGGCGAAGGTGTCAAATTAGAAGTCAAAGCAAAGGAATCGTAATAGGTTCGCGCGTCCCCGACACAGCCGGAAGCGTTAGGATCTGAAAGCGTGTAGAAATTTGAAAAATTAAAATTGACTGTCGTACCGGGTAGGGTCTGGGCAATGGCACCTTGGGCTGAGGTGGTGGCCGTTGGGCTAGCGCTGGAGGTGGGCTGGAGTCCTGCGGCACATCCGGAGATCAAGACGCAAGCGAGGATTCCGACCAGAATGATCGAGCAGAGGGAGGCTCCGTCCCGACCTTCGCTCAAGAGGGCCTTCAGGCCCGGGTTGATTTTTAAGTTAAGGCAGTCCCGTCGTAAGCCCATGGTCACATCCTGAAAAATGTGATGGAGTAGAATACCATTCCAGCGCAAAGAGGAGAGCTTCCTTGACAACGACTAGACAAGGTCGTGAGGCTCGGGAAAGAGGATTGGGTTCTGCTCATCTGAAAAATTCTAAGGCCTGAATCTGATGCCACCGGGAGAAAGATCTGCTTAGTGGCTAGATTGACTCCCGATACTTGAGAGGTGACAGCGGCTTGCATAGGCGGAACAACGAGGAGATACGGTTGGAGTACCTCGGTCACCGAGTGTTTGAGATAGGATCGCCACGTAAAGTCAGAACAAAGTTCTGGAGAAAACGTTCCATTCGAAAAGCAAGTCAGGGGATTTGCGGGAGCAGGGTCGAGGGCCGCGGAGGCGTATTCTAAAACAACGAGAATATTTTCGGTGGGATCCATTTGCGTTCTATCAAACCCAGCTCGAATATAAATTCCGTCAGTATAAGCCCCCGTTCCGGCCGCGGCTGTTCCAGAGCTACCGTTATTGACTGAACAGTCTACTTCGCTGACTCTAAAAGTTCCGGTAGAAACTCCGCACTTGGAATAGGTCCATCCGCTGCTCCCTGGACCCAGGTAGCAGTTATTGTTGGCATCATCTCCTACAGAGAACCGAGCACAATCAGGATTCGCAGCCGCCGTATTCTGGGCACCGCTGATGCCAATTTCCAGAAAGGTCATCCAAGCTGGAAACGTTCCTTGTGGGATTTCAGTCCCGTCCGGATTGTAATATCGGGTTGCTCTAAACCCGAAGGCTGGGGGACCATCGCCATCCACAGTAGGCTGGGCGGAATTTCCAGCCCCTACAAAGCTCCCATTCGTGGAAGTATTATTCAAAAAAAATTTAACAGCCCGCGCAGCCGATCCCGATGCCGTCGAGGTAGGGGATGGTGACGCCGTCGGTGTGGTTGTAGCGATGGGAACGACAGTGGAGGAGTCAGAGAAGCAACCGCTCAATGCGATTCCTGCGAAGGGCAAAAGTGCGAGCTTCATTTTTAAGATAGTTGAACTCATTCATATTCTTATCGGAAACTCGGGCTTTGAATTGAGCAGTTTTGGCGCAGCCTAACGCCTTTCCGGCGCCTTGCTCACGTCCAGCCAGAGATCTTGCATTTGCTGGACTCGAGGGTCCTTCGGTGCGATATCATTCGCAAATTTCATCGAAGTTTGAAGATTCTGCAGTGCGATAAGGCCCCAGGTGTCCCTGGTTTGGATTGCATTTTTGGAGAGAAGGTGGGAGGTGCCTGAAAGATGAAAATAGGAATCAAAGCTGGCAGGGTCCACTGAGATTCTTGAGACCAGTAGGCTCTGGATTTGAGCCAGGTGCTCAGCCAGTGTTTTTGAGTCGTGGATGTCTTTGAGTTCACCGAGCTGAACGTTCTCAAGCTCGCGGTTGACCCAGGCTCTCCCTGGCTCGAGATCTGTAAAGCTCCGCATACTCCGAATGCTGTTTTGAAGAGTCTTGAAGGCTTCTTCCCCTCTTGCTCGGGTCGGTCTGTTAAGAATGATGGTCTGCTGAACTCCCTTTTGGTTCACCAAGATAAAGCGATCTTCGGCGAAGGTTGAGTTGGATGCGCTGAGGTAAATTCCGTGGGCTTGGTCTTCCGGGGGGAGGACGGGGTTTTCTACATCAAACCACTTCAAAGTCCATTCCAAGGGGTGGGTGTTGGACAGGCGTTTTCCGAGGTCTCTTTGCATCTCCTGAATGTGCCGTTCCAAAGTATTCTTGCGAAGGATGAAACACCCAAGTGTATTTGTATTCAAAAGGCATTCTTTGACTCCAATGGGGGACTTCGCGTCAGGGGGTGTTCTGGGGCCTTCAAAGGTGACCTTTACGTCAGGAATTTGCCAGTGCGCGATAATGTGCCCCACAAATTTCGAGGGGGGCCCTTTTTCGTAGGGCAGAGTGAGAAAAATAGGCTTGCCCTGAAACGTTTTTGGCCAGCCGCCCAGCGTGTAGAAGAAAGGCGTGATGAGGAATTCGTCTGACGCAGGAATATAGGGTTCCATGCGCCAAACTGTGGCCTCTTGCCAGATCGGATGTTTGAGAATTCCTTCTTGAAATGCCCAACCCAGAGCGAAAAAGCTCAGGGTGCTCAAAAAGCTTCCCGTGAAAAGCTTCCCCGCGGAAATAAAAGGTTGATTCCTTTTTTTGATCTGCCAGCAGCGCTCCCCCAGTGTTCTTTCTAAAAATCGCTTTTGAGGGATCCAATAGAGTGCAGCGATTAGGGCAAAGATGCCAAGCACCTGAAAGGAAGGGAAGGGCGCAATTCGGAGCAAGTTGATGCCCAAAATCGTAAGAGAAAGGACAATGGAAGCATCTATTAATATTGAATATATTATGAATTTTCTGGAGGCGCGTCGATTTACAACGCTATGCCCTCGGATCTCAGGTTGCGTTAATTGAGTTTCTGTCACGTGGCTTGCTTGACTCCTGGTTTGGCGCGGTTACACTTAAACTATTACACAAGAAACTGTTGGAATCAAATTATGATCTGGCTGACACGACTCAACGGAAACCGGTTCGTTTTGAACAGCGACTTGATCAAATCAATGGAATCTACACCTGATACCGTCATTACTTTGACTCAAGGTGAAAAGCTGATGGTGAAAGAGAATGTCGACCGGGTGATTCAACTCACGATCGACTATCGGCGAAAGTTGTACGAAGAGGGGCCAAAGGCGGAAGGATAACGAATGGATATCGTATCGCTCGTAGGAACGTTTTTGAGTTTTGGCAGTGTCATCGGAGGGCAGCTCTTAGAAGGGGGGCACCTCAGTCAAATCATGCAGGGCACGGCCGCACTCATCGTGCTTGGGGGTACCATCGGTGCGATGTTTCTCTCATTTCCAGTGCAAGACGTGAAGAAGGCGTTTCAAATGCTGCCCTCCGTCTATATCAATGTAGATATGGACGTGCGACCTACGATTGAGGAAATTATTCGCATTGCCACGATTGCTCGTAAAGAAGGCGTGCTGGCTGTAGAAGGGCAACGCGATTCCATTCAAAATCCTCTGTTTAAGAAAAGTATCAAATTTGTGATCGACGGGTTTGAGCCAAACACTGTGAAGGAAATTATTGATACGGAAATCTACCTTCAATTTGAAGAAGAAGAAAACGCCGGAAAGGTTTTTGAAGGTGCAGGGGGTTATGCTCCCACCGTCGGTATTATCGGGGCCGTGTTGGGGTTGATTCACGTGATGGCCATGTTGAATGAACCTTCTAAAATCGGGGAAGGTATCGCAGTTGCGTTCGTTGCCACGGTTTACGGGGTGGCCTTGGCGAACCTTCTTTTTATTCCTTGGGGCACAAAGATGAAACGAAAGGCTAACCAGAGAATGATGCTGAAGGAAGTGGTTAAGCTGGGGGTGGTAGGAATTCAAGAGGGTCTTAATCCTCACTTTCTTCAGGAGAAGTTAGAAGTGTTCGTAGAAGAGCATTTGAAGCATGCGGCGGGTGGGAAGGCTTAGAGAGCTCGCAGTAAAGTCTTTACTGGGAGCTTGTCCTTGAAAGGTACTTATAGATGAGAAAGAAGCATCCTGAGCACGTGAATTTGGAGCGCTGGTTGGTTTCCTATGCGGATTTTATTACGCTTCTTTTCGCGTTCTTTGTGATTATGTATGCCCTTTCTCAAGCGGACATGATCAAGTTTAAGAAATTCACAGAGGGCGTTCATAAGGCGTTCTCATCGGGTCCCATGGGGATGGTGGATATGGGCGGGAGTTCCGGCGGAAAGACCGTGAGCCTTCTCGAGAACGCCGAGGCTCCCGGGGGGAGGGCCATGAACCTTCCTGCGGGTAAGACGAATACTTCTGCCGACCCGGATCCACAGCTTCAAGAAGTCAAGGAAATGCTCGAAGAAACCGTGAGCTTGGAGCTTGGGAGCGCAGACACGGCAGAAAAGCTGCAACTTCAGTTCGACAGTCGTGGGTTGATTGTGAGAGTGGCCACCAAGGACTTTTTTGAACCTGGAGAGGTAGAAGTCCGAGATGATCTTCGTCCGATTCTGGATAGAATTGGAAGAGTTTTGAGTAAGAGTCATCGATTGATCCGGGTGGAGGGGCATTCGGATAGTGCTGAAGCAGAGCCGGCAGGATATCTCTCGGATTGGGAGCTTTCTTCCGCCCGAGCTGCTTGGGTGGTGAAGTACTGGATTCAGCGCTTTGGCTTTGATCCTACCCGCTTGGCGGTGGCTGGCTATGCTCATTTTAGACCTCTGACTCAGAAGGCCGATCCGATTGAAAGAGCTAAGAATCGTCGGGTTGAAGTCATCATTCTGAATAATCAATACGAAACGCCATGATCACGAAAAAGACCGGAACCCTGGCGATGGGGTTGTTTGCAGCTTGTCTTGTTTTTGGGTCGGAGTGTCATTCT
>Ga0206829_10174_pt1 | contig 22641 bp, 22 predicted proteins | sample Alteio_BWOrgCont_75_FD_152862 | JGI IMG/M metagenome (GOLD analysis project Ga0206829, IMG submission 152862) | Enriched cells from forest soil in Barre Woods Harvard Forest LTER site, Petersham, Massachusetts, United States -... | ecosystem: Environmental > Terrestrial > Soil > Temperate forest >... | reverse complement strand
TCGAGAGACGGCAGACCGCGTTTTACACAGTTTGCCGACTTTGGCGGCATTTAAACATCTGAGTAATGAGGAAGTTCATAGTACTCCCCAAATTCTTTTTCAAGCAGGCGAGGCCTTGGGGGAGATTGCTGAACTTCTAGATCACAACCCACACCTCAGCAGCGAAGGAATTCATTTTTACAATAAATGTGCAAGCGACAACGAATATCCTTCGAGTGTTCGAGCGCTCTGCTTTTCGCATCTCCAAAAATTAGACCCCCATGGAAAGCATGAGAACAGCGTCCCTCCAGAGGTTCGTGAACTAGCCGATGACCTATAGGAGCCCAGGGTTTTCGGTTCGCCGAACACGAACTTTTCCCGCTAAGCCCCCGGGGGGTACCCGCATTTAGTTCGCTTTCGACGAACCAATTATTTAATTTTGGCTTTTTTCTTCCGAGTACTCTTCGTTTTCTTGAGCGAGCGCTCGACAAAGGAAAGAGTCTTCTTAAGGCGTGCCACGTGAGCGATCCCGGTGCCTGGGATCGTCTGTGGGGCAGTCGTAACTCCAATGATAATCCCGGTGGTTGGCGCACGAATCTGAGTCACCGTTTTTCCGAAGGGGTTGAGTATGGAACCGAGAATATCGCCTTCGTAGACTAGATCTCCAGGCTTTACAATGAGATCCAGTATTCCGCCCTTTTCGGCTCGAACCCAATCACTCGCTTTGACGATGACTTGAAACGGAGGTTTGGGTTCACCCGTATCGTCCCACATCCCCATGGCGGCCAGTACATTCAAAACGCCACGTAATCCGATAAGAGAAACTTTCTGAGAAAATCTGCCGGTTTCTCCAGCTTCAAAGAGAATAGTCGGTACACCAGCATCAGTCGCTTCTCTTCTGAGTGAGCCCCGCACCCCAGCTTGATCAATTAATACAGTCGCTCCAAAAGCTCGAGCCAACTTTTTCACTCGTTGATGAGTCATATCCCCTCGGATATGAGGTAGATTTAAACGCCCGCTTGCAGCGGTATGAAGATCAATTCCAAAATCACATTTTTCTATGATTTCTCTGAATATTCTAGCGGCAAATCTCTCCGCATTATTTCCCTTCCTATTTCCGGGAAAAAAGCGATTGAGATCCCTGTGGTAGGGTAGATACCGAGATTGAGTCAGAAATCCTGGAATATTAATAACCGGAATCGCAATCAAAGTGCCAGAAAGCTTTTCATGATCAATATCAAAAATTAAACGTCGAACGATATCTGTCCCGTTGATCTCATCCCCATGAATCGCGGCACAGACAAAACCAGTCGGCCCCGGATTTCGCCCCCGCATTACCGTCACGGGGATTTGGATGCCACCTGAAAGAAAAGATTCCGAGACTTTCAGATAGATTTCGCGAGTTTCCCCTGCTGCTACCCGGATACCACTAATGGAAAAGACACTGTTACTTGAGTCCATCTCCTATCTAGTATAGAAAATTAACATGAAAACAGGAAGGCGGAGATTAACAGAATCCCAAATAGCCCACGTAGGAAGTACCCCTGCTCAGACCGTAAGCCAGAAAAATGACCCTATTGGCGACCCAACTGAAAATTCGGGTATTAAAAAGCGTCAAAATAAAGCTAAAAAAACCAAAAGCTCTGTCTCCAGAAGTGTTACCTCCCACCGAAGACAGCGAAAATGATGCCGAAACCTTGGACGAAACCGAAAAATCTGAAGATTTCATCGCAGAAAATGAAGACCCCTCGGAAGACGAAATTGCCTCAAGCCTCCCGGCCAAAGCATCCAACCCTGAACCTGACATAGAGCCAGCTGCCGTATCGACGTCGCAAACAGATCCTCTACGAAGATATATGGAAGAAATTCGAAAATATCCTCTTCTAGAACCCCATGAGGAATTTTCGCTTGCCATGAAACTCAAGCAAGATGGCGACATGAGCGCAGCAAAAGCATTAGTGTCCGCAAACTTACGCCTTGTTGTCAAAATCGCTTTTGAATACCGAACTTTCTATTCCAACCTTTTAGATTTAATTCAAGAAGGAAATATTGGTCTGATGAAAGCCGTCTCCAAATTCGACCCCACCAAAGGCGCCCGCTTAGGCTACTATGCTTCCTGGTGGATTCGTTCGTACATTCTCAAATACCTTTTAGATAATTTCCGCCTAGTCAAAGTTGGAACGACCCAAGCCCAAAAGAAGCTCTTTTACCACTTAATGCGTGAAAAAGAGCGGCTAGAAGCTCAGGGCCTTCTAGCAGGGCCTAAACTTCTGGCCGAAAAGCTCAATGTACGAGAAAAAGACGTTGTAGAGATGGAACAGCGACTCTCCGGTCATGGGGCTGAAATGTCGCTGGATACCCCTGTCGAAGGAAACGATGGAGGCAGGGCGACATCACACCTAGACTTGCTTGTCGACGGGCAAGAAAACGTGGATGACGTTCTCGCAAGAGATGAACTTTTAAGGCTTTTACACAATCAGCTGCCAGCATTTCAAAAGACCTTGAATGACAAAGAGCAATGTATCCTTAAAGAACGCCTTTTAGCCGAAGAGCCAAAAACTCTCCAAGAAGTAGCTGACCTTTATGGTCTTACCCGCGAACGAGCACGGCAAATTGAAGCTAAAGTAATTGAAAAACTTCGAGAATTCCTGAATTCGAGCTTGTAACCGGTCATTAACTAATAGTTTCTCCTTTACATCTGGCAGGGCCTCATGTTAGTTCCTGACTAAAATAAATAGTAGATAAAGTAATTATTTATAAAATTAATCATATTGCTTAGGTAAAAATCATGGCAGGAAAAACAGCAGTTAAGGAAAAAAAGGCCGGAATCATTAAGAAGCACGCTCTTAGCTCAAGTGATACAGGGTCACCAGAAGTTCAGGTTGCCCTTCTTACAGGCCACATAAACGAATTAAACGAGCATTTTAAAACTCATCCAAAAGATCACCACTCCCGTCGTGGCCTTCTTAAAATGGTTGGTCAACGTCGTAGACTCTTGAATTACTTGAAGGTTTCAGATCAAAGACGTTATACTTCATTAATTCAATCTCTCGAATTGAGAAAGTAAGATTCAAACTGAATCCGTCGTTTCTTATTGAGATTATTATTTCATAGCGCCTTGCGAGTTCCTGAGGGAGCCCTTCGATGGGTTATCTTATCCTTTGCTTATTGGCGCATATTCCCGGGAGGGTATTATGATTCATCGTGTATCTTGTGAAATGGGCGGCAAGACGCTGACCATCGAAACAGGCAAATTAGCAAAACAGGCAGATGGTTCCGTTTTTGTCAGCTACGGCGACACTCGAGTGCTCGTCACAGCTTGTTCCAACAAAGAACCTCGCAAAGGCGCTGACTTCTTTCCATTGACCGTAGAGTTTTCAGAAAAATTTTATGCAGCGGGCAAAATCCCTGGCAGTTTTCATAAGCGTGAAGGCCGCCCCACACAGGAAGCAACTCTTTCTGCTCGTATGATTGACCGCCCTATCCGCCCTTTATTTCCAGAAGGTTACTTTCACGACACTCAAGTTGTTGCTTCGGTTTTGTCAGTAGACGCTGAAGCAGACGTGGATGTTGCTGCAGCCGTAGGCGCTTCTGCGGCACTTCATATTTCTGATATTCCTTTTAACAGTCCAACCGCAGCCTGCAGAATGGGTAGAATCAATGGCCAATTCGTGGTCAATCCTACTTGGAAGCAGATTGATTCCGGTGAAACCGATATGGAAATCTTGATTGCAGGCACCAAGAACGCCATCATGATGGTCGAAGGCGGCGCTCGAGAAATTCCTGAAGACGAAGTTCTGGAAGCCATTATTCGGGGCCATAAAGAAATTCAAAAAGTTGTTGAAGTCATCGACGAGCTGAGAAAGCTCTGTGGAAAGCCAAAGCGAGAATTTACTCCAGAAGCAATTGAAGCGACCATTAAAACTAAAGTAGAAACTCAAGCTAAAGCCGCTATTCAAAAAGCCCTTAAAACAAAAGAAAAGCATACTCGTTATGAGCTCGTTGGAGCCGCAAAGAAGGCGACCGTAGAAGCTCTAGTTCCAGCATCCCTTGTTGAAACAAAACCAGACGAAGCAAGCAAATTGGAAGGTGACGTCAAGACAGCTTTTGACCTTCTTCAATACAATCTCATGCGTGAGATGATTTTGAGCGAGAAGGTACGTATTGACGGAAGAGATACAACCACAATTCGCCCGATCTCTGTCGAGGCCGGACTTCTCCCACGTACCCATGGCAGCGCCCTTTTTACACGTGGAGAAACCCAAGTTCTTGCAACAGTGACCTTTGGCACTTCGGATGATGAACAAATTGTAGATACAATGTTTCAAAATTCGATGAGAAAATTCATGCTCCATTATAACTTTCCTCCGTTCAGCGTTGGAGAGACTGGACGTATGGGTGGACAAAGTCGGCGTGAAATTGGGCATGGCGCATTAGCTGAGAGATCAATCAAAGCAATGATGCCTGCTTATGAAAAATTTCCATACACCGTTCGCCTTGTTTGCGAAACTTTGGAAAGTAATGGATCTTCTTCTATGGGATCCGTTTGTAGCTCCTCCATGGCACTCATGGACGCAGGGGCTCCTTTTGCTAAGCCAGTAGCTGGAATTGCTATGGGACTGATCAAAGAAGGAAGCCGCGTTGCAATCCTTTCAGACATCCTAGGTGACGAAGATCACTTGGGCGATATGGATTTCAAAGTAGCTGGAACAAAAGACGGCATCACCGGCATTCAAATGGATATTAAAATTGAGGGCGTCGACGAACAGATTATGAAGTCTGCGTTGGCTCAAGCTCGCCAAGGCAGACTCCATATTTTGGGAGAAATGTCTAAAGCGATTGAAGCACCTCGAACTGAAATGTCGAAATTCGCGCCCCGTATCACCACAATCTCTGTTCCAGTGGACAAGATTCGTGAAGTCATTGGCTCAGGTGGTAAGGTTATCAAGGATATCATTGCTCAAACTGGATGCAAAATTGACATCAACGATGATGGCAAAGTGAATATTGCATCCAATGATGGCGTCGCAGCTCAAAAAGCAATCGACATCATCAAGAGTATTATCGCTGAAGTAGAAGTCGGCAAAATCTATAAAGGTTTTGTTAAGAAGATCGTAGACTTTGGTGCATTTATTGGCGTGCTTCCCAATCAGGATGGACTATTACATATTTCTGAAATTGCACATGAACGAGTCAACAACGTCCTCGATTATTTAAAAGAAGGCGACGAAGTTGAAGTCAAGGTGATCGAAGTAGACAAAGCCGGTAAGATCCGATTGTCTAGAAAAGTACTTCTCCCAGCACCTGAAGGTCACGCACCTCGCGCGGGTGGTGGAGAAAATCGCGGCGGTGGCGATAGAGACCGTGGACCTCGCCCTTTAAAGCGTTAAAGCACCACTTTTAAATTAGGTTAATGCTTAGCATCATGCCGAACGATGTCGAGTTCAAGCTTACTTTTCCGCCTGTCAGCAAATTGAGATAGGGATTGAGCATAATGGAGGGAGTGATTTCCCATGCAACTCCAGGCTCCAAATCAGTCCCATCACTATTTAATGAAAAGAGCTTTTGACCTAATGTATGACTTGCATACATTTCATAGAGTACCGTGATGCTCACCTTGGGTGACACTTGGTAGTTGATATTGGGAGCCAAGTAGAACTCTAGATCATCGCCCGCGGGTTGCCAGTAGTAACGTCCTTGGTAGGTAATGATTTTCTGATGACCGAAGAAATTGGCGCGCTGTGAAAAATAGAGCCCAAGCATAAACTTGCTTTGGTCCACCTGGTAGGTGCCGGCTTCAAAGAGTTGTGCGCCTAATTTTTCATTCATTTGCTGCGAGAGTGAAGACAGCGGGAAGTGAATTCGAAAATCACCGTATAAATTAAATCCACCCACATGCACCAAAGAATTGTAGGCCAACCTCAAAAACGGGTCTTGAACATCCAAAGATTGAGGCGCGACGGGTTGCCAAGTCCAATAACCTGTCGCAGCTAAGCTGAGTTGGTCCGAGAAATTATGGGAAAAGGTTGCAAAGTTTCGGACAAGAAGTGGATGATCATGGTCCGGCTTCCCCCCCAGGTCAGGTTGATAGCCGGTGGTAGGATTGCCTACAGATGGGCCATAGAAAATTCCAAAATAGTTAATATTCAATAAACTATATTCAGGTTGATTTTCCTGAGGCACCACGTTCGTCAAAGATTCTCCGGCTGAAATTTCTCCATCCGGCGCATCATCTGCGTAAGTATGTTGGGCAAGTAGCGCCGCAAAGATAGTCACTAGCGTCACAGAAAACATCCGCATGGAGACTTTCCCCCTGCGGATCAATAAAGCAAGCAGCCTGCCAACTGTACTACTACCCTCAAAATTCTTTTTGCCGCGGCATCAACCCTCGGGGCCTATTCACGTTTGCCTCTTGACACCCCTACGCCACGTCAGCTAACCACCACCTTCCATGGCGAAGGCACCAAGTGGAATTCTAATCAGCTTTGAGGGAACAGAAGGATCAGGGAAATCTACTTTGATCCGAACACTGTCGAAACTTCTCGACCAAGCCGGTTACACGGCAATTCAGACGCGGGAACCGGGTGGAAGCCCCGTCGCGGAGAAAATTAGGTCGATCTTACTTGAGATGTCACCTAAGAATTTACCTGATCACACGATGAATCCTTGGACCGAGCTATTGCTCTACGAAGCAGCGCGGGCTGAGCACACGGCAAAGACGATCGTGCCCGCACTCGAAAGAGGGGAAATAGTCATTTGTGATCGGTTCACTGATTCAACACTTGCTTATCAGGGACATGCTCGCGGTCTCCCGTGGAAACAAATTCGAACATTGAATCGTATGGCCACTTTTGGGATCAAGCCGGATCTCACTTTCTTTCTCAATATTGATCCTGCAGTCGGACTTCGTCGAGTTCAAGATCCGAATCGTTTTGAAGCGGAAGGCCTGGAATTTCAAAAAAAAGTGAGAGCGGGATTCGTGAAAGTTCGTGCAGAAGAACCAAAACGTTGGATTACTTTAAATGTTCAAGATCGTTCTCCTGACGATCTCGCAAAAGCTGTGTTAATGTCACTTCTCAAAAGGCTTTCAAATCGGATGAAGCAGAACTTAAACTGCCGAAGGAATTTAAAATCGAGTAGTACTCATGGCTAAAGTAAAATCGACAGCCCAGACATCAGAAACTTCCCCAAGCTCTGGGATTCACGGGTCTGAAGCGAGCGTCCTTCCGAAAGCCATTCTCGAGCACCACGAAAAAGTTTTACTCAATCCAATGACAGAGTGGTGGACTCGAAACCAGCTCCCGCCGGTGCTTTTACTGACTGGCCAAGCAGGAGTGGGCAAGAGGTCTGTTGCTTATTTTCTGAGTCAGTGGATATTTTGTGAGGCCGTTGGATTCGGCCAGAATATACGCCCTCCCGAGACAAGACCCATTTTGAAACCCTGTGGAAGCTGTGGCCCATGCTTGAAGTTTACTTCTGGTCAAGATGTCGACTTCACGGAAGTCCTCTCAGATTCAAATGAAGACGAAAAGGATCATCATTCAGGGACTCTAAAAATTGATCAATTCCGGAAACTGAAAACGACAGCTGGATTTGGCGCGCACGATGGGACTTACAAAATTATACTGATACCCAATGCAGAACGGATGACTCCGCAAGCCTCCAATTCAGTTTTAAAACTTCTCGAAGAGCCGCCTGCCGGCTGGATCTTTTTGCTTACTGCAAATGATCCTTCGCTGCTCTTACCAACGCTCGTGTCTCGGTGCCAAATCATCAGACTTAAGCCAATCCCAGAAGGGAAGCTACAAGAACTCCTGGCACTTTCAGGGGTTGATTCCAAAAGGCAGAAGATTTGCTCCGAGTTTGCGCAAGGAAGTTGGCGCCGCGCCGTCGAATTGTCCTCAGATGAGATCTGGAAGCAAAGATCAGAAATTCTGAGATTTTTAAAAGAACCTTCTACTCAGCTCCAACCGCTCATCGATTGGACTTCACAAGAACCATCTCATTTCGATATTCTCCTGGATCTCTTAGAACAAGTCACGATGGAATTGATTCGATCGAGTGTTTCAAATGACGCTAGTTCTTCAAGTGAGCTTTCCTCACACATTCAACAAGTGATTCGAACAAAGGGTAGCGTCTTGGCCGCGCGCTCATTCTGGTTTGATCGAGCCGAAAATATCGCTCTTACTAGGCAAGAGTCGCAGACTCCGATGAATAAGAAAATTTTAATTCAAAATCTACTACTCCCCTGGCTAAGCCCATGGGTAGAACCAGATAGGGGGTCACGTCCATGATCAACACCATGATCTCTCTCAAGAAGCTGAGTAAACGTTTTCATGATCACTGGGTTTTTAGAAACATTTCTCTGGATGTTGAAGACAAAGAATCGGTTGTGCTGATCGGCCCGTCAGGAAGCGGCAAAAGTATCCTTCTCAAAATTATTGCCGGACTCCTCGAAGCGGACGAGGGAAAAGTAACTCTTGGAAAACGGAATATTGGAATGCTTTTTCAAAAAAATGCCCTCTTCGATTCCCTTACCGTAGAAGAGAATCTACTTTTTCCCCTACAGGAAAGAAAAAAAATATCGGGCGCACCTGCTAAAGAAAAGGCCGCTTGGTTTCTCAAAGAAGTAGGACTCAAAGGTTGCGAGAATTTGTTTCCTGACGAAATTTCAGGCGGAATGCAAAAACGCCTAGGAATTGCGCGAGCGTTAGTTGTGGAACCTGAGATCATTCTCTACGATGAGCCTACTGCGGGACTCGATCCTATCACTTCACGTACGATTGCGGACCTGATTCGTAAATTGAGAATGGAAATTGGGAGCACACTTTTGACAGTAACAAACGATATGCAACGTGCGTATCAAATTGGAGACCGAATTTTTCTTCTTGCACAAGGGGTACTCAAATCCGGTGGTACTCCGAAAGAAATTCAGGCGTCTCTTGATCCCGGCATTCGTCAGTTTATCTACGGACTCAAAACTGGACCACTTACCTCGGGGTTGGCATGAGCATTCGTTTTGATCAAGTGACAAAAGCGTTTGGCCCGAAGACGGTGCTAAAAAACGTTTCGTTCCAAGTAGAAAAGGGAGAAATCCTTTTTATCCTTGGAAAAAGCGGAATGGGTAAATCCGTCACTTTGAAACATATTGTTGGAATTTTAAAACCAGACGCCGGAAGAGTTTTTGTAGAAAATAACGATGTCACTCAATTGGACGCAAATGAATTGGCACAGATTCGCAGAATGTGTGGAATGGTGTTTCAGCATCCTGCTTTGCTGGACTCACTCACGATTTTGGACAATGTGTCCTTTGGTCTTAGAACTCCCCAGTATCTTCTCACGCTGCCCCGACCTTTGACTGAAAAGGAAATTCGTGAAAAAGTTGCTGAAAAACTTGCGCTAGTCCATTTGGGCACAGATATTTTGGATCATTATCCGCCAGAGATTTCATACGGAATGCAGAAACGAGTCTCGCTTGCCAGGACTTTGGCTCCAGATCCAAAATTCCTTCTTTTCGATGAGCCCACGACCGGTCTTGATCCAATCACAACCAACGCAGTCAATGATCTCATTTTTGATCTTTCCCGAAAGTTAAATGTGACCAGCGTTGTTGTTTCGCACGATATGTCCTGTGCATTGAAAATCGCCGACCGAATTCTAGTATTGGATCAGGCAAAGATCTTGGCCCACGGAACAGTCTCTCAGATTAAAAACTCAGAGGAAATTCTGATTCAAGAATTCTTAGCAGAAACACTGGGCCTATTAGATCCTGACGAAGGAAATGTTCTTAAACCAGTGCGGAGTATAGCACGATGACCCAATTTCTAGAGTCCACTCTATTTAAATTGCTCCATGAATTAGGTTCAGTATGGCTTTTTTATTTCCGAGTTGTGGGGACTTTTCTCTCGACTCGCGGAAACTTCAAACCCATCGTCGCCCAAATCGTGTCGGTAACCATTCGATCCATGTCGACGGTTATTTTTGCTGGAGTCTTTGTCGGCGCTATTCTGGTTCTTCAATTTAATATGATTCTAGACAAGTACGATGCCTCGTCTCTGTTGGGAGGCCTCAATACTTCGACCGTAGTTCGAGAAGTCGGTCCTTTAATTATTTCTTTCTTATTAGCCGGAAAAATCGGAGCCTATACCGCGGCGGAACTAGGGACCATGCGGGTGACGGAGCAAATTGAAGCGATTGAATGTTTAGGCACAAATCCACTTCAATACTTGGTGGTGCCTCGCCTCGTCGGTATAGTGATTTCGAGCCTTTTTCTTCTCATTATTGGCTTAATTATCAGTATTGCGGGTTCTATGGTTGTGGCTTCTGTTTTTTGTGGGATCAACTATCTGGAATATTCGAATAGTATCCCTCGATTTACAACGTTATGGACCATTACCGGAGGAATACTGAAATCGATGGTCTACGGAAGCATAGTGGCGACGGTCGCGTGTCATAAAGGATATACGGCGTCAGGGGGCGCAAGGGGTGTAGGACGAGCAGTGACCTCAGCAGCCGTCTATACCAATTTTTATATATTGATAGCTAACTTTATTACCAGTCATTTTTTGAACTTCAGTCATGAAATGATCGAACTCTTTACCGGAGTGCATTCATGAGTGCGATTGCAAGTGCCTTTAAGAGTCCCTTCAAGAATATATTCGCGGAATTCACGGAACAGTCTGCGGCTTTCACCGACTCCTTCGGACTTCTGTTTCAAATGCTTCGCAGACTACCCAATTTTCAAAGCTGGAGATGGACTGAAATTTTTCAATCCGTCGTTCATATGGGGGTAGGCAGCCTCCCCATTATCGTGATCTCTACAGCCGTAGCGGGAACGGTCGTCACCCATGAGATCGCATGGCATATGGATGAGGCACTCCATTCGGTTTCTATGATCCCCGGATTTTCAGGTCAGTTTATTTTTCGAGAATTAGGGATTGCCATACCCGCGATGCTTTTGGTTGCAAAAGTTGGAGCAGCTACGACTGCGGAAGTCGGCACCATGAAAATCACTGAACAGATCGATGCCCTTAAGCTATTAGGAATCGATCCTCTCAGTTACCTGGTATTTCCTCGCTTTATTGCCGCCATCATTTCCAGTTCTTGTCTCACTTTTATATCGGTGTCCGTTACCATGGGATGCGCTCTTGCGGTGGCCGTTTACAGTTATGGATTTACGACTTTGGAATTTATCAATGCATTTAAGCATTTTGTGGGCATTAAAGATGTGGCCTGTGCACTGGTCAAAGGAATTGTTTTTGGTGCCGTGATTCCAATCATCTCTTGTGCCTACGGCTTTCGCTGCAAAGGTGGAGCAGAAGGCGTAGGTACTGCGACCACAAATTCAGTGGTAGCAGCAACTAGCACGATTATTACACTCGATTTTATTCTGACTTATTTATTTACATTTTTTCTTTAGAAAGGAAGTACATCATGAAGCTCTCCAATGAAGCAAAGGTCGGGTTTTTAATAGTAGTCAGCATCACCCTTGCCTTTGTTTTTGCCTGGGCGATCGGCATAGAAAATCCCTTTAACCAATCCACTAATTTCTATGTCACCTATAATTTTGCGGGTGGTATCGAAATAGGATCACCAGTCAGAGTGTCCGGAATCAAAGTTGGAAAAGTCGAACGAATCGACTTTTTCTCCCCTGTCGACCTAAAGGCAATTTCTTTAAAAGAACCGGGGAGCGATGAAACTGAAAACGGTAAAGTCATCACGCCGCTGAAAGTAAAGATTTCAGTTCATAAGAACGCTGCAGCAGGCGTAAGACAGGATAGTCGCTTCTATATCAATCTCGCTGGGATCATCGGTGAACGTTATGTAGAAATAACCCCCGGCCATTTCAAGTCGCCTCAAATTCAAGAAGGCGCAGTAGTCGCTGGAGTTGATCCACCCCGTATCGATCAGTTAATTTCTCAGAGCTTTGACCTCGCCGGAAAATTCAAAGAAATCATTGACGAAAATAAAGGTGACTTCACTCGATCTATCGAACTTCTATTTAAATTGAGCGGTAACTTAAATAAAACTTTAGACTGGGTGGACAAGAGCGCGATATTTAAAACAGATCTTTCGAAATTAATTGGAAATATTATTGCCATTACTACCGATATTCGAAAAGTGACAGACCAGGTTCAAACTGCTGAAGGCGAGAAAACCTTAAAGCTGCTCTATCAATTGCTCTGGAGACTAGAACCCCTGGACTCGAAGAATATTCGCTCGTTTCTTCAAAAAGAAGGGGTGAAGGTCCAGTTTTTTTAAATCTTTATAGCCTCCAAAAAACAGAAAGGCCTTCCCATGCAATTTTTGGGAAGGCCTTTTTTATTTAAATTAAATGGACAATATTAATTCAATGCCGCGGGCCAATTTAAAAAATAATAACAAAGAATTAATTCCTAAGTCATTTTTTAAAATATAAATTTTTGAATATCCGTACGAATTGTAATTTTTATTTGACAAAGTCTCGTTAATAACTTAACTCCATGCAGCATGAACAAGGGGACACTTGTCATGGAAGAAGTATCGACAGCAAAAAGCAGAGGTTTTGATTTCATCAACCCCGGACTAAAGTCCGGGGTATTGGATGGTGAAATTAGGACAAAAGGAATCAACTGGGGGGTTGATGACCAGATTGCGCGGGATTTTGGGGGTTACAACAACGGGTTCTAGACAGTGCTGAATCCAAGTCAGTGGCCAAATTTTGATACCATGCTTGAACTTGGACACAGCAGTGTATTGATCCAGAAGTAACAAATAGTCGTTTACTTTGCTTTCTTCGGCGCCCATTCTTGGGTGCCGGAGTTTTTTTTAGGCTCAAACAAAAAAAACTGGGTAGTCGCGAAAGCCAAATATTAGCTTCAGGCTAGGTAATAGACTCCATCATTTTAGAGCTTTCACAGCCCTTTAACCACGAAGATCGCTTGTCCAGCTCCACCCGTAAACGAGCAAGTTCCATCTGGGTATCAATCTCGCTTCGCTCCCGCTCCTGGGACCAGACTTTTGCCAGCATAGATGCCCAGGGCATACCATGGTCCAACCTGGAAGCATAAAGAGGAACCCTTCTGAGATAGAAATCTTCCAAATGTAATACCATCTCAGTCCGAATACAGTGGCGCAGCTGCGCTTCCAAGTGAGGAAACCCTGGAGGATCCTCTAAATCCTTGATGCTTTCTCTTTGGAGCTCCTTCTGGATTTCTACTATCTTAAGTCCGTCCGCACCGTATCGGTTCAGCAATTCCTGAGGTAACCTGATTCCATTTCGAGAGGCAATTTCTCGACTTTCATCCATCGCTTTTGTAGTGGCACAAGGATTCACTGGTGATCGAGTATTGGAAGGTCCAATGGACGCTGGACGACCTTCTTTCCACTCCTTGATAGCGAAATCGACAATTTCTTCGGCCATTTTACGATGGGTAGTATATTTTCCACCCGCTACAATCACAGTTCCACCTGGACCGAGCGCTATATGGTGTTCACGACTTACTTTTTGAAGAACACTGGATGGTTCAGATTTGCTGTCGGATTCGCTTTTAGAATTAGGCTGGGCACCACTCTGGGCACTCACTTCCCCACCCATGAGGGGGCGAACACCAACGTAAGCACTTAAGATATCTTTTCGTCCCAAATTCAAAGTTGGGAAATACCGTTGCAAGAGGTCTAAAAGGTACTGCACCTCTTGAGAGTCTATTTCGGCCTTTTCTGGGTCTAAATGAGTAGGTCCGTCAGTAGTTCCTACAAGCACCACTCCAGCACCATAGTCTGGGCGAGGAATCACAAAGGCAACTCTGCCGTCTTGAGGATGACTCATCATAATCGCACCTGGAATGGGGATCCTTTTGAGGTCAAAAATCAGATGAATACCTTTACTTGGAGTTAACCACCGCTGCCATTGTTTGGTCAGTTTTGAACCCAATTGATCAGTCCAGGGACCAACACAAACGACAGTCCGATGGGCGAACAAATTCCATTCACTGTGGCCATTGGAACCTTCCAAATCACGCACTTTGAACCCTACAATCCCTTCACCTTTCCAAACAGGTTCCAATGCTTCAACGTAATTTGCAACGGCAGCACCTTGCTGCTGGGCAGACCGCAATGTTTCTACTGCAAGTGCATCATCCCACATCGAAGCATCGTAGAAATGAAATCCACCCTTCAGTCCTTCTTCTCGCAGAAATGGGATCTTCTTTAAAAGTTCTTTTCGAGAAAGGCTCTTGTGAAAGCCAGGTGCCCGAAAAAGCGCCAATAAATCATAGAGCCACATCCCACATGACAGTAATAATCGCCCATTTGCGTCGCCCTTGTAAGACGGAAGATAAAACGGTAAGGGCCGAACCAGATTTGGTGCCGTCTTCAAAAGAAGTGTTCGCTCTGAAAGAGCTTCGAAAACCAGTTTAAATTCAAAATTCTGAAGGTAACGGAGCCCACCATGAATCATTTTGGAACTTCGCGAAGATGTCCCAAACGCAAAATCCCTTCTTTCGACCAAAGCCACTTTTAGACCTCGGGAGGTAGCATCTCTTGCCACCGCGGCCCCAGTGATTCCGCCACCAATAACTAAAAGATCAAAAGTTTCCGATCGAAAACGATCGAGGGACTTCTCCCTCGTTCGAAAGGAAAATTCTTGGGTTGTGTCAGACATCAATTCCTCTTTACCGAGATCCCGAGTTCCACCAATTGCTCAGCACTCACGTGAGAAGGAGATTCAGACATGAGACAATGACCTTTTTGAGTCTTCGGAAAAGCCATCACATCCCGAATCGGGCCAACCCCGCAGAGCAATGCGGCTAACCGATCTACCCCAAAGGCAATACCACCGTGGGGTGGGGTTCCGTACTGCAACGCTTCAAGGAAGAAACCAAATTTCTCTTTAGCTTCCTCCGGCGTCAATCCTAGAAGTTTAAACATTGCCTCTTGAACGTCGGGCCGGTAGATCCTGAGACTGCCACCGCCAATTTCAACGCCATTTAACACCATGTCGTAGGCTGAAGCTTCTATCCGATCCAAATTCTTGCCAGCAACAAAATCCTCAAAAAACTCCGGTCTGGGCGAAGTAAAAGGATGATGACAAGCATAGTAACGGTTATCCTTTTCATTGAACTCAAGAAGCGGAAAATTCATCACCCACAGAAACGCAGGTTTGCCTTCACCTAGTTTAGGAATCATGCCCAGTTTTGCACCCACGTTGAGGCGAACAGCACCTAAAGAGTCAAAGACCACTTTGTCGCGGCTATCAGCTACGACGAGTATCAAATCTCCCGGCTTTAAATTGAGAGTCTTCTTCAATTCTGCTTTTTCCGAATCGGTGAAAAACTTTGCCGCGGGCGATTGAAGCTCGCCGCCAGCCTGGACCTTGATCCAAAGCAGACCTTTGGCACCAAAAGCTCCAGCGTGAACCTGCAAGTCATCTAAGTCTTTGCGAGAGAACTTCTCGGCTTGACCCTCAATCAGAATTGCTCTGACGGATCCACGCCTTTCTCGTTCATTTGAGCCCTTTACGCTTTGCAGGGCCATTTGAAAGACCTGAAACGTACTTGTCTTGAAGATATCGGAAAGATCGCGCAGTTCTAATCCGAATCGAATATCCGGTTTATCGCTTCCAAATCGACTCATGGCCTCAGAATAGGGCATTCTTTGGAACGGTGTCGCAACTTCTTGTCCTAGAATTTTTTTCCAAAGATTCGCAATCATTTCTTCCAGAATAGGGAAAAAAGCTTCTTCGTCTAAAAAGGATGTTTCAATATCAATTTGCGAAAACTCAGGCTGGCGGTCCGCTCGAAGATCCTCATCTCTGAAACACCGTGCAATTTGATAATATCTGTCTAGTCCACTTACCATTAAAAGTTGTTTGAGCGTTTGAGGGGATTGAGGGAGAGCATAAAAAGTCCCTTGGTTCAGCCGACTAGGAACTATGAAATCCCGGGCACCTTCTGGAGTGGATTTGTACAAAATTGGCGTTTCAACTTCAACAAAACTATTCTTATCTAAATGACTTCGGATTGCCGCTAGCATCTGATGTCGAACGATCAAATTGCGCTGCAAACCCGGTCTGCGTAAATCCAAATAGCGATATTTCAACCTAACCGTTTCAGCAACTTCGAGCTCATCTTCAATCGGAAATGGAGGAGTCTTTGCTTCAGATAAAATCACTAGATCCGTGCAGATCACCTCGATTTCACCTGTTTGCATCTTCGTATTAGTCATCCCGTCTGGACGACGTCTCACGCGGCCCTTGCACCAAATTACAAACTCCGTCCGGAGCTTTCCAGCGGTCTGGTGGGCTGCCAAACCACCTTCATATGCTGGATCAAATACGACCTGAGTCAACCCATATCGATCCCGAAGATCAGCAAAAACGAGCCCGCCGTGATCTCGCCGTTTTGAAATCCACCCACAGAGGGAGACTTCCAAACCCAATTCTTTTGCTTTGAGCTCACCACAGGTATGCGACCGGACTGTCCTTTGTAATGCCATACCGAGTTAATAGCATCCCAGATTCAAGTAAGCAAACGGGACTTAAGCGGCCCCTTTTGAAGACGCTGCTTGTTCTATGATGTCAGCAAGCTCTTCCAAAGAATAGGGTTTGCCTAAAAACCAAGCACCTGGAAGATGCTTAGCACGACTCTCACCTTGCTGCGCAGCTGAGAGAACCACAGTAGGAGGTACCCGCCCAAAACAATGCAGAATTTTTGCGTATACTTCTTCGCCACTCATACCTTGCAACGTCAAATCTAAAAGCATGACGTCAGGCCAATGGTCTTTCAAATATTCTATGACTCGCTCCCCATCATCAATTAGGAACGCTTCATGGTTATAAGCCTCAAGCACCATGCCGAGCGTCTCAAGAATGGATGGATCATCTTCTACCACTAAAACCCGCATTGAATTATCCCCCCAACATTAGATGCAGATCGATTCTGAGAGAGAATTAAACTCGTGATCACGGCCGAACTCTTGCATATTTAGCGCCACACTTCCATGACAATTATGATAAAATTCAGAAAAGGATGGCGCAGGCGGCTAGTCGCTGTCGCGATATAGGAATTTTGGCTTCAGGCCAGGAAGCTTTCGAGAACGGGACTCACTACTGTTGGACGTTCACGCTCTGACTAGCCTTAAGCTGATCTAGGATTTCGGAATCATCGGGATCGTCGCTCATGTCAAAATCTTCTTCTGTCTCCAATTCGGGTCGAGCGCCTGGACCGCAACCCGGTTGCCCAGGGCCAGGACCTACCCGAACATGAAAATGATTTTTGTGACCAGGCATATGTCGAATGAATCTTTGGTATCTGCTCCAGTCTTCATCATTTTTCGCATATCGAGCCAAAGCCTTAATATGCTTCCGGTCCAAAAAAATAACTTTTGTGCATGCGAAAGGATTCTTAAAAACTTTCTTAATCAGCCACCAATTATTCGCAGGATCAAAATCTCGCACAAACTGGACAGGAGAATCTTTTCCACGTTTGACCGACAAAAATCCAATGTCAGCGTCTTGACCCGTGGTATGCGAAGCATGCCCTCTGCGACCCGACCGGCCAATCAAACTTCCCCCTTTTGGCCCTGAAACGTCTCCCAAAACTAATTTAACACCAGCATAATACGCGCTTGAAAATGCTTTGCCAACCTCGCGCCCAACCCACTCCATCATCGCAGCCATAGCGTCTGTTCCAAAGTTCAAACATCTCTCTGGGGAACGTATAATAATTCGGTTTCTGGGAGTGGGAACTATCGGCCTTCCATGAACTAAGAAACCGTTATTGACGGTGCAATACGCTTGATCGCCCCGTGTTCCAATTTCGCGCGTCAAAAGATTTAAAATATCTCCTAATTTTCCCTCACTTGCCGACTGAGCATACTTACTTTGTTCTTGAGACACCTCTTCACAGTAGTTTTTTACCCCGCGAAAAGAATAACGGCCCCTTTTCTTTTGGCGCCCCAACGGAAGCTTCCCACAGCATTTGCCACCATTGAAACGGAAATCAGGACTCCACTGCTGACAAAATTGCAAACTCGGAGTAGACCAAGACTGTGGATTCAGCAGCTCGGATTCAGGTTCACAAGGAATGAACTGAGGCGAATTTACACTCGGACGTGGCTCTGCATGAGCTATAGTTAACTCAAGTAATATAGTTAAAATCAGCAACACCTGAAGAACAATAAGAAGGAATTGTTCCTGAGTCAAATGCAATTTATTTTATCAACTATATCGCTCGCTTGAGATACCACTTCTATGGCATATAAAGAAATACTTACTAATCTCTTCAAGCGTAGCTTTTAAATGAGTAACTGAAAATGAGCGATGATTACTATCTATTAAATGAAAATGATGTGGATCCAAAAAGACTAAAAAAAGAACGAGAAAAGGCAAGAAAACTGAAAAAATCACAGTGGTGGCTTCGCCAAATCAATCTTGGATTATGTCACTATTGTGGAAACAAATTTAAATCTAGTGAACTAACCATGGACCATATCGTGCCTCTTGCCAGAGGGGGCCAGAGCAATCCCGGCAACGTTGTCCCAGCGTGTAAAAACTGTAACACTAATAAGAAACTCGATACGCCAGTAGACGAAATATTAAAAAAATTAGGATCCGAGGGTTAAACGCTTCAGCGAAAAGCCAAAAGGATAACCAAAAAGGTAAAACGAAGAATGAGTATTATTGAAGAACGTCGTGAAGACCGTGAGAAATGTAATGACAAGGGCTTTTTTTTCGCACTAACTCCAGACCGTGTCCTAGACGCGGTCGAAGCGTCCGGTCTACTTTGCACAGGGCGTTGTCTGACCCTGAATAGTTTCGAAAATCGAGTTTATGACGTCGAAATTGAAACAGAAGAAGACTTAGATCCAAAAAACCCGTCGTCAAAAAGACGTATTGTAAAATTCTACCGACCAGGCAGATGGACTATGAATCAGATCTTGGAAGAACATCAATTCCTACAAGATCTTTGCGACGCAGAAATACCTGCTATTGCACCGCTCCCATTTCCAGATGGAAAAACTCTTCAGAAAACCAAAGAGAGTGAGATCTGGTATTCCATTTTTCCAAAAGTTGGCGGCCGCGCGCCTGATGAACTTTCCGATGAACAGCTGATTCGAATTGGCAGACTGCTAGGACGTATTCACAATGTCGGAGCGAGCAAACAAGCGAAAGAAAGGCTGCGGATTAATCCTTCAACATATGGAAATACGAATTTGGAATTTCTTTTAAAGGGGAAATGGCTCCCTCTCGATTTCGAATCTCGGTACCGTACAGTTGTAGAAAAAATATGCAAAATTGCGGAACCTAAGTTTCAATCGCTACACGCTCAACGTATTCACGGCGACTGCCACCTGGGCAATTTGCTATGGAACAATTCGGGGCCATTCTTTTTGGATTTTGACGATATGGTAATCGGACCTGAGATTCAGGATATCTGGCTCATTGTACCTGGACGCGACTCAGATGCGGTAAGACAGCGAGAAACGTTACTCGAGGGTTATCGTGAATTCCGTCGTTTCGATACCGCAACGCTTAAATTGATCGAGGTTTTCCGGGCGCTACGTTATATACATTATACTGCTTGGCTCGCGAAAAGATGGGAAGACCCGGCGTTTCCCCTTGCATTCCCCCAGTTCGGAACTCATCAATACTGGAATACCCAAGTTGAAGATCTGGAAGAGCAATTAGAGAGAATTGCAAATGTGTAATATGCCAGCTACCTACAAATTCAAATCGTAAGTCACCTTGCCTGGAGTACCTGGCTCAAACTTTTTGATCGCATCTTCGACGCACTTGACATAGGCGTCAGTAAAGGTGTGTTTGTCAGCTATTTTTTCACTTTTAATTAAGCGATTATTTTCAAAATCCAATTTATAAGACAACATCCCCAGGGGCACTGGATTTAAATTAAATTCTGACTTTTCGCAGGACATAAAGTCCATTGGATTTAAGTGAACCGGCTTTCCAACTACATGACTTATGGAGCCTCTTTTGTAATTCGCGTCGCTCTCTAAGTATTTCAGATCCCATCCCTGACCGTTGGCACCCCTGGTCCCAAGGAGGCCACGATAAGAAGACACGACTCGAGCTTTCCAATTCGAAGATCTCGTTCGAGCAAAAGCGAGTAGCGCTGCTCGAGTATCTTCCCGATTTCCGCGATTCATCGACAACTCATGAATTTTGTCATGGTAAGACAATCGGAATACAAAGTGTCCGAGAAAATTTGCTTTCCCATCAAAAGCCGAAATAGACTTCGTGCCAAAATTATTCAGTTCCCACTTCGCACCGCCATCACAAAACATACTTTGAATTTGATAAACTCCTTCAGGAACCTCAAACTCCAGCGCCTTCTTCCCTGCATTCAGCGCCAACTGATAGTGCTGTTGCGTATTCTGATTCGTCAACTGGATAGAACACTGCCCTTTATTCTGAGCATTGCTAGAGCCCACCAAATCATACGCCAAAAGAAACGTTGTTTTATCCGACTCCTCACCTAACTCATTCAACGTCATCACTTCCACCGTCGAACAGGCTGATGTCAATGCGCACAGCATTAAAAGAAATATTCTCATAGTGAACCAATTCAACCACGTCGAACTTTCCAGATCAAGCCGAATTAATTTAAACTCGACCTGTCCCACTTTGCCCATAAGTCAACGCCGTCAAACACTGCGTTGAGCGCCTAGGTCAGGGGGCTTCACCACTCCAACGCCGCTTTTTCGTCCTTTCGTTCTAGTTCACCTTCCGCTCTTTCGACACCCTCAAACAAAGATAAACCTCCGAACAGGGATAACTCTTCAACAATTTTGGTAAATAAATCTCATATGCTGGAAGAAACTTCCGCACATACGCCAGCACTTCCTCTTTCTCCATACCTGCTTTTCCTTCAGCTTTCATCCGCTCCTCCGCCTCAACTCGCCAGTCCAAAACAAAATGAATATCTTCAGGCGCAACCTGCACGAATCCATCCAACAACTGATACCAGCTCTCATAATTCCTCAAAAACTGATTCGACTCTTTAAGTTCCGCATCTTGCAGCAAGTTTCCCGAAACCTCCTTAAACCCCAACATCCACCCTTCCAGCAAAACCACATCCAACGGACCACACACCTCTTTCCACTCCGACCTAGGAAGCCTGTCTCCCTGCCCCTCAAACTTCGACTTGTCATAAACAGGGCACAAAACACTCATCCCTTCTCGAACCCCCTTCAAAGCTTCAAGCGTCGCCACTCCCAACTTTACATCATGAGTACCAGGATACCCGCGCTGCTGCAGATAGCGATTCATCGGATATCGACTCGCTAATTCCAGCTGTAATTCACGAGGTAAATAAAAATCATCAACGGACAAAGCCACAGCCCTCCTTCCCTTCGTCCTCAGACTTTCGACCACTGCCCTCGCCGCTGTGGACTTTCCGCAACCTTGGGGGCCATTGATACCGATAACTAACGGAAAAGCTCTTTCCCGCGCAATTCTACTCAGCACTTCCTCCACCCATTCCGAAATAGCCGCACCAATTGACCTGTCGTGATTCATATAAAATCTCTCTCTCAATCTTTGTAACTTTGTAACTGGGACTCTCACCCCACCGAATGGGTTACCCCCTGCTACGTCCCGAAAGTATACACCTTATATGCATGACGTATCACCATCTGCGCAACATTACGGACTGGGATACCTCCTGGCGTCCAGGACTTCTCCAATCCATAGTGGGCGTGACCATGAAAAACGGCATCAACCCCTACCGCATCAATTGCTTCGGCCAAAAGATAGCTTCCCAAGAATGGATAGATCTCGCGCTTCTCGCCAACAAGCGTCCCCTCGACTGGCGAAAAATGAAGCAACGCAAATTTATATTCTGTATCTAGACTTTCCAGTCCATTCCTAAGTATTTCGGCTTGAACCCGACAATGATGGGCAAAGGCCTTCATTTCAGGCTCGCCAAATTCGGTGACGCACCCACCGGAAAATCCACCGCCGAATCCCTTCAATCCCATGACCCCTACACTTTGTCCTTTAATCATAAATGTACATGCAGTGCCCTCGAGTCCGTATACTCCAACTTTTGTTAGTACACCCATGATTTCATTCTGGCGATTTTGATGAAAATCGTGATTACCCAATACCGACACCACCGGTACCGACGCATGCTCGAGATCATTCGCCAAAGCTTGGGCCTCCTCTAGTGCCCCTGACTGGGTGAGATCTCCGGCAATAAGAAGAAGGTCCGCCCTTTCGCTTATTGCCTTAAAATGCCGTCGCAGTCTTTCTCTTGAATTCCGATCGTAATGAACATCCCCCACTGCTGCTATTCGAATCACTTAAACTCCTCAGAATCCGTCGGCTCGTGAAAGTTTGAAATTCTAATTCGATTATCAATAAATGCCGTAGGCACTATTTCAGAAACTATTTGCTCTACGGCTTCCTTGCGACCTTTGTTCTGGACTTCGCCTCTTAATAGAATTTTGTCTTCGACCTGATCGACTTGAATATCTAATTCATTTATTCTTCCATCCTCCGCAAGCCGCTCCCGAATATGGGCAACGGCATATAGAAGACGGGTTGAAGATGAAGAAACATCCAGTTTACTCCCTTTTTCACGTCTAATATTTTCTGAAGCTATTTTTTCTCCGGCTCCTTCAAACGACCGACCAAAAGACTGGCCAAGAGATTGCCCAGCGGAA